>Ga0099364_10006591_pt1 | contig 16854 bp, 19 predicted proteins | sample TergutTh196P3_FD_73070 | JGI IMG/M metagenome (GOLD analysis project Ga0099364, IMG submission 73070) | Microcerotermes parvus P3 segment gut microbial communities from Pointe-Noire, Republic of the Congo - Th196 P3 | ecosystem: Host-associated > Arthropoda: Insects > Digestive system > Gut ... | reverse complement strand
TGCATCCAAAACGGGCTTTTGCTGCCTCCGCCGCAGAAAAGTATCTCGTCCGAAATTTCGGAATGTTCCCTAAGCCCGTTGATTGACATCTTTAAATTCAGCGCAATGCCCTCCATTGTCGCGCGGATGATTTCCTCCCTTGTCGAACCGAGCGAGAGATTCAAAAACGCGCCGCGTATATGCGGGCTTTTGTCCTGGGAGGTCCCCCCGGCAAGGCTGGGGTTGAATATAATCCCGCCGCTCCCGATGGGAACGGTTTCGGCAATTTCGCTGAGTTTATTGTAAGCGTCTTCCTTTGGAATATCGCGGCATAAATTCTCGCGGACCCACCTGAGGGAGCTTCCGCCTGAAAAAATCGAAAATGCCGAGGTAAACATGCCTTTTTCGATATGCGCGAAAACGTACGGTTTTTCTTTGGGGTGAAGCACCGGCCTTGATGAATTTACTGCTATCCAACTGGAGGAACCCAGTGACGTGTAGCAATTCCCCTCCCCTGATCCGACCGCGCCCAAAGCCATACAGGCGTTGTCGACGCCGCCGCATGCAACCATGACCTTTTCGCTCAAGCCCAAAGCCGCCGCGGATTCCGCGGTAAGCGTGCCTATCACGCGGCTCGATTCTACTATCTCGGGGAATATTTCCGGAGGCAGGCCGGCGGCGCCCAGAAATTCGCCGTTCATTTCGCCTGAAATAAGATCATACGCGCCCGTTCCCGACGCGTATGAGTTATCCGTGTACATGCGCCCGGTCAGTTTGAAGTTAATGTAATCCTTTGAGCCAAGAACCTTGAATATACGGGAAAAGATCTCCGGCATATGTTTTTTCATCCACATCAGTTTAAATATTGAATAACAGGGAGCCGGGAAACCGTTGCCCGTGGTCATATACCAGCGCATCTCGTTAATTTTCGAGAAAAACTCCGCGGTTTCCGCCCCCGCTCGCGTATCCGACCAAATCGGCACCCGCTCAAGCAGGGTTTCGCCGTTTTTATCGACCGGCACAACCACGAGGCTGTGTCCGGAAAGAGAAATACAGGCGACGTCCGTGCCGTCCCCGCCGCTTTCGGAGAGTATGGCTTTGGTGCTTTTCACAATGGCGTTCCACCAGTCGGACGGGCGCTGCTCGTGCATATCCGTGCCGGGGTAAAACGTGTCGTATTCCACAAAAACCTTCGCAAGAGTTTCCGCGTTTTCGTTATAAAGCGAGGCTTTTACGCCGCCGGTGCCTAAATCGTACGCGATTACATTTTTCATTGAAATCAATCTCCTGAATAAATTATAATAACAAGTATAATGTATGTCATGCATACATATTATTCGAAAATACCTGGGTGACGTCGATTATATATGATGAACCGAAGAAAAAGCAAGGCGCAAAATCGGCGTGTAATCGTATCTAAATTTTATAACAATTCGATTTGTATTTACCTTTGAAACACGGAGGTGCGTCAAGTGAGGCAACCCGAGTACAGAAAAGTCTACAGCATCTTAAAGCAGGAAATAAGAGACGGCGAGTACAAGCCCGGCGATATGCTGCCGCCTGAACATTTGATTGAGGCCCGGTTTCATATAAGCAGGACTACCGTACGCCGCGCGTTGGAGCTGCTTTCCAGGGACGGTTATGTAGACGCGAAGCAGGGGAAAGGAACTATTGTGCTGGACTTTACGACCGTTCAAAGGTTAAACGCGTTGACGTCCGTGAGCGAGACGCTCAAAAGCAGAGGATTTGCCGTAAGCACAAAAGGCATGCACATAGACCATGTAAAAGCGAATATAACGGTGGCAAACGCCCTGAAAATAAAAGAAGGCGAGTGCGTTGTAAGGGTTCAGCGGGTGCAGTGCGCCAACGACCAACCTATCGCCATAATGATAAACTACCTTGTAAAAGAGCTGGTTCCGGGTATCGAGCGCTATAATGAGCAATTTACGTCGCTTTACGCCTTTATCGAAAGCGAATATCATATTGTGCTTACAAGCGCCGTCGAATATTTAAGCGCGGGCGTCGCCGATTTTTCCGAGGCCCAGATACTCAATGTTCCGGTAGGGTCGCCGCTTTTGATAAGCAAACGCGTCACGTATAATTCAAACGGCCCCGCGGAGTATGCTCTGCTTAAAATTCTTGGCGATAAATATGAATACTCTGTCTACATGGAAGGGCGCCCATAGAAGCGCCGCTCTGAACGCCAAAGGTTATATACCCAAAATTAAAACGGAGGTGTATTAATATGAGTTACAAAGACACGCTTTTATCACCCGTCAAGATTGGCACAAGAACTTGCGAAAACAGATTTTTCATTCAACCGATGGAGTGCAACGACGAGGACGCGACTGGGAGCCCCTCCGAGAGCACGATAGAGCGTTACTGTAAGCTCGCGAACGGGGAGGCCGGCCTGGTTTCGCTGGAGGCCGTGTCCGTTACGCGTGAAAGCCGTTCGCGGGATAACCAGTTGATGATTATGGAGCCAAACCGCGAGCCTCTGACGAAATTTGTACGGAAAGTGAAGGAAACAAACCCTAAGATGCTGTTCATTTTCCAACTGACACATTCCGGCGAGCTGTCGCATCCCGGTTTTTCCCGCCGGGTGACGATAAAGCCTTTGCACGGATACGGCGGCGATCTGCTGACCGAGGAAGAAGTGGACAAAATAATGGACAGCTTTGTGCTGGCGGCGCAGATAGCGCATGACGCCGGCGCCGACGGCATTGACATGAAGCTGTGCCACGGCTATTTTGGAAGTCAGGTGTTGCGGCCGTACAACGACCGCAAATGGAAATACGGCGGCAGTTGGGAAAACCGCAGCCGTTTTGCGTTCGACCTTTACGAACGAATTCAAAATGCGGTGAACGACAAGGATTTTCTTATCGGTTCCAAGATTTCGGCATGGGAGGGCTTCCCCGGCGGTTTCGGAACGGACGGTCCCGACTCGCCGATAATCGATCTTACCGAACCCATATCGCTGCTAAAGGGCCTTGAGGAGAGGGGAGCGCAGTTTTTTATTCAATCCGCGGGCAGCCCGTCCATAACCACAAGTCTTACGCAGGCCGATAAAAACTCGCCGTTTTTTGCTTACCTGCACCAGTTCTTTGCCAAGGAGCTGAAAAAACACTTAAAGCCCGAAACCGTCATAATAGGCTCGAACTTCGCGCCTTTCCGCAACGGAAAGAACAATCTCTGCGCGGTTACGGAGGAGCAGAGCTCACTGTTCGCTTACGGCGCGCAGTGCATCGAGCGGGGAGTGCTGGATATGCTCGGCCTGGGCCGCCAGTCATTCGCGGACCCGCTGCTTCCCAGAAAACTTCGCGAGGGTAAAGAGGACGAGATAAAATGGTGCACGATATGCGACAACTGTCTTGAACTGCTGATACAGCAGAGCAAGGTCGGGTGCAGCACATACAATAAATACTACACGGACATTCTTGTCGAGACCCGCAAAGAAAAGGGGCCTTTGAAGGTGGCGCGTACATAGAAAACAGGGAGGCAGTCCCGGAAAAATTTTTTTCGTGACTGCCTCCCAGGGAATCATGTTCTGAAATTTACGGAGGTTATCTAATTGATATGACGCTATTCACCTGCGAGGATGCCGCGTTTGCCTATGACGGCGCTGTTGCCGTAAGCGGCCTTAATTTTGAAATAAACAGCGGGGACTACTTATGCATCGTCGGGGAAAACGGCTCCGGCAAAAGCACGCTGATCAAGGGATTGCTGCGGCTTAAACAACCGGTTAAAGGCCGCGTTATCATAGGCGATGGTTTGAAAGAAAATGAGATAGGTTATCTGCCGCAGCAAACCCTCGTGCAAAAGGATTTCCCCGCAAGCGCGTACGAAGTCGTCTTATCGGGGCGATTGGGCAAACGCGGCATCAGGCCGTTTTATTCGAGGGCGGATAAGGCGGCGGCCGAAGCAAACATGAAAAATCTCGAAATTCTGGACTTGCGAAACAAGTGTTACAGAGATTTGTCCGGAGGCCAGCAGCAAAGGGTGCTGCTGGCCCGGGCACTGGTCGCCGCGGGCCGGATGCTGCTGCTTGACGAGCCTGTCGCCGGGCTTGACCCTCTGGTTACGCAGGATTTATATATGCGGATCGATAAAATAAATCGCGAGACGGGTATTACGATAGTTATGGTTTCTCACGACATTCACAGCGCGGTTAAACATGCTTCGCATATACTCCATTTGAAAACCGCGCAGGCGTTTTTCGGAACAACGGAGGACTATTTGAAATCCGCTGTCGGAAAAAGGTTTTTAGGGGGCGGTGCAGATGTTTAGCATATTGACGGAGATGTTTTCTTACACTTTTCTTGTCCGAGCGGTCATCGTGGGCCTGTTGGTTTCGCTTTGCGCGGCTTTGCTCGGCGTAAGTCTTGTATTAAAGAGGTATTCGATGATTGGCGACGGGCTGTCGCATGTCGGCTTCGGAAGTCTGGCTGTCGCCACGGCAATGAACGCCGCGCCGCTGGCCGTTTCGATTCCCATCGTGGTGCTGGCGGCTTTTATGCTGCTTCGGATCAGCGAAAACAGTAAAATAAAAGGCGACGCGGCAATCGCTTTAATCTCGACAAGCTCGCTTGCCATCGGCGTGCTGGTCATATCGCAATCAACAGGCATGAACACGGATGTTTGCAATTATATGTTCGGCAGCATACTGGCTATGAGCAGGAATGACGTGAGGTTGAGCGTTGCGCTCGCCATAGTGGTTCTGGCCCTTTTTATACTGTTTTACAACAAAATTTTCGCCGTCACGTTCGATGAATCTTTCGCGCGGGCGACGGGGGTGAATTCCGGGCTGTACAACATGCTGATCGCTTTTTTAACGGCGATAACCATAGTGCTTGGCATGAGAATGATGGGGGCGCTGCTTATTTCCAGCCTGATAATCTTTCCCGCTCTCACGTCCATGCGGCTGTGTAAAAAATTCAAGACCGTTACCATATGCTCGGCCTTTGTTTCGGTGATTTGCTTCTTCGCAGGCGTTGTGAGTTCGTATTTATACGCCGTGCCCACCGGGGCAAGCGTTGTAATTGTAAATATAGCGGCGTTTCTGCTGTTTTGGTTCATAAAAATAATACGGCAGACTCGAATATTCGGTTACGAGAGAATCTCGCTAAAAGGAGGAATTCAGCGGTGAGAAAAATATTTTTAATAGCTTTTATTATCTGCGCTGCCGTATTATTTGGTTTTGCCAAAACCCGGGACGCTTCTTCCGGTTTAACGAAGCCGGCGGTTATCGAGATAACAGAAAGAATGTTTGTCACGCAAATAACCGACATGTACCTCAATCCTGACGAGTATTCAGGAAAAACCATAAAGCTGGAAGGTATTTTCGGTATTTATAAATACAATGACGCGGCATATTATTCCGTTTACAGGAACAGTCCCGGCTGCTGCGGGGATGACGGGAGCGTGGGCTTCAGTGTCATATGGGACGGCGAATATCCGAATAACAACGATTGGGTGGAGGCTGCCGGTGTTCTTGAGTATGCCGAAGTAAACGGAAGCGGTGTTTTTCGCCTCAACCTCTTATCATTGGAGGTTCTTCCAAACCGCGGAGCGGAATTCGTGACGCAGTGATTTCAAAAAACCAACCCCGAGAAGATATTGCTTGACCTTGCGATTTTTCGGAAGTAATATTTGTAATACCATTGAGCCATAGCGCATAATAATAGAAGAATTAAAACCATCCAATTTTCGGGGAGGGTCCAAAATGTACGATATCATTACCGTCGGCGAGATACTCGTCGAGATACTGACCGAGCGCACCGACCAGGAATTCACCTCACCCGGCATCTTGCTCGGGCCTTACCCGAGCGGCGCTCCGGCGATAGCCATCGACCAGGCGGCAAAAGTTGGGGCGCGCACAGCCATGATAGCCCGCGTCGGAAAAGACGATTTCGGGCGACTCAACATCGATCGCCTCGCCTCCGACGGCGTCGACGTATCCCACATTATTGAGATGACCACGAACACGACCGGCGCGGCTTTCGTCACGTATTTTTCGGATGGCAGCCGGCGCTTTGTCTACCACTTCGCCAAGGCGGCGTGCGGCGAACTGTCGCCGTCCGACGTCGACGAGAACGCGATCAAAAGCAGCCACTATCTGCATATTATGGGCTGCTCGATCACGGGAAGCCCGTCAATGGGAGAGAGCATCATGCGGGCGGTGGACGTCGCGCTGGAAAACGGCGTCAAGATAAGCTTCGACCCCAACATACGCCCGGAACTGCTGGCCGGGGAGATCATGCAGTATTACAGGAAAATAATAGACGCGAGCGACGTGCTGCTCGCCGGCAAGGGAGAGCTCGTGAATCTGTTCGGCGAAGACACGGACACCGCGGTTCGAGACCTGCTGTCCGGCAAGGATCGAATAGTCGCGGTGAAGGACGGTCCTCGCGGGACGTCGGTCTACACTCGCAAAGAGGCGTTCACGGTCCCGGCATACCCGGCTGTTGAGGTGGACCCAACCGGAGCCGGCGATAGTTTTGACGGCACTTTCCTCGCGCTGATTTGCAAGGGATGGGACATAAGGCAGGCGGCGGACATGGCTAATGCGGCTGGGGCGCTCGCGGTCGCCAAGCGCGGACCGATGGAGGGCAACGCCACGTTTGCGGAGATAGAGGAATTCATCCATAAATCCGGCAGAGTGGCTGTGACGGATATTCGGAACCCGTATGCGGAGTGATAAATAAATTCAAATATAGGAGGTAGTTGTTGTGAAAACAATCAAGGACAAGCAGATTTTGGTTGCGGCCGATTTTGCGGGAGTCACCCTCAAGGACGCCGTGGTGGAACACCTCAAGAAGAAAGGCTGGACGGTGACAGACATAGGCGTGAAGTCGCTGGATGAGAAGAACCCCGAGATGTTCCACCGCCTGGGGCTCAAGGTCGGGGCGAAGATCGCCGAGCGCGAATTTGAACGCGCGCTGATATTCTGCGGAACCGGAATGGGCATCCACATCGCGGCAAGCAAGTGTCCTCACGTCCACGCTGCCGTTGTAGAGAGCGTCCCCGCCGCCAAGCGCAGCATCACCGGCAATAACTGCAACGTGCTGTCGATCGGCGGGTTCTACATAGCGCCGCAGAAGGGCATCGAAATGGCGGAGGCTTTCCTTGAGCACGATTTCGGGGAGGGCTACGAGAACTGGAAGAATTTCTACGAGTTCCACAAGCTCGCATACGACGAGCTGGAGGCTTTCGACTACGAGAAGTTCAAGGCGAACGGGTTCGAGGTCATTAAGCTGGGCGAGGTAGACTTGGGCCCCCCGCCGATTTAGCAGGGTCCGTCCGTAACGGGCAATAAAATTTAGTATAGACGGACGCGCGCGTAGCGCGCGTCTGTTGTTTTGTATGTTTCAACATCCTTCAAAAAGCCGATCAGCTCCAAAAGAGTCGCGCTTCGGGCTTCGCGGACGTAAAAACCGGAACTCGCGGCCCCCAGCAGCAGGGATTCGCTCACCGGCAAGTCCATAAGCAGCCCTAAGCACAGGCCCGCGTTAAAATTATCGCCCGCTCCGGTAGTCAGTTTCGGATGCGCCGTATAATAGCCGTGCGAATAATGAAACGCGCCGCCATGAAACGCCCCGGCGTCCCTCACCGTATGGATGACCAAACAGTAGATGCCCATGACCTCGCCGATTTTGACGGTGATCTCCTCTAAATTAATGTCCCCGGCCGAAGCTCCGGGCGGCGTCACGTCAAGCCCCAGCGCCTCCGCGACCTGCGTCGCTTCTTTCAGGTTCAGGCCCAATACCACGCGAAAGCGGGCGGAAAACTGCCGAATTAATTCCAGCGCTTCCGCGAGATCATCCATTAAGCGTTTTTCGGGATCGCAAAGGTCAAAAAACGCGAGACAATTCCCCGGCTTGATCAGAGGGAACACGTTGTCGATGATGCCTTTGAAAATGCCGCTCATGTAAGGGATCATCGTCCAGTTTTCCAAGCCTAACAGATCCAGATCATCGCCGCCGATCATTTGGGAGAGTTTTTCCAAACCGAATCTCGCTTCGAGAGCGTCCCATGTGATCTTTTGGAACGAGTCCAGCTTTGACATTATGAGCTTGCCGTCCCCAAACTCCAGGTTGAATGACAGCGCGGGGTCCGCTATGGGAATAAGCTCGCAGGTTTCGCCCATTTGCCGAAATACGTCGTGTACGGACGCTTCCCCCAAAGCGCCGATATAGGTGACGCGCACTCCCTGCCCGGCGAGGGCGTTAGCCATAATGGAGCCGTTCCCGCCGAGTTTTCGCGTCACGCCGACGAGCTCTATGTTTGTGCTTAGTCCCGCCGCGCGGGAGATCCTCTCGCCCAAAGCCGCAAGCGTTTCCACTGCCGTGAAACTTTCGGCGCTTTGCCTTTTATCAACTACACGCAGAATCTCATCCACAAACCCGTCCAGGCCGATAAGAGCCTTGAACGGCCTGGATCGGTTCCGGTAATTATTCAGCGCCTCAGCGACTTTGGTTGCGTCTACAGACATGGATTCATCAGCCCCGACTCGGCAAACGCTTCATGCGTTTGTCCTGTGATAAGCCTCCATCACTTGCTTTATCCAATCTCTCTATATTATAATCTATATATCGTGAGAGTGGGTTTTTTAGATCTTCCCAATTTTTCAAAGCGGTAGATTAGGGGGGTCAAAGTGATGAAAATAGCTGCTTTTGCCGACTGGTTCGGTTTGGGCACGGTGAATGGAATAATCGAATCCGCGCGCTGCGGGGCGCAGGGCGTGCAGCTCCAGGCATGGCGCGAGCTCAATCCGTTTGAAATAACGCCGGCCAAGATCACGGAGGTGAAAAAAACCGCTGAGGATTACGGTCAGACAATCACGGCCCTTTGCGGCGAACTCCACGAGGTCAACCCCGGCGGGCACGGACTTGAGGTCGCTGAGCAAAACCCGAGGCAAATTGAGTACCTGAAGCGCGTTTTCGATCTGGCGGCGCGGTTAGGCTGCAATATCGTTACGACACACATCGGCGTTATACCGGAGGACAAGGACGACGACAGGTATCGCGCGCTTTTGAGCGCTTGCGGCGAGTTGTCGGAACACGCACTGGCTATGGACGCGTGGCTCGCGATTGAGACCGGGCCGGAGCCTGTGGCGAGGCTGTGTGAGTTTGCGGACAGTTGTCCGGGCGGCCGCGCCGCGGTGAATTACGACCCGGCAAACCTCGTCATGGTGACAAACGACGACGAGGTCAAGGGCGTATATACCGCCGGAAAACGCATCGTCCACACCCATGCCAAGGACGGTATCATGAAAAAATACATGGGACCCGAGCACGTCTACAACATCTTTGCCGAGGGCGGCGTCGAGGCGTTGGCGTCTTTGTCCGGATTGTTTGTGGAAACGCCGCTCGGGCAGGGCGGCGTGCGCTGGCCGGAATACCTGAAGGCGCTGCGCGACGTGAGATACGACGGCTACCTCACCATCGAGCGCGAGGTCGGCCATGACGCAGCCGCGGATATCCGGATGGCGGTAGGGTTCTTAAAAGAGCTTCTATAATTCAATATACGGAAGGATGGATGTTGCGATGATGAAAATAGGTCTTGTTTCAGCGATTTTGCCGAACTATACTTTTGAGGAAGTCGTCGACTACGCCGCGGGCGTCGGCTTCAAATGTGTTGAGGTCTGCTGCTGGCCGCTCGGCAAGGCGGCGAGGCGATACGCCGGAATCACTCACATCGACATTGACGGAATCACCCGCGAGAAGATGGATTACTATGTGAAATACGCGGCTGACCGCGACGTCCAAATCAGCTCCCTCGGCTACTACCCGAACCCGCTCGACACTGACCCTGAAGCGCGCCGGGTGGCCATAGACCATCTTATGGCGCTGATTGACGTTTCCGCCGGGATGGGCGTGAATATGGTCACGACCTTCATCGGAAAGGACAAGGCGCGTACGGTCGAGGACAATCTGGAGCTGTACAAAGAGGTCTGGACGCCAATCGCGCGTCACGCCGAAGATAGAAACGTAAGAATCGGAATCGAAAACTGCCCGATGTACTTCACAAAGGACGAGTTCCCCGGCGGTAATAATCTGGCCTCCACGCCGCACATCTGGCGGAAGATGTTTGAACTTATCCCGAGCGACTGTCTCGGCCTGAACTTCGACCCGTCGCATCCCTACCTCCTCATGGCGGACTACATCAAGCCCCTGTACGAATTCAAAGACAAGATATTCCACATCCATTTCAAGGACATAAAAATTTACAAGGATAAACTCGACGAATACGGCGCGTTTTCTTATCCGGCGCTGTGGCATTCCCCCAAACTGCCGGGACTGGGAGGCGTGGACTTTGGGGCGTTTTGCGCCGCGCTCAACGACATCCGTTTTGAAGGATGCGCCTGCATCGAGGTCGAGGACAGGGCGTTTGAAGGGAGCATAGAGGACGTAAAGCGCGGTATTGAGCAGAGCTACCGTTATATGTCGCAGTTTATGTAGGGGAGCGCGTTGCGCGTCCGTTCTACAGAACCATAAAGGAGAATCGGAGTATGGATGTAAACGCGTTAATTGATAAAATTGTAAAGGCAACCGAACCGCTTCCAGTCAGCCGCAAGGATTGGCGCATAGGTTGTATAGGCGCGGGGTTTATCATGAAGGACTGCCATCTCGTCGCTTATCGTGACTTGGGGTTTCAGGCCGTCGCTATTACTTCAAAGGAGCGGAATATCAGCGAGGAAGTAGCACGAATTCACGGAATACCCAAGGTGTACGACGACTGGCAGTCATTGCTGCGGGACGACAGCCTCGAAATAATCGACGTCGCCATCCCGCCGCATTTGCAGCTCGATGTTGTGCGCGCCGCCTGCGAACGGCCCAACATCAAGGGAATACTATGCCAGAAGCCGGTGGCAATGTCGCTTGCGGACGCCCGCGAAATCGCGCGGCTCGGGCAGGAGAGCGGGGTCAAAATCGCGGTAAACTCCAACATGCGCTACGACCAGTCGATGCGCGCCCTCAAATATGTATTGGAGCGCGGGATGCTGGGCAAGCCGGTGATCGCCACAATAGAAATGCGCGCGATTCCGCACTGGCAGGAATTTTTGAAGGAGTACGACAAGCTGGAATTGTTCGGCATGGGAATCCACCACCTCGATATTTTCAGGTATCTGTTCGGCGACCCGGAGGGCATTACCGCGATCTGCCGAACCGACCCGCGAACGCAGTTCCCGCATATCGACGGCATCACGCAGTACACCTATAAATACGCCGACGGCATGATGGCTGCCAGCTTGGACGACGTCTGGGCGTGGCCGAACGACCCCTGCGAAAAGGATATCTACATCAAGTGGCGCGTTGAGGGTACCGACGGCATGGCGGACGGCACGATAGGCTGGCCGAAGTACCCCGCCCGCGAGCCGAGTACGATGCGCTTTACCTGTAAATCGTATCCCAGCCGCTGGATTGAGCCGAAATGGGAAACGGTGTGGTTCCCCGACGCCTTCCGCGGGACGATGTCAGGGCTGTTATGGGCAATCGAGAACAACGCCGAGCCGGACATCAGCGCGGCGGATAACGTCAATACCATCGCGTGCGTCGAAGCCTGTTATAAGTCGATCAAAGAGGAGCGCACCGTAAAATTGGCCGATATTTTGGCGTAATACAGGGAGGAAGATAATATGTTAAGCGTTGGGATTTTTACCGGGTACTACCCCTACGACACCGACGAGGTTATCCGCAGGATTAAAGCGAGCGACTTCAACTGCGTGCAGCTCGACGTTTCGTTTAAGGACTGTGACGCCGCAAAGGGCGAGCTGACAAAAGAAAAAGCGGTTGAAATACGGAATAAGCTGCGCGACGCAAATTTGCCGGTAATCTGCGTCTCCGGTTACACGAATTTCATCCACCCCAATGAGGAGAAGCGCAGAAAGAACATAGATTATCTCAAAACCATTATACGCTTTGCCAAAGATTTAGGCTGCTCATACGTCGCCAGCGAAACTGGTACTTACAACGAGGAGAGCGACTGGGTGTGGGACGACCGCAACGCGGATGAGGAGGTATATCAGGAGACGCTCGCCGTCGTGAATGATATCGTCGCTTACGCGGAGCGGCACGGCGTAACCTTCTTAATCGAGAATTACGTCAATAATGTAATTGGTTCGGTACGGCAAGTAAAGAGGCTGTTCGCGGACGTAAACTCTCCTTACCTCGGTTTGGTCTGTGACCCGACGAACTATTTTGACGATGGAAACATCGGTAAAGTGGACGAGACGCTTCATGAGATTTTCGATGAGCTTGCTCCTTTTATGAGAATCGCCCACGCAAAGGACTGTAAGCCAGCGGAGGACTCCTCGGAAAAGCACGCGGATATAGACGCGGACGAATCCCACACTTTCCGCGGCGCGGGAGCCGTCGAGCTTCCGGCGGCGGGACTGGGCATCCTCAATTACCCGCTCTATGTAGAGTTATTGGCAAAGCATCACCCGAATATGCCGCTGATCATCGAGCATCTTGACGAGGGTGACATTGCCCGCGCGAAAAGCTTTGTGGACGGTGTTTTGAAGGACGTCGGCGTTTAGGATTCCGCTTCATTAGTCTGATACGTCTATCCTCACTTCTGCCTTTATTATTACTGGTTGTTCCGGTACTGGCCAGCCTTTTGGGAGAGTGCCTCTATCGTCATATCTTGGAATAGGTTTTCTCTCCACTTTGTGTAATCGAAAGAATCTTTTTGGATCAGCATGACAAAACGCTCGGCCTCAACCAAGCCTAGCTTCTCTATAAGAGCGTCCATACCTGCCGTTCTAATAACCACGTCTGTATTCACAATTATGCCTCCAATCTCCTGACGAAATCCACAGGGTTTATCAGCGTGACGTTATCTATTTGTTTATTCAAAATCCCTTTATCTGTTGTTATGAAGTAGTCACATGATGCTTTCAACGCACAGGCCACATGCAAAGCATCAAGGTTCTTTAACCCCAGCGCCATTAACTTCCTGCCTATTTTCGTTATTTCTCTGAATACCCGATATCTGCTTTCGCCAATAAATGCCATCGCGCAATGGCGTTTCGGCGCTCGACATAAGGGTTAGCCGAGTTCTCGTAGTCCATTACATATGACCAGATAAGCTCAAATGTTCCGCGAATGATCTCTTTCTGCACAAAGAGTTTCGCCTCTGACTCCAACTTGATTGTCAAGAAGGATTGGTCGTCATAGGGGCGATTAAAACGGCAGTTGTTGTGATGTATTTTCAGCTTTTTCGAAGACGCACACCACCTTGCACGCAATTTTAATGCCGCGCTGTTATAAACTATAACCAGCACGGCGTCTTCGCTATTTCAGGTATGGATCAGTCATTTTTTCGCGTGTTTTTTTCGTTCGGCTCAATCAAAGTTCAAGCGTAGAACGGATGTTCTCTATTTGCTCATGGGACAGTTTATATACAGCCGCAATTTCATTCACAGGAACTTGAGCCTTCAATGCGTTGAGGACTCGCAGCGTAGTATCGACACCGATGCCAAAGCCTTCTTCTCTTCCTATGGCGATGCCTCTTTCCTCGCCTATGGCGATGCCTTCTTCCATCGCGTCGCTGATCCGGCTGCGCTCGTCCAAATCCGCAATTAGTTCGTTTTCATACTGGATTCTTGCTTTCTCATCCTGGCTGACCTCAAACAACACGTTAGCCGCCATCCTGATCCCTTCCTTTCTCTCGATGATAGCCTTCAGCTTTTCACGATATCCCTTATCCGGCATGTGAAGGAAAAACAGAGCCCACATCTCCTGATCCGTCATCGTTTCCACAGGCTTATCAAGTATCTTGTTCGCCTCCGGAAGTTGGAGAAATATGATCGTCTGGTCATCCGTCAGATCATTTCCGCGCTTATCGCGGTACCGGTAAACCGTAGTCAAATCACCCGGTTCTTTAAAAAGCGAGAAATTTATTATGCAGATCAAATAACATTTTTGCAGCGCGTCGTATTTTTCTCCCACTATTTCCTGGCTCGAATACGCCTTCGATATTATGAACTGAGCTCGCTTTCTGAAAGACTTAGCGCCGCTCAACTGCATTTCTACTATGGCCTGCCGGCCGTCGCTGAGTTTTACCCTTATATCGAAAATGGCTTTCTTGCGCTTCCCGGCGTCCACAGGAATTTCAGGGTTTACGACGAGAATTTGCGTGATTCTATCCGAGCCCACCGGCTCCAACAGACTGTTGAGCAGGTCAATCAACGCTGTTTCAGACCGGACGTCATCGGCGATAAAAATTCGTTTGAATATGTAATCCACCATGGGACTGAGTACGTCGCTGTCGACGTCGATGCCGTACCATTCTTTTATTTTTGCTTTGTCATCGCCGCTCAGTATCGGCGCCGCGTTTGTTTCGTCCGTCACTTATTTTCCTCCCGCTGGCGCTGTTTTACCACCGTAACTATAGTAACACTCAATCACCGCGAAACAAGCCCCGCGTATAAACCTTATCCATGCTTATGCCGCTTATGATTCCGATAGGCAAAGATATGACGGCGAATAAGCTAAAATAATTTATTGTACTATACCACTTGTCCCTGCCTAAAAAAGCGTTGGTTTTGCCGAGTTTCTTGCGGGTTCTATATGGCATATATCTTTCGTGGTGTATTTTCAGTTTTTCCAATTAACGAGTTTTAGCCCATCAATATGCTCAAAATGGCGTATATTGTTTGTGACCAGCGTGTAGTCGTTCACAATACAAAAAGCGGAGATGAAAAAATCCGCGTCTTCAACCAACTGCCCTTTTCCACGGTGAAGGGCATAGAGCCGGGCAGCTTCATCCCAAGTATGTGTATTCATATTGCCCACTCTAAAATCACGGCATAGTTGGTCAAAGCCTATCATTTTGGCTGTTGCATTGACAGCCAAAAGACCACGTTTAATTTCATAATAAGCTATCGGCGGGATTATGCAACGCCCACCGTCATCTATCGCTTTATTTAGTCGTGAATACACAGCGGCGTCGTCTTTTAGCAGATATGAAATGATGTTTGAATCCAGAGCGTAAATCATAAGTCAAGCTCCCTTTTGATATTTACCCGTTCGCTCATAATTTCATCAAATTCCGGCGGAAGCGGCTCGGAATTTTGCACAACATTTCTGAAACGCGAGACAGCTTCTTTCTGGCGACGACTCACGTCCTCCTGTGATCCATCAATACTTTCCACAGGAAAATCAAGCACGGTTATAATCGCCTTGCTACCTTCCGGTATATCCAACGGTTCAAACGGAATAAACCGCCCATCGCTGTAATATGCTCTACATGCTTGCATCAGCTTCATCTCCTTTCGCGTTGTCCCGATTGCGGGTTCTATACGGCATATATCTTCTCAGTTATACACGCAACTTTAGAACATAATAACGGTTACGTTAACCTTCTATTTTGGCCCAGACATCATATTCGTTTAATGGGGTAGATTTTATACGTAAAAACGAATCAGCTTGTCGTTTGCCTTTTTCTGACGTGCCGGCTCTGCATACAGTAGATATTTTCCACCCACTTCCCCGCAGAGATTGTTTAATCAGGTCAAGCGGATTTGCACGTCTATCTGATATCCCCCCAAAGCGGATAATTAATCTGGCTTTAGGGCTGGATGCTTGGGCAGCGTTTTTCCAAACACTATGCAAATTATCAGTGAAAACTTCTGGACTTGAGTGAGCAATTTGGTTGTTGTTATTGTAATCAACAACGTCATGGCCACCTACGAACCAATTTCTAAGCCACTGATCCGGAATATATGTGCGCATTCCATAATATGGAGGGGACGTGATAATCCAGTCAAATTGCGAGCCCAAAAACATTGGAGAAAGTGATTGTCCTTCTCGACTATCCGCTAAACGCACCTCGGAAAATATCGAATGCTGGCGCGAGTGATAATAGCGTTTTGCCCGACGTGAAATGATTCCCATTACATCCACTTTTTCAGGCGTAAAACCTCTTTTTTCCCAGAAACGAACTGCATAGCCTGGTTTCGGTGCGTAAGTTCGCGGACATTGGTTCGAAAAATAACTTTGAAAAGTTTTTTGCCGTGGTCCATGCAGAGCGCCTAAGACAAGACCTCTAAGGGCAAGGCGTGGCGCTTTGGTACAATCCTTCAAAAAACTGTCCCTCAATTGGCAAACAGCGCGTAGAACCTCCGAATGGAATGCCCACTCCCAAAATTCTCCTTGGGGAATTGCTGGAACATTGCACTGCTCAAGAATCTCTCGTGCTTCGCTCTCAATTTCTTCGGCTGTAACAGTAACAAGCTTTGCTGCTGTGATAGCGGCGGCGACAGGGCTGGAGTCGACCGCTAGAGAACTTAGCCCCAGTAACCGGGCTGCAAGGTTAGTCGTTCCGCGACCACAAAAAGGATCCAAAATGATGTCTCCCTTGCGTGCTCTTCGGCTAAGTATTTTAAAAGGGAAGTCTAATGGAAACATTGTAAAATACGGACACAGCCCGTTAAGTACAGAACTTGGAATTTTCTGCATACAATCATCCTTTACGGCGGACATAGGCCGTACCTCCGCGATCCAGGTTTCGATAACCCTCCCAACCCTTGCCTTGTAAGCCATAGATGGAAACCATTGCAATTGATACTAAACTATATGCAAATTGATCTCTATCATCAAGGTGCTTAGGAATTTTTTCGAGGAAAAATCCTTTAATACGACCCCATGCAACACCTTCAGCAGATTCAATTTTACCAATGAGCTCACTATCATTTTTTAATGCCTCGATAGCATTCTCTCTGATTGTTTTCATTACATCAACAGGAGCAAGCTCATCTTCTCCCGGAGGGTCAAAAACTCCAGCCGGTGGAGTTGCCTGCCGTTGTGCATCTTGGGCTGATAAACTGCCGTCATCTGTAGTCTTCAATAATGTCTTGGCATATGTTCC
>Ga0099364_10006590_pt1 | contig 16856 bp, 15 predicted proteins | sample TergutTh196P3_FD_73070 | JGI IMG/M metagenome (GOLD analysis project Ga0099364, IMG submission 73070) | Microcerotermes parvus P3 segment gut microbial communities from Pointe-Noire, Republic of the Congo - Th196 P3 | ecosystem: Host-associated > Arthropoda: Insects > Digestive system > Gut ... | reverse complement strand
CAAAAGAATATAAATTTCCCGGTGGGGGAGTAGAAAATAATGAAACGGCTGAAATGGCATTAAAAAGAGAAGTATTAGAAGAAATTGGTTATAATATAAAAAATATTGGAGAAAAACTTGGAATTGTAACTGAATATTCAATAGCAAAAGAAGGAAAAAATAATATTTTTAAAATGATTTCTGAATATTATATTGTTGAAATTAATAATAAAATAACAGAACAAAATCTTGATAAATATGAAGAGGAATTATTATTTAAGCCAAAGTGGATAGAAATAATAAAAGCATATAATGAAAATAAATATTTAATAGAAAATAAGTATGATTCAACACCTTGGATTAAAAGAGAAACAAGAGTATTAGAAATATTAAAGGAAGTATTTAAAGAAAATGAAATGTACAGTGTATGAACTTAATCATCTAAAAAATTACAAGTGTGTGATAATTTTTGCCCGCTATAAGAATAAATGGATAATATGTAAACATAAAGATAGAAATACGTGGGAAACATCTGGTGGACACATTGAAGCAGGAGAAATACCCATTGAAGCTGCAAAAAGAGAGTTATGGGAAGAAACAGGAGCAATAGATTTTGATATTGAACCAATATGTGATTACTGGGCTTGTCGTGAACCACACGAAACAGAAAAATATGAGTGGGAAAATAGAACAGAAAAATTTGAAAGTGAGGTGGGACAAGTATTTTTTGCTAAGGTTTATAAACTAAAAGAAATTCCTCAAAATAGTGAAATGGAATGTGTAGATTTTTTCAATGAATTTCCACAAAATCTTACTTACCCTGACATAACAAATGAATTACTATCACAAATTATTACAAAAATATAATATGATAGAAAATTTAGATAAATGGAATAAATAATTGACAAAATAATCAAATAAGCTTATTGTAAAACCATGGAAATTATTTTAAGATTGGAAGAAGAAAATGATTATTGGGTTGTTGAGAATTTAACCAGAGAGGCATTTTGGAATAATCATGTCCCCGGTTGTGATGAACATTTGCTTATTCATAATTTAAGGAAGTCAAAAGAATTTATTAAAGAATTGGATTTTGTGGCAATATTTATGGAGATCCTGAATATTATAAAAGATTGGATTTAAAGTTTCAAAAACCTATAATATAACAAATGGTGAAAAAAATATCCTGCAGCATTATTGGTTTTGGAATTATTAGATAAATATATATAATGGAAATCCTTAGATGGTAAGGAAACCCATTTATTCCAAGGGCGTATTAATGGCGGTTGCATGAATGTGGCGAAGAGAAAACCCCACTAAGGCATTTTTGCCGACTATGGTTCGACTAAGGTTTTTCGCAACCCAGCCCGCCTCAAGCGGGCGTACATATATAATCCTGTTAAGCGAAGTGGGGTTTATTTAAATTCTTAATAACACTTCTTCTTTAACTTTAACTTTTTTACTCTTTGGAAATGTTTTGATCTCTAAACCCATTCCTAGATTATTCAAATATTCAATTAAAGTAGAAATCCTAATATCTTTCCTTTTTTCCAGTCTTGAAATTGATGTTTGACTAAAATTATCAAACTCATCTTGTTTTACACCTAGTTTTTCTCTTAATTTACCAAGTTTAATAGTCAAAATTTCCTGTTCTGCCATTATACGAGAACGTACTACCGACTCCGGACTCATTTTTGATTCCATCATTTTTATTGCATTATGCATTTTTTCCCTCCATAATTTCAGGATATTTATCAATTAATTCTTCTGCTTGTTTAATTAATCTCTTATAAAAATCTTCTTCTTTCTTTCCTTTTTTATTTCCACCAATTAATAGCCAACAATTTCTTGTTTTATCAAAACAAAATAGTATTCTAAATAATGTATTTCTATATTTTATCCTTAGTTCCTTTAAATTCGCAAATTTTGATCCTTTGATAGTATCTACATATGGTCTACCAAGATTAGGACCAAATTCTGAAAGAACCATAATTTTAGCATTAATTACCATTTTGTCTTCTTCATCCAATGAAGTAAACCAATCTTCATATTCTGTAGTGTAATTTATAAGCCACATTATATAATTATGTACTATTATGCATATTCTGTCAAGTATTATCTACCAAATATTTTGTTTAAAATCTCCATTTTAAGTGTATTGTTTTTTATACACGTTTTAAAACTTCATATCACAATTTTAACCCCATTTCGTCTAACAGGATTGAATAACCGCGCTGTTTAATAAGCGGCTAGGGGTTCAATTAACTAGGTCAGTCAAGTTACACTCTAGTTCCCACTCTTCCTTCACCCGCATACAAAACCACCTAGAAAGATTTCGAATTTCTTAAGTACGGTAAGCTAGTACAGTTGTATATAACTGTAACACTGGTTGTACTTTTTAAATCTTACGGTAAGTTATTATCCGTACTAAGATGATCATTTTCATAGAAAGTGTTTTCGTAATTATGAAATATGTTGTTATCTCGTACTATAAGTACAGAACCACTTAAATTTAAATCATTTTCATCACTCACATCATTACCAAATATAATGCCACCTATTTTTGTAAAGATAGCATTCTCACCTAAAACAGCTACACCACTACCTCCTTCACGCCCAGTATTACCATTAATAATTCCTCCATTCATAATAAATGATGCATTATCTGTAACTAATACACCACCACCAGACCACCCAGTGATATTATGACTTATATTTCCTCCATTCATAATAAAGGAAGCGTTTCTTGTAATATATAGTCCACCACCAAATGGACCACTATTCTCACTTATAGATCCACCTGTCATTGTAATTGAACCATTCCAAATAGCTATTCCACCACCAAAAGCTGCAGTATTTCTGGTTATACTACCTCCTGACATGGTAAAGCTACCGTTCCAGATACTTATTCCACCTCCACTGCTATAATAACCAGATGCATTATTTTCTGCGATTGTTCCACCTGTCATATTAAAAGTACCACCGTCACTTATATAAATTCCACCGCTCAAAACAGCAATATCTATTGTATTGCCATATTCTGTTGTGGGTATTGTTGGGTATAAATTTCTGTCAGCAAAAAATAACATGTTAGCATATCTGTCATCTGCTACTGATGTATTTCCATTAATATTTCCTCCTGACATAATAAAGGTTCCTCCTCCAATCCTTACTGCTCCCCAATTACTTCCACTACCTGTGATCGTTCCGTTTCGTAACTCTAATACTGCGTTTCTGTTTACATGGATTATAGATCTTTCTGAATTACGATTTCCTTGTATAATAAGTTTGTCTAAACCGTCAATGACATCACCATTTATTATGAGAATTCTATTACTCTGAAGTGTAAATAAGGAATTATTTCCAATAACAGATACTGTACCACTACCTTTCAATGTCACTTCAACATAAGAAGGAAAAAATATTTCCTCTTGTACTTGTATATCACCATTAATTGTTAAAATATAACTTTTAAAATTTGTTATAGTTCCATTACCCAATCTATCAATTTCTGTAAAAACCGTATCCCAGTCTAATTGTGTATGTATTATATAACTGCCAGTAACTCTACTTTGTGAATTTGTAGCACAATTTGTAAATATCATTATCAATAAAACTGACAATGTAATTATTATGATTACTCTTTTTTTCATATTGTCTCCTTATATTTTTCACATTCTAATTTTCATCCTCCTTCCCCTTCCTAACCAAGAACTTCCCAATTAACCCTGCCAGGGTATGCTGGCTTATGATGCCCAGGACCGGAGCCAAGACTGCCGCCGGAGGGAAGAACTGTATTCCCAGAACCATAGCAGCGGAATTATTTCTGAGTCCTGTAGCAAGGAAGAAGGCAGTCTGCTTATCATCATCCATTTTTGCAGTTTTAGCAATGAACTTCCCAAAGATAAAGGCGAATATATTAAGACAAACACATACGGCAAAAATAATCCATATAACGGGATTATCCGGGCGGATTAAATGTGCGACTAACGCAGAATTACCGGCTATTACCATGGTCATAATGAGCTTTGAAAGCGGGGAGAGCCAGGGATTAATAACTTCCGGCACTTTCCCCTTGCTGAACTCGTTAAGCGAAATCCCGATTATCGTGGGGATCACTATCATATAGACCAAAGAAAGTGCCATGCCCATTATGTCTATGCTGATCGCGGTTCCCAGAAAAACCCGCACAGTGAAGGGCGTTAAAAACGGAGCAAGTATTGTGTCCATTAAGATAAATGCCAGTACAAGGGCTATGTCGCCCTTAAAAATTGTCACCCAGACAAAGCTGCTCACAGCTGTGGGAACCGCATAGACAAGCACAAAGCCCGCTACTATGTCGGGATCACCTGTAAATACCAGGCGGCTTACGCCTAACACCACAAGCGGCAGTAATATGCGGCATACTGCAAAGTACAAAACAAAGTTTAAAGGTGAGGAGGCCGCCTTGCCTATGTCGCTTGCCTTTAGTTTTAATGCCCCGGAAAGCGTCATTGTCCCAAAGAGCCAGGGACCGTAAGGGGCAATAACCCTGAAAGTATCCGGAAAACTCACCCCCAGCACAAGGCCGGAAATGGGAACCAGGGGCATAAAGCGGGAAAGGAAGGCATCTACTTTGCTTGCTGCATCAACAGGTTTCATAATTAAGGTATTCTATCATAAATCGAAGTTCTATTATACACTTTCCAATGAGGTACCGGAAATGGAACTAATCAAGAACGGCAAAACAAAAGACGTATATAAGCTGGACAACGGCAACATTCTTTTAAAGTTCAAGGACACAGTCACTGGCCACCCTTCAGGCGAATCCGATCCCGGCGGCAATGTGGTCGTGGGTTCTGTTGCCGGAGTCGGCACAGGCGCGCTAAAGATGTCCGTGCACTATTTTGAAATCCTAAAAAGCAAAAATATCCAGACCCATTATGTTGGTTCTGACCTAAGTAAAAACGAAATGACAGTGAAACCCGCTGTCTATTTTGGAAAGGGCATCGAGTTCGTCCTTAGATACAAGGCTGCAGGGAGCTTTGTGAGGCGGTTCGGAGATTATATAAAAGAGGGGGACACCCTCCCCAAGGTTTTCGAAGTTACCCTAAAAGACGATGAACGCGACGACCCCCCGCTCACAAAGGAAATCCTCTCTGTATTAAACCTGCTCACCACCGACCAATACGAAAAAATCCGCAGCGAAACCATAAAAATCTGCGACATCATTAAAAAAGATCTCGCAAAAAAAGGACTCGACCTAATCGATATAAAACTGGAGTTTGGTTTAGTTAACGGAGAAGTCTGCCTAATAGACGAAATCAGCCCCGGAAACATGCGCGTATTTAAAGACGGCAAAAAGCTCGACTACCTCAATCTAAACACACTCGTACTTTCAGTTTAATACGAGTTATCTTCGCCTTCGGTCCCTGGCGGGAACATATATAGATCGGGCAGTTTATAGGTTCTTTGCAAGTTAAATGAACCTGCCGCCTGAAACTCACTCTGTACTGCAACTTTAAAAAAGTGATTCATTGTTTCTAAATTATCTGCTTCTACTTTTAGAGAAAACTCAAAGATCCTGTGCTCGCCCTCTTTATCCGCCTTTACAGGAGCAGGCCAAAAGCTAAAGTTACCGTTGGTATTTTGCACCATGGTTAAGGGGTTCTGCCAATTCTGATCTTTCATGGCAGCCTGCTTCCCGTTAACTAAAAGTTCAACTTTAGCGCCAGAGAGGGGTTCAAAGTTCTCCCCATTGTAAATGCGCCCAACAATTGTAGGAATATTAAAGGCAGGAAACTTCGCCGCATCTTCCGCTTTACCGGCATCTGAGCCATGGTCAAAATGCGGGCGCAGGTTGTGGTTAACCTTCTTAAGCCCGTCATGCACCAGGGAGGTGATGTCTGCCTGCAGCTGCTGGTACTCAAGCCCCTCCCACCTGACACGGGATGCGCCGCGGCTGGAACTAATATAATGCGGAGTAGTCCGGTTAAGGGCATAACAGATCACGTCCATGCGGCACTGATCACAGGTACACAGCTTACCCTGGTTTCCGTCTTTTTCAATCGCATCGAAAACCTCATTGACCCTGGTAATGACTATATCTTCTACGGTATTGTGAACTTCCATACTACATTTTTAACCATTTTTCGCAAATTTGCAATATCTCTTTTTTGTTAGTTTTACCGCCATCGCCGCCAGCCCCACCAATCTCATCGTCCCCGTCACCCCGGCTGTTATACCCATCAATAAAAATCCTGATTATCCTGAGCGAACTCACAAAGTTTTCCACCAGGCCGCTCTTGAACGCACTGGAGCTCTCGGCAAAACTGCAATCCTCATCCAGCACAAAAAGCCCGCTCTCAAAGGAAACCGGCTCCGGCAAATCAACGATCAGTTCCCTGGGTTTTATCTCCCTCCCCAAAACCCCGGACAGCTCCGCTGCCAGGTTCGCCTCCAGCCCCGAACGCAGGCTCAAATCAGGCAGCCTCGAATGCAGCTCCTCATCAAACTTTATCTCCGCCGCGCACTCGTAAAGCCTCCCGTTCTTCACCGCATCCACAAGGAGCAGCACCTTTTCCTCGTCCCTGCCGCCGCCCTCATTTCCCGCGCCCCCATATCCTTTATCCCTATTTTCACCACCACGATTTTCTTTTAGGTAAATTGTGTTTTCCTGGACAAGATCCTGCACGAGCTCATATAAACCCTGATCATCCAGGTGGTAAAGTTCTTCTCCCTTCATTAGGCCGGAGTTGAGCCCATAGAGCAAAGCTTTTTTCACCATGGCAGTGGCTGACCTCACGGCCTTGTGCCAGTAGATCGACCTGTACATGAGGTACTTGGAAAAGAGCAGGGATTCCACTCCCGGTATACCGCGATGGTCAATATCCACCCCCCTCTCGCGGTGCGGGTGCAATCTGGAAAAAACAAAGTCCACATCCTGAGCTCCGTAAGGCACCCCGCAGTAACGCCCATCGCGGCTCAGGTAGTCCAGTTTGTCCGGATCCAGTGAGCCCGACAAAAGCCGCCTGTAAAAAAGGATCTCTTCATCCCCGCTCTCTGTTTTGGTATCCACAATGGCTGCCGCAAATTCCGGCTCTGCCCCGGCGGCGTAAGCGAGGCTCCTAACCGGCTCGGACAAAATTAATCTGCCGGTGAGGGTCTCGTGCTCTTCCAGGGGCAGCTCCTTAAGCGAGTGCGTGTAGGGGAAATGCCCCAGATCGTGGAGCAGTGCGGCGCATAGGAAGGACCTTACGCCGCCGGGAGAAAGCCAGGAGTCCGCTCCCTTTTCTGCCAGGTGAATTAAAAGCCGCCTTGCCAAATGGTAGACGCCCAGGGAGTGGCCTGCCCTCGTATGTGTCGCTCCCGGGTAGACCCGGTATGTAGGGCCCAGCTGCATGATCCTGTGAAGCCGCATAAAGGGAGCGGATTCCGTCAGGGCAAGGAGCCCGGGGCTAAGGTATATATGCCCCCAGAGGGGATCGCGTACAGGCTCGGTAAAGCCGTCATAAAGCGCAGAACGTATATTTTCTTTCATTTTGTTTCCCTGCTGTTATTTGTATTAATCCTGTTTGCCATGGTCTTGTCTGCCATGTCTCCAATTCTTGTTTAATATTCCTCATTATAGTACAATTCATCATACTATATAAGGAAAATTCTTAAGGAAAAAAAAGGACGAAAGGAATGAAAATTTTACTTAGACTTGCAAAGGAAGCAGTCAGATATAGATGGTGGCTCTTGCTGGCTATTTTCGGAACTCTCTCGTTGACCGCTGTGAACTTAACAGCGCCCAGGATCATGGCGACCATGACGGGGATAGTGGCGGATGGCGTTTCTGACGAAACTTTCAGGTTCATAATCACCCTTGCAGCATCGCTTTTTGGACTTTACCTTCTGCGAATCCTCTTCCGGTTTTTAAGCAATTACTGCTCGCATAGGGCGGCCTGGCGGCTGGTTCAGGAAATCCGCATGAAGGTCTACAATACGATTCAATCGCGCTCCATGGATTTCTTCCACAACAGGCAGACCGGGGAACTCATCGCCCGCGTCATGCAGGACGTTGCCACCTTTGAGCTGCTCTATGCACACATAATGCCGGACACGATCACGAATTTCCTTACCTTGATCGGGGTTACGACCATTCTATTCAGCATAAATCCCACTCTGGCTCTCATAACCTGTATTCCCATCCCCTTTATTCTGGGTTCCGGCTGGATTTTCATCAACAAGGTACGGCCAAATTTCCGCCGTATGCAGAAGGCGCAGGGGGAGCTTTCCGCGCAGTTGCAGGACAATTTCTCCGGCATTCAGGAGATCCAGGCATTTAACCGCCAGGCTTCCGCCTCAGATCAGATCGCAGAAAAGGGCGAAAACTTTACCCGCAATATGCTCCGTGCCCTTAAACTGGGGGCGGTGTTTAACCCCGGTGTAGAATTTCTTACTTCGCTCGGCAGTGTAATAGTTGTGGGCTTTGGCGGCTTTCTCGCCTTCCAGCAGGGGCTTTCTGTTACCGATGTCGTAAGCTTTCTGCTTTACCTTGCTCTTTTTTATGCGCCCATTACCGGGCTTGCACATCTTCTGGAATCCGCCCAGCAGGCTCTTGCCGGTGCAGAAAGGGTGATCGAGATTCTTGATTCCCCGCAGAACATTAAAGACCTTCCCGGTGCAAAGCCCATGGGCAAGAGCAGGGGCGAGATTAGTTTTGAAGATGTTTCCTTCTCTTATATAGAAGGCGTTCCGGTACTGGAAAATGTTTCGTTTAAGATTGCACCCGGGCAGATGGTTGCCCTGGTCGGCGCGACCGGCGTTGGCAAGACCACCCTCAGCCAGTTGATCTCCCGCTTCTACGATCCCACAAAGGGCAAGGTCTGCCTGGACGGGCGCGATCTTCGTGACATCACCCTGGAGAGCCTGCGCCAAAATATATCAATAGTGCTGCAAGACACCTTCCTCTTTAACGGAAGCATCCAGGAAAATATTGCCTTTGCCAAGCCGGATTCTTCATTTGAAGAAATTGAGTCGGCGGCAAGGATCGCCAGAATCCACGAAGATATTGAACTTATGCCGGATGGCTACCAGACCCAGGTAGGGGAGCGCGGCGTTAAACTCTCCGGCGGTCAGAAGCAGCGCATCGCCATTGCCAGAGCCGTTCTCTGCCAGGCGCCGGTACTGATCCTCGATGAGGCAACCGCCAGTGTGGACGTCCGCACCGAGGCGAAAATCCAGCAGGCAATCAACGAAATAGCCGGCAGCCGCACCATCGTCACCATCGCACACCGGCTCTCCACCATCCGCAATGCCGATGTGATTGTCGTCTTTGAAAAAGGCCGCATAGCCCAGACCGGCAACCACGCCAAACTCATCGAAGAGGAAGGCATCTACCGCCGCCTCTGCCTCGTGCAGGAAGAAATCGCCGAGGAAGGCCTGGTAGACAGGGTTAACGCCGCAAGCTAAGGAGAATATATGGCAGACGCACTGGTTGATTTAACTTTTTATGAACTCAAAAAAAAAGGCATTGAACCTAAGGGCGAGTATATTAGAAAGATAATCCCTATTAGGGAATATAATTACAACGACTATATCTCCTGGGACGATGATGTCCGGCGTGAGTTGATTGACGGTGTCGTCTACCAGATGGCATCTCCAAGTGAATGGCATCAATGGGTTACCATGGAAATTTCAAGACAGTTAGGTAACTTTTTAGAAGGTAAAAAATGTACTACCTATATTGCACCTTTTGATGTCAGGCTCTTTTATGAAGAAGACGGCTCTGATAATACTGTTGTTCAGCCAGATATTCTTGTAGTCTGCGATGAATCAAAAACCCTTGGCTTTAATTATTGCAAGGGCAGCCCCGATTTTGTTATTGAAGTTGCCTCTCCTGGAACCAGAACCATAGACATTGCCGAAAAGAGGTTTAATTACGAAAAGGCCGGTGTAAAGGAATACTGGATCGTCGATAAAGACAGAGTGTATCAGTATAACCTGGTTAACGGGGTTTACAAGGAAACCATATATAAAATTACCACCGGTTTAAAAATAAAAACAGAAGCCATAAAAGGCTGTGTGATTAATTTTTCAGGGATTTTTGAACGGTACTCTAGCGGAAAAGTGTGATCCTTTTGCAATACAGGTCGGTATAATAGCTTATGTCTTGACACAGGAAAGCTGGTTAGATTAATTTATATATTAATGAAAAAACGAAATAAATCGCTGGCAGTGCAGATTTTAAGCCTTTGCATCGCTTTAGTTATGCTGGCAGTAGTTACTGTCTCTGTGATTTTTATGTTTAACCTGGAGAGGCTTACAAAGCAGCAGCTCGAGTCACAGGCACGCGTTACCATGCAGTATCTGGATGCCGATCTGCTGCGGGTTCTAGCAAGTTATACCGACTTGGTTCAGACTGCCGCTTCTGTCATAAATCATGTCACTGAAAATGCCGACCGTGATGCTGCGGGAGCGGCAATGATTGACATGGCTGCAAATTTTCCCGATGTAATAAGCCTTTACTACGGCTCGGCAGTTTCCCGCTTTGCTCCCGGCGGCATGTATATAGATTCTGACGGCTGGGATCCCCCTTCCTCATGGGATCCGCCCAACCGTTTCTGGCACCAGGCAGCCATGGCAAATCCCGATACGCCCATGATTATAGACCCCTATGTAGATGCAGATACCAATGAACTGGTAATTACTGTAGCCAGAACCGCCAGAAACTCAAATGGAATTATTACAGGAGTAATGGCTGCCGATGTGCTTTTGACCCGCTTTGCAGAAATTGTTTTGGCGGGGAAAATTACCGGCGACGGTTCTACGGTTCTTATTGATACAGACGGGCTCTTTATAGTACACCCCAATCCATCTTTTATGACAGAAAGAAATCTCTTTGAAGAAATGCCGCATCTGGACAGGGACACCATACTTAACGGGGAACTTAATATAGTTTTTTACGGCAATAATAGTTATTACGGCTCTGTCCCTGTACCCAATACAAACTGGATACTGGTTTCAATGGGTTCGCTTGGGGAACTGCAGACTGCGTTTTGGTATATAATTATTTTTATTGTTATTACCGGAATCGGCATTGTTCTGATTTCTTTTCTGGCAGCCTTGATTTTCAGCCGCAGTTTAACCAGGCCCATAATTAAACTTTTTGACGTTTTAAAATCAATAGCCGCAGGGGATTTTACACAGAAGATTGAAGCAAAGGGCAGTGATGAAATTTTCCAGATGACAATCTTGTTAGGCGAAACCCAGGACAGCATAAAAAATCTGATAATTAACATCAAAAAAGAGGCAGAAACCCTGTTAAATATCGGAAACGATCTTGTTTATAATATGAACCTGACAGCAAAGGCAGTAGTGGAAATCACTTCCAATATTAAGCAGATTAATGAGCGCATAATAAACCAGAATGCCAGTGTAAGCGCAACCCACGAAACCATGGAACAGTTTGTGTTTAATATTAACAGCCTGAATGATCATGTTGAAAACCAGGGAAATAATATCTCAATGGCTTCTTCTGCCATAGAACAGATGCTTGCAAATATTAATACTGTTACTGCAACTCTGGTGAACAATACTGAAAATGTAAAAAGTTTAAGTGAAAGTTCGGAAATAGGCCGCACAGGACTATCCGGTGTTGCAGCCGACATAAAGGAAATTGTCCGTGAGTCTGAGGGGCTTCTGGAAATTAACTCCGTTATGCAAAACATTGCAAGTCAGACTAACCTCCTTTCCATGAATGCTGCAATCGAAGCTGCCCATGCAGGCGAGGCTGGAAGGGGTTTTGCCGTAGTAGCCGAGGAAATCCGTAAGCTGGCGGAAAATTCCAGCACCCAGTCGAAAACAATTGGAGCTGTGCTAAAAAAGATCAAGGCATCTATCGATAGCATAACCCGTTCCACAGACAATGTACTGGATAAATTCGAAGCCATTGAATCAAGTGTAAAAACTGTTACCGAACAGGAAGAGAATATCCGAAGCGCAATGGAAGAACAGGGGCTGGGGAGCAAGCAGATACTTGAAGGTATTGGCAGTGTGAATGAGAGTACCCGGCATGTAAAAGAAGGTTCCCATGAAATGCTTGAAGGGGCAAAAGAAGTTATCCGCGAAAGTGAAAGCCTGGATAAGGCGACAAAAGAAATAGTATCAGGCATGAACGAGATGGCAGGGGGAGCAGAAAATATTGATTCAGCAGTGAACTATGTTAATGAGATAAGCAGTAAAAACCGTGAGGCGATAAATGCATTAATGCAGGAAGTATCACGTTTTAAAGTAGAATAATAAATTAAGAATAAATTAAAAGAGGTTTTTATGAAAAAAAACAAACTGTACAGGATTAAAACAGGCATTATTTTTGCATTAATCGTTTTAATTTTTGTGCCAACTGCATCAGCGCAGACAGCACAGGAGCCGGAGAGGGAAGCACCTCTTTTGATAGCTCCCGGTTTTGGCTACTCCTTCGGCGGTTACAGGGAAGAAACCGATTCGTCTATTAACCGCTATTATACTCTGCCCACATACATTATCGAAATGAATATTAATACAGCAAATTTTCTGCATCATATTAATATTGGCTTTTTAATGGGCGAAAACTCCGACACCGTTGCAGGGCATTTACAGGAAAAATATAATCCTTACCCTTATTCTTCCATGAATGCAGGCATTGAATATGCCCTGGGTTACCGCCTCTGGGGTGATGACACTTTCCCCGGCTACCTGGGCGGGAACTTCCGCACAGATGTCCTCTTAATTACAGAAACACTGGAAATTGCCAAGATAACTGCAATTTTATCCCTGGGTCTGCATGCAACGCAGAGGTGGTATATTAACAGCCAGCACTCACTTTCACTGTCGCTTGGCATCCCGCTTCTCGCCTATGCTGTGCGTCCTCCCTTCCCCGGGGTGGATGAGGTATTTGAAAAGTTTATCGTAGACGGCAATCCATTGGGAATTCTCACCACAGGCGGATTTGGAAGTGTTCATAATTACTGGGCACTGTTTGGAAACCTAAGGTATAAGTTCCAGTTTACCAGCCTGTTTGCGCTTAACGCCGGTCTGGGCTTTGATCTCTCCCGTGTTAATTTCCCGCAGCCCAGGATAGATGCAGTATTCCGCCTCAGAGCCGGAATTGCCTTTACATTTTAAAAGGAGAAATAGATGAAAAAAATGAAAAAATTTAAGATATTATGCGCAATCTTTGCCCTCATTATTTTTATGGGATCTTCCTGCCAGCTTTTTCTGGGCCCCGATCCCGACGACAGCCCCAGGGGGATCTTTAACACCATCTGGAGCGACTTCAACAGAACCTACGCCCTCTTTGAGCATAAAAACGTTGACTGGACAGCTGTTTACAATGAGTTTGATCCCTTGATCACCAACGACCTGACTCAGGCACAGCTTTTTGATGCCATGGAAGCCATGCTATCAAGGCTGGTGGATGCACATGTTGGCATTTCGGGTTTAGATCATGGTGACTATTTAACCAGTGATGAAAAAGCAGATATGCCGTGGGATCATACAGATTATAATGTAATAAATTTATTTGACTTTGGTTTAGTTGGTCTTAATTATGTGGATTTAAAAGAAGGTTTTTATAATTATAGCCTTTCTTACGGCAGGTTCAGAGATAATCCCAATATAGGTTATATACGTATTCTTACCTTTGATCTAACTGAAGGTATATTTATGGAAACTGGTGCCTGGGCAAAGGAGATAGACAATATTCTCCTCGACCTTGCAGATACAGTCGGACTTGTACTGGATCTGAGGGGAAACGGCGGCGGCTTCCCCTCAAACACTGATCATATACAAAGCCGTTTTGCTGCTACTACAGAACGTTATATGTCAGTAAGAAGCAAAACAGGTCCTGGCCGCAATGATTTTTCCACCCCGATGTGGAGAACAATAAGTCCCGCCGGTACCACCTATACCAAGCCAATAGTTATGCTCACAAACAGCGGCTCTACATCCTGTACGGAGATGTTTGTTCTGGCTCTGCGTACCCAGGATCATGTAACCCATGTGGGATCCAATACCACAGGAGCCCTCTCTGTAAGAATAATCCGCCCCTTAATAAACGGCTGGGATTATTCAGTGTCAATTCAAATTACAGAGGATCTGGATGGAAAATGCTGGGAAAGATGGGGTGAAGATCCTGAAGATGCTGGCATTCCGCCTGAGGAAATAATTCCAGCTCCCACCTGGGACGACCTGTTTCAAAATAATATAGACAGCCAGCTCCAGGGAGCATTGGATCATCTACTGGGTTTAATTCAGTAATCTCAGGTATAATAACCTGAGGTTATTATATAATGAAAAAATTTAGCTCACCAGTATTAATTATTATCTGCCTTGTATTGGCAGGCTGTTTCAGCCCGTATACCGGAGAGGACGGCGATGCAAGGCTTGTAATAAATTTGAGCGGTTCAGGCAGAAATGTAACGGGTTTCGGCGGGGCTGTAAACTCAGGTGATCTCAGCTATATAATCACGCTTACACATAGCGAAACCGGCGATATTAAGAATGCCGAAATAAACAGCGCCGGGACCCAGGCTCTGGTAGACGACTTGAGCCCGGGCAATTGGGATATACTCGCAGAAGCTTTTGTAAAAGGTTATCCCTATGCAGAAAAGAGAATAAATGCGTTTAGAATAAATCCGGGGCGGAATACTGCCAGTCTTACCATGGAAAGGCTGGAATACAGTATAGTACTGGATTTTGAAAAGGGAGAGATTTTACGCTTCCCCTTTACCCCTCCCGGCTACACTAGTTCTCCCTCAGAAACTGTTTATGTGAGGAGTTTTGGAGTAAATACCCCGGCTCCCCTGCAAATAATTCCTGCTGACGGGTATTCTGTTTATCCCAATACTTTAAGTTTAACCCAGGATGGTCAATCTGAATCTTTTGTCATACAGCCGCCGCTGGGTCTCCCATCGGGAATATACAATACTACAGTTACCTTATCTGCCGGAGGTATTCCCCTCACCGTTTTGAATGTGAGTATTCATATTGCTAATTACGGTGCCCTGATAGATAGACCGCGTCTGGCCTCCTCACCCGGACAAACTGAAATTTCCATACGTGCCGCAGCGGAACCCAATACCGGACAAACTGTGGAATATGGTATTGGTGAGACCAGTTCCACGGATAATCTAAACTGGAATTCCAATACAAGCTTCACTAATCTAAATCCCGGAATGGAATATTATATATTTGCCCGCTCTGTTGAAAATAATGAATACGCCGCAGGAGTTCCAAGTGATCCATTGATAGTAATAACCCCTGGTGAAGGTATTGCCGGCTGGCAGGAACTGCCCGGTGATAATACCAATAGTGTGGATGTCCTTACAGTAGGCAATTACCGCGTTGCGGCAAACAGCGGTGAAACCGTAGAACGCCAAAACCTTGTGATAAGCGGAACCGTTAATCTTTACATACCCGCCGGTGTTACACTTAACGTAACTGGTACAGACGGCACTGCGTCAGCCCCCGGCAGGGCTGCCATTAACCTGCCCGCCGGTGCCACCCTGATCCTCAGCGGCGGCGGCACCCTAAATGCCATAGGGGGCAATGCTGGTGATGGATCGGCTGGAACTGCAGGTGCTGCCGGAAATATTTCTGAGGATAATCCAGGTTCTTACTTTATAAACAGCGGCCAGGGCGGTGCAGGCGGTCATGGCGGTCCTGGCGGCGGCGCAGGTATTGGTACAGACGGGGGAGAACATATTGAGAACGGTGCTAATCGGACTGTTGCATTTAGTACTACTATTTTTGATTCCGAGCCTAGTACTGGCTTTCCTGCTGGCGACGGTAAACCAGGGAATTACGGCAATAATGGCAGTGCCGGCAGCAGCTCTCCTGGCATGGGTATACTGTATGTTTTGGACAGCATTACTGTAGTTGCTGCCGGCGGTAGTGCTGGCGGCAGCGCGGCAAGTCCTCCAGCAATAACCGGAACAAATAATTACCGTACTGTTGAGCCATATTATATGACAGGGCATAGCAGCACAGGAGGCTCAGGCGGGGGCGGCGGTCCCGGTTCCGGCATTGGCTCAGGAGGCGGGGGCGGCGGAGGCGGAGGCGGCGGAGGTACCGGCGGTGCATATAGATCTGATGCTCCGCAAACAGAGGGGCCAAACGGCTTTGGCGGTGAAGGCGGCATTGGCGGCTCCGGCCCTGGTACCAGCGGGTCACGTACACCGCCCAATGCAAATAACGGACAATTCGGCGGTGCCGCCGGCGAGGGCGGTGCCCTGGGAGCCAAAGGCAGCTCGGGCGCTATTTTCGCATTAAATCCCGCTAATGTTACAGGCAGAAATATTACCGAAGGCAATTTTTTACCATGGCCTGCAGTGCCCGTCTTAATTACTTACAATGCCAATGGCGGTGAACTGGGTGATATAGTATCACCTCAGCCCAGACACTCTGCATTGTTCCCTGAGTATGTTACCGGAATTTTCCCCACCAGGCCTGGATACTTTTTCACAGGCTGGAATACAGAAACAGACGGCAGCGGTGTAAATTATTCTGCAAATATGCTGTATCCCCTGAACCTGGGAACTACCCTATATGCCCAGTGGGAAGAAGATTGAGCTCAAAGAAGCTACCGCGTAATCATTATAACATTATCCGGATCATACTCTGTGAGGGCTCTGGTTTCAGCCACAGTTGCAAACATAAATTCCCTATACTCACCAAATATTCCAGAATCAACTGTCTTATAATAATCCGCAATTATCATTAAGGTATTATTGCTGGTAAAAGAGATCCTCGATCTTGAGTACCAGGTTTGAGGATTCACACCGGCGTTAATCAAATACCTTTCCAGATAGTTTGTGGTATACCAGGGCATGATCTTGTCCCACTGCATAACTCCGGTAAAACCCATGAAGTAA
>Ga0099364_10006589_pt1 | contig 16857 bp, 15 predicted proteins | sample TergutTh196P3_FD_73070 | JGI IMG/M metagenome (GOLD analysis project Ga0099364, IMG submission 73070) | Microcerotermes parvus P3 segment gut microbial communities from Pointe-Noire, Republic of the Congo - Th196 P3 | ecosystem: Host-associated > Arthropoda: Insects > Digestive system > Gut ... | reverse complement strand
GACCAAGGAACGATAACCCCCCCCTGCGGGGGGGGGGGGTCTCCACTTTCTGAGGTAGAGTCGCCCTCTACTGATGCCACTACCGGCAGCGCCACTGGCACTGATGCACCACGCAGTCGTAAGCGTCAAAACACCACCATAGCTATCATAATCGCACTCCTCTTGCTCCTGCTGGGAGCCTTTGCGTGGGGTACGATGCAGCGTGCCATCAACCAGTTTGCCAGTCTAAACACACCACGAGCCGTACTTCACGATGAATTCAGACGAATCGATGCAGCCGAGTGGCAAAAGAGGGTATGGGTACAAAACTCAGGTAACTCACCTTTCATAGCACGCATCTCAGCATCTGAGTTTATGCAGTGGATAGAAGCTGAAGACTGGAGTCGCGGCAGAAACATCATAGAAGGCATTCCTTTTGCTGACCCCATTCCGGCAGCTATCGAGACGACGCTTACTCCCACGCTTGATGCAGACACGTGGGGAGTCGATGGCACCCTCATTGATACACAAACAGCTTGGTTTAACGTCACAGCAGACATGTGGTCTATCAGAGGCCTCACCGACCCCACAAGCCTCGCCCAAGCAGCGCCTGCGCGCGGACACGCAGCAGATGGTACTCCTTTCAGCCAGTACTGGGAGTGGGACTCAGATCACCTGACCTACAGTGAGTGGACAGCACTGCCTCTCTCACAGCGCTCAAACAAGTGGGTGCTCGCTGATGACGGCTTTTTCTACTACACCTCTGTCATCAGGCCAGAGACTAACACGTTCCCTTTGATGACCGGTGTGAGCGCCGCTTCAGGCTTTGATCCACTCAAGCATGCCTTCTACTACGCTATCGACATCCAGATGGAAGTGGTTACCCAAGATGATGTGAGTGCCATGAAAGACGGCCTCGTACCTAGCAGTGGCACCGACGGTGTACCCCTTCGTGCTGCATCAACGCAGGGTAAGGCCATTCTTGATGCTATCAACTGGACCGCACCCATTATCGCGGGCCTTACCATCAACGGCATCGAAGATTCCTCAACAACAGTCTGGCGCGGTGAAGAGGTCACCCTCGAAGTAGACGCTGGTGGCGACCCTGACCTCACCTACCTGTGGCAGACCACCAACTCACCCTGGAACGACGCTCCCGGTACTAACGACACCGACACCTATATGGTAGAAACGACCACGCCGGGTACCTATGAATTTCGTGTGCTCGTCTCTAACTCAGGCAATACACCCATCGAAAACGACGGACACACGACGGTATCAGATACGATTACCGTCATCATAAAGGCCGGCATCGGTGGCGATCCTATCGTGATAGGCTCGCCGCGTCGCGTCGTTATCGATGGCATACCGTTTTGGCGCATTGCGTCAAATGGTTACTACGACCTAATCGTGACCCAATATGTCTACGGTACTAATCCTGCCGTGGACTTTACCGGCAGTGGACCTGGCTTTAACGCATCGGGCAATGGCAACTACTGGCTTTCTAACAGTGCCTCAGGATCGAGTCCCTCTAATGTGTCAAACCTGCAGACTTCGATGGACACGTGGTGGAACGCACTGACCCCTGCCACGCACCCAAACCTTAACGCATGGGCGGTGCAAGCTGACTTTGGGAACGGGAGTGGTGTCATTACGGGTGCGGTCGATACACGCAACTTCGGTGTGGAGACAGGGCTTACCACGAGCAATGCCGGAAGTATCGCAAACGTGAACTTCACGATCTTCCCGCAGGCACAATCGCGTCCTTCAAACCCGGTACGCGATGCAGCAGCAACGACGACGTCAACGACGGCTGGCCAAGGAATCGTCACCTTTGCCCTTTCCGGCACCGAGATAGTGCGCTATTTCCCCAATACTGCCACGGGAGGCAGTGGCGCTGCAACAACCACAACTGACTCCACGTTGGGTCGTGTAGGTCGCGGAGCCGGAGCCAATCACGCTGGCACCACGACAGCTCGTGCTTGGTGGACGCGCTCGCGTGGTAACAATGCTACTACGGCGGGTGGCGTGGGCACCGTTGGTGATGTGTACGGTTCATGGGGTAGCGTGGGCGGCGATGGCACGTGGGACGCTCCCACTGGCAATTCGGTTACCAATACCGGTCTCGGCCTTCTACTCTCCCTCCACATCTTCACAAGGCTTTTTCTGTCATCTGTCCGACAACTACCCATGCCACTCTTGTGCACAAACACAACAGCGTCGTGCCAACTTTTGACAAAAATGGCCAAACGCTTGCGCATCACCCCTGCCTCATGCACGATAGAGCCCCCGATGTTTTGTGTGCAGCGGCGGAGAAGAGAGGCGCAGATGCGATGACCCAGAAAAACGATATTATCAAGGTAGAAGGTATTCCAATCGCCGTTGTGAAGCACGGCGAGGAAGACTATATATCACTCACCGATATAGCTCGTCGAAAAAATCCACGCGAACCAAAGGACGTGGTTAAAAACTGGATGCGCGTGCGGAGCACTATAGATTTTCTCACGTTATGGGAACAGGTAAACAACCCTCGCTTTGAAGGGGTCGAAATCGACCCCTTAAGGCTTGAGGCGGGTACCAACGCCTTCACACTTAGCCCTTCTCGGTGGATTACGCTCACGAATGCCGTCGGACTTATTTCTCGGCGCGGTGCTAATGGAGGAACATTTGCTCATATCGATATTGCGCTGGAGTTTGCCGCTTGGGTCAATACAGAGTTTAAGCTGTACTTTATCACAGAGTTCAGAAGACTCAAAACCCAAGAGCAACAGCAGCTTTCATCTGAGTGGAACCTTCAGCGTATGCTCGCCAAGATTAACTATCGTATTCATACCGATGCCATCAAAGAGCACATAATCCCGGCCGAGGTCACCAAAGAACAGGCAAACCGCACCTATGCGAGCGAAGCCGACATACTCAACGTAGCGCTTTTTGGGCAAACGGCAGCGCAGTGGCGTACGGCAAATCCAAATGCGGGCAAGCGCACCAACATGCGCGATGAAGCGACACTTCATCAGCTCATCGTGCTTTCAAACATGGAGGGCATCAACGCACACCTTATCGAGCAAGGGCTCCCACAAAAAGAACGCCTCGTACAGCTCAACCGGATTGCCATCACGCAATCGCGCTCCCTTGCAGCAAGCGAACACATCGAGGCGCTTGCTACAGGGTGAGGTTTTTTGCGAGTTCACGTGTGTGAAGACAAGGAAGATGATTCATGAGCATGCTCATGATACACTAGACGCACTATGAGTAATCTCATCGATGATCTAGAAAAACTGCGCGATGAGGCGCGTACGGCCCTTGCCGATGTCATCGACCTCGAACAGCTCGACGTACTGCGTGTGCGCTACCTCGGCAAGAAGGGTGACCTGACTGCGATTTTGCGCGGGCTCGGTGAGCTCGACGCGTCCGAGCGTCCGTTGGTGGGCGCACGCTCAAACGAGGTGCGTGCTGCGCTTGAAGCGTGGATTGCTGAACGCCGAGAGGCTCTCGCTGCCCATGCGCTTGAAGAGCGTATCGGTGCCGAGAAGCTCGACATCACGTTGCCCGGTCGTGCGCATCCGATTGGTTCACAACATCTTATCAGCCGTATTCGTGACGAAATTATCGACGTGTTCATCGGGCTGGGCTATCAGATTGTCGAAGGCCCTGACGTTGAACTGGACTTTTACAACTTCGATGCACTCAATCACAGTGCGCAGCACCCGGCCCGCAGCGCGAGCGACACGTTTTACGTGCGCGACTACTCCGGCGATGAGCACGTCGGTCCCGAACCGAGTGCGGTGCTCATGCGCACACACACGAGCCCCGTGCAGGTGCGCACGATGCAGGAGCAAAAGCCGCCCATCTACATTCTGGCGCCGGGCAAGGTCTATCGGCGCGATGTCGCTGACCCCACGCATTTGCCGCAGTTTACCCAGATAGAGGGGCTCGTCGTTGACGAAGACATCACCTTTGCCGACCTCAAGGGTACGCTCGACCACTTCGTTCACGCTATCTTTGGGCCGGAGCGCCGTACGCGCTTTCGCCCGCACTTTTTCCCCTTCACCGAACCGAGCGCAGAGGTCGATGTCAGCTGCGGCATCTGTGATGCGAGCGGCTGCCGGTTCTGTGGCGGCACCGGCTGGGTCGAGATACTCGGCTGCGGCATGGTCGACCCTAACCTCTACCGCTACGTTGACGTTGATGCGGAACGCTACACCGGCTTTGCATTCGGCATGGGCGTCGAACGTATCGCGCTGCTGCGCTACGACATTCCCGACATTCGTATGTTGCTCGAGGGTGACATGCGGTTCCTGAGGCAGTTTTAGATGCGCGCCTCCTTAAACTGGCTACGTGAGCTGCTTGCGCTCGGCGCACTTGATGCGCTGTCGATCGACGAGCTCGTTTCGCGGCTCGATATGACCGGCACGGCCGTCGAGGCCGTCGAGCAGACCGGCGCACATCTTGCGGGCATCTACGTGGGCCAGATTACGAGCAAGGAACGCCATCCCGACAGCGACCATCTTTGGGTGACTCGCGTTGATATTGGCGCGGTCGGTGCCGAGAAGGGCGCCGATGAGGACGGCTTACTGCAGATAGTATGTGGGGCGCAGAACTTCGAGGCCGGCGATAAGGTGCCGGTTGCGACCGTCGGTACGGTGCTCGTGCGTCCTGGCTCCGGCGATGGTTCTGGCTCTGGCGACAGTGATGGCAGTGCGCAGGAGTTCGTCATCAAAAAGGCGAAGCTGCGCGGCGTCGAGAGCCGTGGTATGAACTGTAGCGCACGTGAGCTCGGGGTAGGGGATGACGCCGACGGGCTGATGGTGCTGCCGGCCGATGCGCCTATCGGTGCCGAGTTTGCCGCTTGGCTTGGCGCGAGCGACACCATACTCGACCTGGAGATTACGCCGAATCGTCCCGACTGCCTGAGCATGATAGGGGTGGCTCGTGAAGTTGCGGCCGTGCTCGATGTTGAGGTGGCCGATGGTCTTGTGCCCGCAGCCGAGCTGCTTGAAGAGGGCGAATCTATCGACACGCTCGCCACCGTCGAAGTCGAGGAGCCTACGCTCTGTCCACGCTATACCGCCCGCGTTATTCGTGGCGTGAAGGTCGGGCCGTCGCCGACGTGGCTCGCCGAGCGCGTGATTGCAGCCGGTACGCGCAGCATCAACAACATCGTCGACGTGACAAACTTTATCATGTACGAGCTGGGACAACCGCTTCACGCGTTCGATCTGAATCGCATTGCAAAGGAGAAGGACGGACGCGCGCAGGTAATAGTGCGCCGTGCTGGTGCTGGCGAGAAGATTACGACACTCGATGACGTCGAGCGGGTTCTTGATACCGAAAACTTATTGATTGCCGATTCAAGTGGGCCGATTACGCTTGCGGGCGTGATGGGTGCAGAGTCTACGGAGGTTTCCGACGACACCGTCGATATCTTCCTCGAGGCCGCCGTCTTTGACGCGGCAACGACGAGCCGCACGAGCCGCAAACTGGCACTCATCAGCGAGAGCTCGCTGCGCTTCGAGCGTGGCGTTGACGTCGCCACTACGCTGCAGGCACTCGAGAGGGCCGCGGCTTTGATTGCCGAGGTCGCCGGCGGTACGGTCGCGCCGGGCGTTATCGACGTCTCCGTCGCGCCGGCCGAACGTCTCGTGCTGCCGCTACGCCACAATCTGATGACGCGCGTTATCGGCGAGGATATTCCGCTTGAGACCGCTGCGCTGTTACTCGAACGTCTCGGCTTCAAGGTCGAGCGTGGTGCCGATGGTGCCGACGATGCCTTGCGCGTCACGGTACCGACCTTCCGTCCCGATATCGAGCGCGAAATCGACCTCGTTGAGGAGGTGCTGCGTCTTTGGGGCATGGATAACGTGACGGCAACGCTACCGGCAGGGCGCGAGCGTGTCGGTGCACTGACCTCTGAGCAACGCGCACGGTATGCCATCGACCGGACACTTCGTGCCTCCGGCCTCAACGAAACGATGACTTTACCGTTTGGTGATGTTGCCGACCTCGAAAAACTTGACCATCCGCTCAGCCACGCACGGGCGGGCAGCGACGGAAGCGATGCCTCGGACACGCAGGATTCGCTTCTCGTCGAGCTCCTCAACCCCATGTCGAGCGAACAGGCGACGTTGCGCGTGACGATGCTGCCGGGGCTGCTCCGGAGCGTGTCGCTCAATAAACGGCGTGGGGTAGCGAATGTGCATCTTTATGAGCTCGGCAAGGTCTTCACGACTGCTGCCGGACGCAAACAGCCGGACGAGCGCGAGATGGCCGCGGCGGTGCTGAGCGGCTCGTGGAACCAGCTTGGCTGGAACGCTCCTGCGGTGCCGCTCGACTTTTACGACGCAAAGGGCATCATTGAAGCGCTTGTGCGCGAGCTTGGTGTCGATCGTTTCCGTATGACCGAGCCAGCCGACGGTGCGCTGCCGTGGCTTCAGCCTGGCAAGGGTGCCGTGCTTCTGCTGGGCAAGGAGACCGTCGGCTGGCTCGGCGAGATTCACCCGCTTGTGGCGCAGGAGTTCGACATCGATGATGTGGTCGTTGCTTTCGAGTTCGATCTTGCGAAGTTTATTGCGGCAGCAAAGCCTAACCGCGATGTTGTGGCGCCGCCGCGCTATCCCGGTATCGAGGTCGATATCGCGCTCGTCGTCGACGAGGACGTAACGAATGCCGAGATTGAGCAGCGTATCTACGCGCTCGGCAAGAAAACCCCGCTAAAAAGCGTCCGGTTGTTTGACGTGTACCGGGGTCAGGTGTCAGAGCAAAGGAAGAGGCCGGGGAGGCCAAAGGGTGGGTCCACTGCCAGCATCCCTGAGGGCAAGAAGTCGATGGCGTATCGCTTAGTGTACCGCGCCGATGACCGCACCCTAACGGCTGAAGAGGTCGACAAGGCCCACGATAAGCTGCTCACAAAACTCAAACAAACCCTCGGCGCCGAGTTGAGAGGGTAGAAGACATCTCTACTCCGTCCCTTTGAGCGTGCTATAGAGCCCGGCGAAGCCGCCGAAGAGCAGCGCGGTTATCGGGAACACGACCCACGCAATGCTCCACCCGTCAAAGAGGAAGCCCCACACCAAAAACACGCACACGACCAGCGGCCACACGAAGGCAGCTACGGCACCGATGACACGGTCGGCCTCGCGTTTTTCCGAGGTATAATCGCCGATGCGCAGCAGCCGCTGGTACGCGCCGTTCGTCATGCCTGCGCGGATAAAGAGAAATACGGCAGCGGCAATCAAAAGCAGCAGGAAAGATACCGCATACGAAGCATATACGGCTGGGATAATGAAAAGCCCCGCCACGCCAAGTAAAATCAGCCCCACGCCGATGCTAATGCCTAATGCCATCGTGGACCGATAGGTGTCATGCCGGTGCGTCAATTCGCGTTCGAGGTCGGGCGCAAGATTGAATTCGCCCTGCTCAAGCCGCCGGTATCGACTTATCATGGCTCCGGCATAGATGAACAGCCCCACCGCAACGGCGACGAGCAGGAGCAGGAACGCCATGGCAGCGGAGCTTACCCGAGATATGTTTACGGCAATCGGTATACCCAAGACAGGGATACGCTGGAGCGAGACGGCCGCCCCGTGAGTACCCACCAAGGTTGCTACACCGAAGAGTATCAATGCGACGCCCGAGCCGATAAGAAGCGATGCCCTTGAGAAAGCAGCGAGAAAACCGTCGACCTCTTCACGTGAGAGCATCGGCCGCTGAGAATCACCATCATCGCCGTCGGCAAAAGGCATATCGATGCCAAGTTCTACGAGCAGTTCCTCGATGTTGCCAAACTCGCCGATGACTCGCGCGGTTGCTTCGTGTTCGCTCGCCCCTTGGGCGTACAGGTCGCCGTACTTCGCCTCCATGTCGGCCAGAAGCTCGTTTTTGATGCGCAACACCTCCGGCGTTTGCGGCAACGACTTAAACACGTTCTCAAGGTACGTTGTGATAGTTTCCATCGGCTTACTCCTTTACGAATCGGTTAATTACATCCATGGTGACGGCCCACTCGGCACATTTTTTGCGGTAATGAGCTCTTCCTTCCGGGGTAATGCGATAGTAGGTGCGCGGCCGCCCGTGTGTCTTGTCGCCCTGATACGATTGGATGAATCCGTTGCGCTCTAAACGATTGAACGCTGAGTAGAGCGTCGTCTCTTTGATGACATACTGCTCTTCGCTCATCTCTCGAATGCTTTTCGAGATCTCATAGCCATAGGAGTCCTTGTCGAGCAACAGACTGAGGATTATTGTATCGTTGTAACCACGAATGACATCACTACTTATCACATCGCACCTCCTTCCAAACGCTCGGTATTCGCATATGTTTGTATAGGCGAAACACCATGCTACGACTGTCGTAGTAATCATAGTACCCAAATTACTACGATAAGTAAAGTAATTTTGAGAAAAAGTTGAGAGTGTGCGAGCGTGTATTCGGAGTGAGCGCGAGCCGGGAAGTGCATGGCGGCGATTATACACCTGCTATACTGGCATTATGCCCGGCATACTCCGCGACATACTCGCTGCTTCGCAACGCGTCGCCTTTTTCGGTGGGGCAGGGGTGTCGACGGCGAGCGGCATCCCCGACTATCGCAGCAAGGGTGGCCTTTACGCACAGCAAAATCAGCGCACGCCTGAGGAGATGCTCTCGCGTACTTTTTTCAACGAGCACACGCAGGAGTTCTATGACTTCTATCGCACGAACCTCCTACACCTTGATGCCGAGCCAAACGATGCGCACTATGCGCTCGCTGAGCTTGAAAAACAGGGAAAACTCACGGCTGTCATCACGCAAAACGTCGACGGGCTGCACCAGAAAGCGGGCAGCGTCAAGGTGTGCGAGCTACACGGAAGCGTGTGGCGCAACTTCTGTATGAGCTGCAACGCACCGTATGACGTGCGCGATATCGCCAAGGCTAAGGACATCCCGCGCTGCGACTGTGGTGGTATCGTCAAGCCCGACGTGGTGCTCTACGAGGAGCCGCTCGATGAACGCACGATGAGTGATGCCGTCGCTGCTATCGCTGCGGCCGATACTCTTATCGTAGGCGGCACGTCGCTTGCGGTCTACCCTGCAGCGGGCATGGTGCGCTACTTTACCGGCGACCACCTCGTACTCATCAACCAGACGCCTACCCCCTACGACGAGCACGCCGACTTAATCGTACGCGACCCTATTGACAAGGTACTCCGCGAGGCTGTGGGCTAGCTTACCACCAAACGACTCCCTCGTGACCTCCAAGCGGTTCACGAAACTCCATCCAGAGCGTCCAAAAGTCAACGAAGTTGTTATTTTTGTCAAGAAACCCGATATAAAACTCGATTGTTTCACCAGGTTCGACGGTTAATGGAGTGCGATCAGAGCCATCGGTGAGGGCATACTTGTGGTACGGGATAGGGCGGTTGTCATCGTCGCGTGCATGCCATACGCCCATGCGAAATGGTACATTTGATTTATTGGCAATGGTGATAGTTGCCGTGGTCATAAGGTCGTGTTTGTGTCCGGTCTCCCCAAAACTCATTGAAAATGTTACCCCATCAAGTGTGACGCTTTCGCCAATTTCAAGAAAGACCAGTTCGGGCCGGCAGTTCGGACAAATGTGGTCTGGATCGTAGTCGGGATCTAAAATATTGAGGTCGATAATCTGCTTGGTGATGTCGTCGGAAAATCTGCTGAAAAACACTCCACCAAAGACTAAGCCGAGCGATGTCAGGCCACAACACAGAAACAGAATCACCGCGATAATCACAACAGCAAAAATTTTTCCGTTGTTAGTCTGCAACATACCAGCTTGCGATATATTTGGCGTCTCTGGTACCGTCTCAGCTATATCGTTTGCAGAGTCCTCGACTGCCTTCTCTGATATATTCTCAACCTCGTTGTGCTCAGCATTCACAACTTCATTTTCTTCGTTCATATTGCCCCCTGTTTTGATGTCCGCATCCCTATTATACCTTCAACACTTTTATTCGGTGCGCCTCGTTATATAATAGAACGGTGCTATAGTTGAGGGCGGCAGCAAGAGCAGCAAGAAACGGAAGACGTATGGGCGATGATGACGAGGAGGGGAGCCGACGATGAACACGACTAACGCATCGTTATTTGTGGCATTCGGTGGTCTGATCGTCGCCTTTGCCGGTATGCTGTATCGAGAATACAACCTACGCACGCGGCTCATCAAGGACCTTGACATCTACCTCAAGGCACGCGAGATGCGCCCCGACGGACAGTTTCCCGGTCGCGCCAAAATCGAGGATCTCATCTTCGCCGACCTCGACAAACTCACGCGCGATCCACTCGACAACGAAACGATAGACAACGCGAACAAGCTTCTTAACATCGTCGCATTCGGGGGGCTTGCGGCGTTTATAGCGCTCGTGATTATGATAATGGTTCTCAATATCGGCAGCGCCGAGTGGATTCCGGTCGATGCGTGGATACCGGAGTTCGTGCTGAATGTGTTGACGATGCTGTACTATCCGCTCCTCTTTGTGGTCTCGGTTGCGCTCGCGTTCCGCTTTCTCCTGTGGGCGATGCAGAGCCTGAGCGACGGGCGTCTACGCGAGCTCATTCAGCGATTCGCCCCCAAGTGACCGAGCAACGCCAAGAACCGAGCTACAACACATATGGTGCGTCCGGCATATACTAACCCAGAGGCTACGCTTGCATTTAATCTCAACTCACCCGAGGTGCGCGAGCTGATAAAGCTCGATGATGATATGCACACGCTCATTGAGGCAGTGGGCGAGGTTGAAGTCGATATCGAGGGCGACGGGTTCGTCTCGCTTGCGCGTGCAATCTGCGACCAACAGATATCGATACACGCAGCACGCGCCATCTGGGGGCGTCTCGAGCAGCTGTGCGCGAAGGCCGGTGCGTCGGCGAGCGCTACGCAAACCTCGACGCGCAGCCCCGTCACGTCGGCCGCGATTCTCGCACACGATATCGAACAGCTGCGCAGCGTTGGACTTTCACGCTCAAAGGCAGCGTATCTGATTGACCTTGCTCAGCACGTTGACGACGAGCGTATCGTGTTTGGGGAGCTTGCTACGCACGACGATGAGACCATTATCGCCGAACTCATCCGCATCAAAGGCGTGGGGCGGTGGACGGCACAGATGCACCTTATCTTTTCGCTCGGTCGCCTTGATGTGTTTGCGCCGGCAGACGGGGGGCTGCGCCGCAGCGTCTGTGCGCTTAAAGGGCTGCCCTCAGATGTGCCGCCCGCCATGATTGAGGCAATCGCCGAAGACTGGGCACCTTACAGAACCGTCGCTTCTCTCTACTTATGGCGCGGCCTCGGCCAGGGTGTCATCCAGTCGCTATAAGCGGCACGCCTCTACTACAACTCATACTCATAGATTAACGTATTGGCCTCGTGCGTTGCGCCAAAAACATCCAAAGCCGTCGGGAACTCAACGGCGCGCTTCCAGCCGAGGCTCTCGTAAAACCGATAGTTCAGCGTATCGTCGGTGTCGACGCACAAGAAGGTACTTCCCTGCGCCTTGCACCAGGCGAGTGCCTGCTCCATCAGCGCACGGCCAATGCCGCGGCCGTGGTAGGTGGGCTCCAAAATCAGCAATGCGACACGTCCATCGTATTCGCTGGCACGGGGAGCTTTCGCCCAGCCTTCGACAAACATCCGGCGCACATCGGCATCGAACTGGCGTAGATAGACCGAAGTCTCGGTACCGAGCGCATCCCCTCGCTCAAGCGCCTTAGCGATAGCGATTTCGTGCCAGCCCTGTACACGCCGCGACGGTGGCTCCGGCCCACAGTATGCGATGACGCCGACGACCTCGCCGGACTCCTCATCTATGACAACTGTTCCGTGCGACGCACCTTTCAGACACAGGTGGATATCGACGATGGCGGCCAGCTCCTGAATCTCGCGTGTTGTTAGCTCGGGCAGATCGAGCCACTGCGCACGCCCCAACTCGACGATAGCCGGCCAGTCGGCCTCAGTCATATCACGATATGAGACGTTCATATCGGATACGTTCATATCGGATGACGAAATATCATGGTAAGCACAAAGTCGACGAACATCGTAGCTGCGAACCCCCAGACGACGATGGGCAGCATCCGACTCTTGACCCGGTCAAAGAGCCTTCTCACGAGCGGATCAATCAGATAGAACAACAGGAGCGCCATCGTGCCGAAAGCGAGCACCGAGTACAGACATACGTATCCTTGAATGTTGAGCGGAAGGCCAGTATAGTCCCACCATCGCTCGTGCCAAATCGCCATCAGTGCCGCACCGGTCGCGTATTCGAGTACGCCGGCAACCAGCATCGCGCCAAAAAATACGATAAAGGGATTGCGTCGCCATCGCCCCAGCAATACGAGCAACGACACGGCACCGGTGCCATATATTGGCAGCCATGGGCCGTAAAGAAAACCGCGGTTGGTGAGGGTATTGAAGGTAATTAGGACGTCAATCACCTCGTATATCCAGCCCAACATGCACGCCGCGATAAAGACAAACGCAAGATAGGTGAGGTAGCGCATACCCGAAAACTCGATGTCGGCATCGAGATATCGACGGAGCATGTCTCCCAGACGATGTACAAATCTCATGTTACGTGAGCCCATCTTGGAAGCGAACACGATAGTGCGTCCCGTCGCAGAACGGCTTGTTAGCCGATTCACCGCAGCGACAGAGTGTCTGTCGATTGCGCACCTCGTAGGCCTGTCCGTGTTCGTCGACGATTTCGATGCCACCGCGCACCCACAGTGCCGAGCTCATACCGTTGATAGGGTCCTCGAGTACCATAATTGACGGCTCGTACTCGTACTCAAGAACGCCATCGTTATCGCGGACACCACCCTCATTACCAACCCTATCTTCGCCGTCAATTTCACGCATGACGAGCCGTCCCGATGGGCAGAGACACGACTCCTCGATAGCGGTTGTGCGACACGTTTCATCGGTGCTCGTCTCGGTGTACTTCCACGCGCCGAGCCCGCGGTCACAGAAACGTGCGCCCATGCAGAACGCCGTTGCATCGAGCAGCACGATACCCTCGCCTTCGATCGCGCGCGCTTGCTCGGCGTGAGGAGCGTGCGAAGCGGTCGTTGCACCGGAAAATCCGTGCTTCATATGGGCACCGTCACAAAACGGCTTATTCTCCGAGTGTCCGCAGCGACACAGCACATAGGTCTCAGGCGTCTCAATGGTGCGGATTGTGCGAAACGAAACCGAGTCGCCGTCCTCGTTGGTCACAATCTCGCCGAGCAGCAACGGAACGCCTCCCGAGACAAGATATGGTCCCTCTTTTTGGATAGTGATACGCATAGGAGCCCCCTTTTCAACACGCCTATTATACCATCTGTGCTATGATGAAAAGTTCACAGGTAAAGGAGGCAACGATGGCAGCCAAAACAGAGTTTTATAGATGTGATATTTGCGGGAATATTGTGCTTAAAGTTGAGGATGGCGGCGGCTTGCTCGTCTGCTGTGGGCAGGCTATGGAACTTCTCGTGGCCAACACCGTCGATGCGTCGGTCGAAAAGCATGTACCGGCGGTAACCGTTGACGGCGACGTTATGACGATCAAGATTGGGAGCGACCCGCACCCGATGACCGAGGCACACTACATCGAGTTCATCTACCTCGCAACGGCCGAGGGCGGTGGCGTGCTTCGCAAGTTACAGCCGGGTGAGGAGCCCGAGGCCACGTTCGACGTTGGCAGGCTTGAGCCGGTCGCTGCGTACGAATACTGTAACCTGCACGGCCTCTGGGTGAGCGAGCTCTCGTGAGCGAGCAACCAATCTCGACGACGCGCGCCTCATATCTCACGCAGCTGGCATTGCTCGCTGCGCTCGTCGTCGTGATGACGGTCACGTCGCTCGGTTATCTGCCGATTGGCCCGCTTGCGATAACGCTCATGATGGTGCCTGTGGCGCTTGGCGCTATCAAGCTCGGTCCGCTTGCAGGGGGTGTCCTCGGCACGGTCTTTGGGTTGACGAGCTTTACGCGCAGCCTCTTCATACCGGGACTCATTAACTCGCTTATTGGTATCGACCCTGTTGCAGCGTTTGCGTTGTGTGTGGTGCCGCGTTTGGCGATGGGCGTGTGTGTGGGCTACATCTATCGTGTACTCAAGGACAGCGAATGGGCACAGAAACTCGCACTACCGGCCTCGTTTTTCAGCTCGGCTGCGCTCAATACCGTCTTTTTTGTGACGGTGCTGATGGTACTGTTCGGACGTTCGGAGTTTATCGTGGCGATGCAGGATGGCTTGCCGGTACTCGAGTTCATCACGGCACTCGTTGCCATCAACGGATTTGCCGAGATGATCGCGGCGACGGTGCTCGGCACGACACTTGCACTCGTGCTCAAGCGCGCTAAATTGTTGTAAACGAACTTGCGCGGACGTGGCACAGAGCGTATACTAAAGAGTAGTTAATCAGGTACGTTTTTCTATGAAATGAGGGCACACATGAACGATAACCACGCCATGCGGGGGGGGGGGTCTCCACTTTCTGAGGTAGAGCCCTTTGCCACAAGCAATACGTCAAAGGATGTAGCTACCGTTGATGCAGCTATCGAAAGAGCCGTCGAGAAGGCTGCTGACAGGGCAGCTAGGGAGGCCTTGGCGCAAGCCGCAGCAAAAACTCCTGTTCAGCCAGCCCCTATCATCATCAATGACATCGGTCCTGATGCCGAGATTAAGAAAAGCCACAAGCGCCAAAACGCCCTTATCACCATCATCATCGCGCTCCTACTTTTGCTTTTAGGGGCCTTCGCGTGGGGCACGATACAGGGCGCCATCAATCAAGTCGCCAACAACACGCAAGCAGAAGCTTTGCTCGTCGACGAGTTCGCACGCAAAGATGATCGCAGCTGGGACAAGCTCGTACGCATCGACAACGTCGGCACGATGCCTTTTGTGGCGCGCATCTCAGCAGCCGAGTTCATGCAGTGGATCTCAGCACAGGACTGGAGCGCGGGTCAAAATATTGATCCGGCGATAACGACCTTTGCTCCCCTGATTCCTTCAGCTGAGGCCACGATGAGCGCGGCACTCGACGCACCGTTAGGCACGCTCATCGACACCCAGACGGTCTGGTTCGATGTAGCTCCTGACATGTGGTCCATCAGAGGGCTTACCAACGCCACGAGTCTTGCTCAGGCCGCCCCTACCAGAGGACACGTCGCCAACGGCATGCCCTTTACCGAATTCTGGCGCTGGACCCAGCCCCACATCATGAGCTATGCGCAGTGGGAGGTCGCAACACCAGCCGCTCGCGCGGGCCGGTGGGTGCTCGCTGACGATGGTTACTTCTACTACACGAGCGTCATCCCGGCAGGAGGCCGCAGCAATCCTTTGATGACTGCTCTGGTGGCAGCTCCCGGTTTTGACCCGGCAAGCGCAGCATTTTATTATGCCATCGACCTCCACATGGAGGTTGTAACCCGTGACGATGTCGATATCATGAAAGATGGCGGCACCACACGTGCTGGTAATGTCGACCTGCGCGCCGCAAGTGCCGAAGGCAAGGCGATACTTGACGCTATGACGTGGGGCGCTCCCTCTATCCTTGACCTTACCATCAATGGCGAATCGATCTCGGTGGTGGGCAATACGCTGACGGTGACCTCGGGCAGCGCTACTCCGACGCTTGCGATTCAGGCAAGTGCAACAGGGGCAGAACCCCTGACCTACCTCTGGCAACGCAAAGACGCGAGCAACGAGTGGGAAGCAGCACCGGGCCTTAACACGAGTGCTATTTACTACACCTCCACGAGCACGCTGGGTACGACAATCTATCGTGCACTTGCGTCAAATTCGGGCGCAGTACCTGAAGCGGGCGATGAATTTACGAGTATCTCTGATGAGATTGTCGTCGAAGTCGTCATCAATCCGGTGCCGACCCCGGTTATCCCGGCCGTGCCCGTCACCGATCTTGGCATACCACTCTTCAAGATTGCCGAGTATCACGACGGCACCTACGCTTACGAGCTGCTTATTACGCGCTTTCTCTACGGCAATGCCAACCCGCAGGCAGACTATGGGGCCGGCGTTGCTTTCAATCCAGCCGGCGAGGGCAACTTCTGGTTGACACAGAGCGATGGTACGACAAAATCCGGCATCATGACGGGGATGGACAACTGGTACAATGCGGTGGACGCGCCGGCACTTAAGGCGATAGCCGTAGAGGCCGACTTTACGGGAAGCAACACGGGAGCCTCCACCACGCGCATTTTTGGCGTCGAGAGCGTGACCGGTGCTGACGACGCCTACGAATATGTTATCGACCGCTTTAGCGGCTCGACGGCAACGATTGGTACATGGGTGTGGATAGGAGACCCTAACCTTGGCCTCAATATGACGTGGGTACGCAATCCCAATAACTGGAAGCAGGCGCTTTCGATGCCTTCCAACCGCACGGCTGCCTCAGCAAACTCGCAGCCTGGAGGCACCGGTATCGTCGCTTTCCCGCTGTCAGGCAAGGAGGTTTTCACCTACTTCCCCGATATTTATAATGGGGCACCGACCGCTCGCAATGAGACATCGGCTACCGTGTTGGGTCGTCGCGCTTTCCGGGTAGCGGCAAACCACACCGAGGGCACCGCGGTTCAGTGGCTTCTTCGTTCGCGAGGTGACGCGGCAAGCAATATTGGTATGATAGATACGGGCGGTGGGATGGACGGCTCATGGGGCGCTCTGGAGGGAACTAATGGCCTCTGGATGCCTAGCGCTTCCGGCTACCCTATCACGCTTGCACGCGGTCTGCGCCCCGCTCTCTGGGTGAGGCGCTAGCCCCGCCTTTGGAGGGTGTATCCTAAACTGGACTCAAAGTTAAGGTTTTTGGGTCCAGAAAGGATGCATAGTTATGGTTACAAGAAAGAAGTACGATCGAGACTTCAAGTTATC
>Ga0099364_10006588_pt1 | contig 16858 bp, 13 predicted proteins | sample TergutTh196P3_FD_73070 | JGI IMG/M metagenome (GOLD analysis project Ga0099364, IMG submission 73070) | Microcerotermes parvus P3 segment gut microbial communities from Pointe-Noire, Republic of the Congo - Th196 P3 | ecosystem: Host-associated > Arthropoda: Insects > Digestive system > Gut ... | reverse complement strand
ACCGGTGGTACTTGCATTTAACGCAGCTTAAAAAGAAAGGGCTTGTAAGAACCGGATTGCGAAGAAGGGTTTTCGCGGAGATGTATCAAATGCTCAAGAAGGGAGAATATCATTATGGAAGAGATGCTGGGCTTCACGAAGCTAAAATGCTTCAATACAAAAGATTTCTTCAAAAAAGAAAAAATCTTTTGATATCTGCTTGACTTTTATCATAGACGCAAAGTCCCCGTTAGAAATTCCGTCCTTTTCTTTCTTGTGTAGTGTAGTTCGTAAGAATCCGGGTTTTAAAGCATTATTTCTTATGAAAATATTTCAATTAATTTTAGACCCGCAAAAGGACTTCTTTTTTAGCGTTTTTTTCTTTTGGGAGAGCTGTTATCTCTAAACCCATACCCAGATCCTCAAGATAGTCTATAAGGGTAGAAATTTTTATGTCTTTTCGCCGTTCAAGTTTGGAAACAGCAGTTTGTGAGAAACTGGATAAATTTTCCTGTTTAATGCCATATTTCCCTCGCAGAGCCTTAAGCTTCATGTTAAGACTTTCTTGTTCATAAAGTTTACGAGCTTTGATTAAAACTTCCGGGTTCAATTCCTTTTCAAGTTCGCTCAATGGACGGAACTTCATTTTTTTTCTCCTTCATATAATATATATTATGAATTACAGTTCATATTGCCAAGAGGAGTGAGTTATTTCACATCACTACTCACTCTCCCCAGTTATCCGCCGTTCCGTTGTTCAGGGTTACCTCTCTACCGCTTGGATATTTTTTATAGATAAAGTTGCATCAGTTTTTGTGTGGAAGGAGAAGGGGCTGGAGTGGGTGCCCAATGTGGAGTAGAATGGGTTATGAATGAACATCAAAGAAAACTGGAAGAACTGAATCGCATTAATCGTAGAAGGAAAACAGTATCTGTTTCAAAAGAGGAGTATGCTGATTTTATATATCAATCTCTTGCTGACCAAAGCAGACAAGACAAAAGAGTTAATATTGGAAAAACTACAGACAATTCAAAAGATTGTATTGAACAGCTTATAGGAAAAAGAATATCCAATATCGACATTACAAAAAGCGGTATAAGGCACGCTGTAAACAAACAAGCACATAATGTTAAACCCAATGATATGCTTCATGCAGTTGATGTAATAAACAACGCAGATAAAACAAGCCTTTCCGATGAACAACATCAAGATTGTGATGTTTTGGTATTTAGAAAAGACATAAACGGGGAAATAACATTTTTAGCTGAGGCTCATATACTAAATGATTATTTGTCAATTTTTAACGCATGGAGAAAAAAGGCCGAGAGGAGCACCGATGCTACTCTTGCGAGTCCCCCGGGGCTAACGTCCGAAACGAACCTCCCTCAAGCCGCAAGTAACAATTTCGCACAAGACGGCAAAAATGTCAAGCGTAAAAACGGCTAAATTCAGAGCTAAATTTGCCCTTCGGCTTCAATCTTCTCTTTACGGCACATCCCCTGTCCTTGCCCAATACACGGCATGGCTTGAATCGCTCTCCCTGCCTACCGCAAGTCCAGCAATGTGCCGATAGTGCCGCCGTTGCGGGTAAAATCGCCGGCATCAGCCCTGAGCAGTACGTCCATTGGCTCTGTTACTCCGTCAATAACTCTGGTGTTGCCGGTAATAGTGCCGCCGTTCATGGTGAATGTAGCGCCGCCAGATATCGCAACGCCGCCCGATGGAGCATTGGCAGCAATAGAATGCGTAGTGTGGTTACCGCTTATTTCACCGCCGTTCATGGTGAAAGAATTAGTCGCTCCAGATATAATCGCTACACCACCGCTATAATTTGTGGTATGCCCGGTTATTTTAGATCCGGGAAGCATGGTAATGTGGACGTTGTTGCTGGTGTCTGTAACCCATATCAGCGGATTAGCGCTAGTATTAACAACTGAACTGGTAAGGGTGATGTTATTCCCAATGGTGAGGCTTACGTTGTTTCTATTGCCTAAAGAAAAAAGGGTTCCGGTACCCTCCCTCGTTATTGTGCTTTCCCCGCCCGTGCCGACAAGAGTCAGCGAAACGCCGTCTTCCAGTCGCGGGAGGCTTGCAACACTTGCAACAGTTATATCTCCGTCAAGCACAAGGGTGTATTCGCCTGGGGTTGTGTTGATGTAGTTAATGGCTTTTTCTAGAATGTTAGCTCCCGTCTGGCTGCTAATGTCAACACCTCCAACACCTCCAATTTGTATAGTAGTTACCTTATGATCCTGCGCCCCGCCAACACCCCGCAGTATGGGCAGGTTTGTGGTATAGTTCCACTCCCAGACATCGTCAAAGTCCCAACGCATAGTGTCCTGCCAGAAAGCAATGTCGTGATACCCGCCGTTAGCGTCGACTGCGTTCTCAGTTGCCGACACATCCGCGCCGTGTATGCCGTCTTGCTCGGATTCAGCGATTATACCGGAGGGAAGCGCCATACCAACGCGGCCGTAGTTGTTGTCTCTGTCTCCGAGATTACTCCCTGTAACGCGCCCAAATATCGTTGTTCCAGTTCCAGTTCCGTTGTTCTCTATCACCGGGTTCAAGGCAACGCTGTTGTGTACTGTGCTTGTGTTCATGGTATTATAGCCCACCAGACCGCCGCCGTAGTTATAACCGCTGACACTGCCCGCAGCGTAGCTGTTTTCCACTTTGGCGACGGCGCCTTGAGTGTTAACTCCAACAAGTCCGCCGGTTTGCGTACCGCGGCCGCTGACATTGACCACGGCATAGCTGTTTTTCACAGTACCTTGATTATTCCCCACGAGGCCGCCGACAGCATTAGTGCTGGTGCTGATGACAGTGCCCGTTGCGTAACTGTTTTCAATAGTACCGCCATAGTTAAATCCCACAATGCTGCCGATACTTGTACCGCCATTGATGTCGACATCGACAAGCCCAAGGTTTTTCACCACGCCGGTTGATCCAAGAACACCGAACATACCCTGATAACCTGTTTCCGCGTTAATACTAAGCCCTGTGATAGTATGCCCGTTTCCGTCAAAAGTACCGTTGAAACGGAGGGTGGCGCCATAATCAGCGCCAATCGGCGTCCAGTTGCTTTCGCCCGGCGCTGGCGGAGTCAGAACAACGTCGGCTTCAAGCCGGTAATGTTTGTCAAGGTTGCTGTGGATGGTTCCCGTCGGCCCTATCACATCCGGCGCGTTGGCGGCGGTGATTATGAAGGGGTTATCCGGCGAACCGTCCGGAGGGGCAACCGTAACTGTAACATCAATATCTTCTATATAGTTGTAGTTTGCCGTATCGCTTGGTGTATACTTCGCCTTGTGTGTTCGACTGCCCGCATCCCCTACGGGAGTTGACGCGTTCATCCATGACCAACCTGCCGGCAAGGTTACATCCGCCAGTGTCTGTCCGTAAACCGCTGTAAGTCCTGTTGGTACTGTATAGGCCGGGTTTGCTTTTGCAACCGTAATGGAAATATTAAATACTGTCGTTACGCCCGTCCAGTTATAATTCGCCGTATCGTCCGGCGCAAAAACTACCAGATAACCTGTATTGGTAACAGTGGGTATAGTTGAGGGAGTCTGCCATGTCCATGCGCCGTCTGTTGAACCGCCCGTCAAAGTTGATGCTGACAATGCCGCGCCGTAAGTAATACCGCCTGCTTGCGGTGGAGTAAGAGCGCCGGGAACCGCCTGGGCAACCGTCAGATTACCTGTAGCCGCCGCATGATTTGCTCCAAGTGCAACCGCAATACTTTGGCCGTTATGAGAAATGCGGCTCAGCGCTGTACCGTGCGCAGGTACTGCGGTTATGCCGTGTTCCTCAAAATCAGCAAACGGCACATCTTCGGTTGAGCCGCCGTCGTAGTCAACTCTTACAACAAGAGCGGAAAGATCGAGCGCGTCTCCGTGCGTGTAGGAAAGCCCTGGCTGTGTTTGAATTGATATGCCGGCAACAGCCGCCGCGCTTGTTGCAGCGAATGTATATGACACCGTAACATTGCCGCCGGTATTGTTTGACGCTAAAGCGGTTAAATCGTTGATTTCTGCTGTAAAGCCCTGTGCAAAAATATAACCCGCGTCTGCGGCAAGCGTAACTTCCGCCCTGTATTCCGTACTCCCTTGGAACACGGCGTCCATTACAGCTCCGTCCGCCCGCGTCCATGTTACCGCGCTATAAGCATAACCGGCATCCTGCGAAGAAGCCGTTGTAACAGGAGCCTCTCCTGTTACCGGGAAAGTTACGGTAATTTCCGCAGCGGATATTGTTATTGCGAAAACTTCTACTTCGAATTCGACTGTCTTTCCGCCGTAACTTACAGTTATCGTATTTGTTCCGATACCCAATGTTCCGCTCAATGTGTAATCTGCCGCATCAACAGTTATAAATGTGCCGTCATTAAAAAAAGCCTTAACGAGTAGATCATCCTTCAAGCTGTCCCGAGGCGTGAATGTATACACTGTCCCTGTTTGATTGTAGTCCGCTTCAATATGAGTCAGAACTACTACCGGCTCATGCAGCTCGGGATACATATGATCTGTAAGCTCGATAATCCAATGATTCTCACAACTAAAGAAAAATGAAAAAAGAAGAATAAAAAAAGTAAAACCAACTACTATTTTTACGATTACCTGTGTATTCCCCTTTTTCATTCATAATTCCTCATTTTTTCCCTTTTCTTTTTTCTCTTTTCTTTTGTTCAAAACCTTACCCCTGCGCAAAGTCCTGCGCCGCCGTAGTACGGATAACCGCCTCTTATGTAAGGCTCAATAAAAAAGCGGCTGCCGATTGGAAACCGCCAGCCTGCAGTAAGCCCGAGTGAAAATGTACCTCCATCCGCAGGGAGCGATATTTGGTTCTCCCTCGAAAATACCGCAAAACCGTAAGTAAGCTGCGTAAAAAAACCGCTGACAGGACCCGTTACCGGAAGGTACACGCGGAAAAAGAGAGTCACTTCGAGCGTTGTTATTTCAAATTCTGCAAGAGGCATTGCATAAATCCCCTTCAGACCTATGGATATTATACCTTCCGAGCCGATAGAAAAGCCGTACCCTATCGAAGGCGATGTCCGCCCATACCACACGGTTTCAATGACAGGCGCGGCAAAAAAACTGGGGCTTGAAATCTCATCATAACCTTCCTGTGCATACAGGCATCCGGCGGAAAACAGTATAGCGGCGATAATTGCAATTTTACGCACCCATCCCCCATTTTCTGTCCATAAATATGACCCCTCCGTAATAAGAGTAACAATAATATTACATCATTATCTATTGATTTTCTACAGGTTTCTAATATATGTTTTTAATAGATATATATCGTTATTACTTATATAGAGGGCGTTATGCGTATTGACCAGATTAGACAAATTATCAAAGTAGCCGAATGCGGCTCTATAAATAAGGCGGCGCGGGACATGTTTACCTCGCAATCCAATCTTTCCCAATCCGTGCAGAGTCTTGAAGATGAAATCGGCCAGGCGATTTTCCAGCGTACAGGAAAAGGCGTTGAATTGACAAAGTTTGGGGAGGAGTTTCTTGGTTATGCTCAGGCCACTTATGACCAGTATCAACTGACATACAATTTCTGCAAAGACTATAAAAAAGAGCCGCCTTTAAGATTTTCCGTTTCCAGCCAATATGTGCGTTTTGCAAATTTATTGTTCATAGATATTTACAAAAAATACGCTTCCCGGAATTCGGAGTTTTCTTTTTTGGAATGTTCTTTTCTGGATGTTTTGAAAAACGTTACTACCCACCAGGCGGAGATCGGCCTTTTGGTACTGGTCAGAAACACTAAAAAAGCGACAGTCAATCTTATCAAATCACGCGGTCTTGTTTATCATCCTCTTAAGGTTTGTCCGCCGTCCATTAATGTTGGAAAGCTAAATCCCTTGTACCACACTGAAAAAACTTCGGTTACTATGGATATGCTCAAGGGTTATCCTCTTGTTGTTTTTCGTGATATAGGTTTCAATTTCCCTTCGGAGCTTTCAAAAATTGCGGTCAATATCCGCAGCGATCTTATCATTGTTTCAGATGCCTATTCGCTTGACGAATTTTATGTCCACACGGACGCATTTTTCATCGGCGCTTTTACAATGGCTTATGAAAAGATGAATCCGCACGCAAGCTACCGCACACTTAAATTGACAGATAACCGTTTTTCCCTGGAACTCGGATGGATCAGAAGCGCCAGCCGCCCCCTTTCCGATCTTGGCAAGGAGTATATAAAAATGCTGGAGACTTCGCTTAAAAATCAGGAGTAACTTTCTTCGTGATAGAAGGGGATGCGTTACAAAGACACAGTATATAATGGAGTTAAAGCCAAACTTGGCATATACTGCGGAACAATAGAAAAACTTGAACAGGTGGTATATTCGCTGTATAGTATAATGTATACAATAAAGAAGAAGTTATTATATGGCACAAGTTAATATTCGTATAGACGATGAACTAAAGTCCCAAGCCGACCGTATTTTTGAAGATATGGGCTTAAATATGACAACAGCTTTTAATATATTTGTCCGGCAGACGATCAGGCATGGCGGTATCCCTTTTGAAATCACAACCAGACCCGACCCTTTTTATAACCCGGAAAACATGAGAGTTTTACTGGAATCCATAAAGGAAGCGGATGAAGGCAAGCTGACAGCCCATGAGCTTATTGAAGAATAAATTGATGATTCCAATAGATTGATATACCGTATAGAAAACAACAAGATTATAATATCGCATTGCCGAACACACTATGGGGACAAATAAGCCGAACAAGAACTTGAAATTGACGAACTAAAAGCCTTTGAAGAAAAAATGTACGGCGATGTTTGGGATAAAGAAAAATATCTTAACTGGATGTACGAAAATCTTATGGCAATAAAAGGCATAATGAGTGAAACAGCAAGTATTTATGTACATTTGGATTGGCATATCGGGCATTATGTGAAAATATTGCTTGATGAGATATTTGGTGAGAGTTGTTTTAAGAATGAAATAGTTTGGAAACGAAAACAAGGAAATTTAGGGCAAACAAATCAATATGGAATTGTTACGGACTCAATTTTCTTCTATAGCAAAAATGATATATATACTTTTGAAACTCCACTTGTAAAAAATGGGCAAGAAGAATATCTTGAACGGTTTAAATATACAGATGAAAATGGTAGAAAATATCGGTTAAGTCCCATATACTCGATTATATTGAGAATTCATGCTCTATTTCTGATTTCCATATCTAAATTTTAATGATAGAATAAAGCAAAGGTTTATATTCAGGAGGCAAATCCGTGGCGGTTACAAACAAGAATAACACAGCAAGTATCGGTTTTGAGCAGCAAATTTGGGAAGCAGCGGATATCCTGCGCGGCAACATGGATGCAGCAGAGTATAAACATGTTGTACTGGGGCTTATCTTTCTAAAGTATATATCCGACAAGTTTGAAGAACGCTATCGTGAATTGGAAGCAGAAGATGATGATGTAGAAGACAAAGATGCCTACATGGAAAAAAATGTATTTTTTGTACCACCATCAGCAAGATGGGGTATAATATCTGAGTCTGCCCATAAAGAAGAGATCGGTACAGTTATCGACAATGCCATGAGGGCAATTGAAAAAGAGAACAAACGGTTAAAAGATATTTTACCTAAAAATTATGCCCGTAATGAATTGGACAAACGCCGTCTTGGAAACGTAGTTGATTTATTTACTAATATTCAGATGATAGAACACGGGACAGACAAAGATATTCTTGGTCGTACTTATGAATATTGTCTTGCAAAGTTCGCGGAACGCGAAGGTAAACGCGCGGGCGAATTTTATACACCCTCATGCGTTGTACGCACACTTGTTGAGGTGCTTCAACCGTACAAAGGACGAGTCTATGACCCGTGTTGTGGTTCTGGGGGAATGTTTGTACAGTCTGCACAATTTATAAAAAATCATAGTGGAGACAGACAGGATATATCAATATATGGACAAGATTCAAACCCCACTACTCGTAAAATGGCATTGATGAATCTAGCTATACGAGGTATCGAGGCCGATCTTGGGGGATACAATGCGGACTCATTTCATAATGATCTGCACCCGATATTGAAAGCCGATTTTATTCTTGCAAATCCACCATTCAATTTATCTGACTGGAACGATGGTTCCTTAAACGACGATCAACGGTGGAAGTACGGACTGCCGCCGTCGGGCAACGCTAATTTTGCATGGCTTCAGCACATGATTCATCATCTTTCGCCGGATGGAAAAATGGGAATGGTGCTTGCCAATGGCTCGCTTTCTTCTCAGAGTGGAGGCGAAGGCGAAATAAGACGTAAAATCGTGGAAGATGATTTAGTGGAAGGTATAATCGCTATGCCCACACAGTTATTTTTTACAACACAAATACCTGTATCACTTTGGTTTATTAGCCGTAAAAAAAAGCAAAAAGGCAAAACGCTCTTTATTGATGCACGCAAAATGGGAACAATGGTAACTCGTAGTCTGCGCGAGGTGACTGTTGAGGATATTGCTAAAATTGCATCAACTTTTGAGAAGTTCAGTAATGGAAAGTTAAAGGATGTAAAGGGTTTCTGTGCTGCTGTGACCACCGAAGATATTTCCAAACAGGACTATATTCTTACGCCAGGCCGTTATGTTGGAATTGAAGAACAGAAGGATGACGGTGAGCCGTTTGAAGAAAAAATGACCCGTTTAACAACCGAACTTTCGACAATGTTTAAGCAGAGCCACGCCCTTGAAAAAGAAATAAAAAAACAACTGGGGGCGATTGGTTTTGAAATCTAAAAAGAAAACCGAAATTACCATTCGCAGTTCGGCTGCTGAATATCTTACCTTTGTTGCTTCAACTGGTGATAACCAAGAAAGTGTTGAAATGCGGTATGAAGATGAAAACATATGGCTGACCCAAAAAATGATGGCGGAACTTTACGATGTTGGAGTAAATACAATCAACTATCACCTAAAAACTATATTTGATGATGCAGAACTGTCTGAGGAGGCAACTATTCGAAAATTTCGAATAGTTCAAACTGAGGGCAATCGTCAAGTAGAACGGCAAATCGACCACTATAATTTACAGGCCATTATAGCCGTAGGTTTTAAGGTTAACAATGAACGTGCTGTAATGTTCCGCAGGTGGGCTAACCAAATTGTCAAAGACTATACCATTCAGGGCTGGACGATGGATGTTGACAGGCTCAAAAAAGGTCATATGTTCACAGATGAATACTTTGACCGCCAATTAGCATATATTCGTGAGATACGCCTGTCTGAGCGAAAATTTTATCAAAAAATTACTGATATCTACACAACCTCTTTTGACTATGACAAAGATGCAAAAACAACAAGAAACTTTTTTAAGTTAGTTCAAAATAAAATGCACTGGGCGGTTCACAGGCACACAGCCGCAGAGCTGATTGTATCGCGAGCCAACTCTAAGAAAGAAAATATGGGGTTAACCACCTGGGAATCTGCCCCTAACGGAAAAATTATTAAAGCCGATGTTTCTATCGCAAAAAATTATCTGAATGAAGAAGAAATGGACTATCTTGAACGCATTGTTTCGGTATATCTTGAATTTGCAGAACTGCAAGCTACGCGTAAAATACCAATGTCCATGGAAGATTGGGCGAAACGGTTAGACGGTTTTTTGGAATTCAACGGCAACGAAATCCTAACCGATGCCGGAAAAATTTCTCATGAACAGGCAAAACTTCACGCCGAAACCGAGTTTGAAAAATACCGCATTGTGCAAGACAGGCTGTTCGAAAGTGATTTTGATAGGTTTATTAAGTTAGAGGCGAAGGTGGGGAAGGAGTTGGAAGGAAAGGCTAGGAGTAAAAGAAAATGAGAAAGGGGTGGAAAAAAGTTAGGCTTGGGGATGTAGTTAAACTAAACTATGGTAAATCGTTAACATCAACTAACAGAATAACAGGCTCCATTCCTGTTTATAGTTCAGCGGGAATTACTGGTTTTCACAATAAAGCGTTAGTAGAAAGTGCAGGCGTAATAATAGGAAGAAAAGGTACAGTAGGAACAGTTTATTACTCACCTGTTTCTTTTTTTTGTATTGATACGGCATATTATATTTTACCTTCAGAGGATTATGACTTAAAATATATTTTTTACCGTCTTAGTTCGCTTGGATTAGAAAATCTTAACGAAGACAGTGCGGTACCTGGTTTAAACCGAGACACCGCATACAATCAGTTATTTTTACTTCCACCTCTCTCTGAACAGCGCCTTATTGCTACAATACTCTCCTACTTGGATGATAAAATTGCCCTAAACACAAAGATAAATCATCATTTAGAGCAGATGGCACAGGCGATTTATGCACATGCCTTTCCTTGTAGTGACAGCCCTACAACGCCAATCTGCAGTTTCATAGATGTTCGTGATGGTACACATGATTCACCCAAAGCGGTAGAACAAGGCTTTCCGCTCGTGACATCAAAGCATCTGCTCTCATATGGTGTGGATAAAGTTTCGCCGAACCGTATATGTAAAGCCGATTTCGATAAAATCAACGAACGTAGCAAGGTTGACCGATACGATATTCTCATAAGTATGATTGGTACAATCGGTCTTATCTCTCTAGTGATTGAACGAAACATCTGCTTTGCTATTAAAAATGTCGGATTGTTCAAGACTTCACAAGCTAAGGATTGGGTATATTTCGTGCTGTGCTTTTTGCGAAGCCCTGAAACAAAAAACCACATTGATATGAGGTTAGCAGGTAGCACCCAAAAGTACATTAGTTTAGGTGAACTAAGGCAGTTGCCCGTAGTTATTCCGACTGTAGATGATTTGCGAATTTTCAACGATTCCGTTCGTCCATTATTTGAAAAAATAGCTCTGCATACAGAAGAAACTGCGAGATTTGTTACTTTACGCGACACCCTTTTGCCCCGCCTGATGTCCGGCGAACTGTCCGTTGCGGATATAGACACCGTTAAATGATGATTTACCACAGACAATTATTAATATACAATAAAATAGACGAGGATGATTTATGCACTTTATTAATGTAGATTAAGAAATGTTGTTCCCCAAAGACCAAGAAATGGTGCGAACTTCAAAAATATGTTTGATTTATGAATTTGTTATTAAAGGAGAGATATATTGAATTCTGAAGAATCTGCACTAATGGATGAGATCAATATAGATCATGAATCTAATTCTCTTCTTCTTGGTAAATACATAGCTACTTTCCTTAATGATAAAAAAACAACTAGCAATGAAGATGATAAGCGTGTTTTGTTCTATCGCGGTCAATCAGATAAAATGTATTCATTAACACCAAGTATCTTTAGAAAAGGTCTGCTATCAGAGGAACATAATCTCATGTATGATTTGTTGTTAAGCTCTCCAGAGGAATTTGATGGTATTGAGAATACCTTAGAACGCTTAATTAAAATGCAGCACTATGGTTTACCAACAAGATTATTAGATGTAACTATGAATCCACTGGTTGCATTGTTTTTCGCTTGTAATAAAAATGCAGATAAAGATGGGGAAGTTATTGTATTCTATGAATATATGCAACGCTCTAGTAACATTGATGTTAGATGCTTAGTTGCATTAGCTGAGTATTCCGGGTCAACAGAACGTCAAATGCTTGGTTTTTTAACCGAAAAAGGATTGACGAATCCTGATCTTAGAAATTTAATTAAGATAACACATATTCCAATTGAAGCCCCTAGAAATAATGAACGTATAAGACGGCAATCTGGAGCTTTTGTAGTAGTAGGCATTAACGGTAATGAAGAAGGAAATCTTTTTCAGAAAATAAGATTTGACTTGAAACCACTTTTAGTTAGGGATTTTGGAGATGGCATATCGCGTTCGATAATAATTCCCAAGGAATCAAAAAGTCAGTTAATAAAAGAACTTGATGTACTTGGAATTAATCATGCATTTCTTTTTCCTGAATTGGAACACCAAACAATGTATTTACGAAAAAAGTATGAAGAGGTTCAAGCCTTATGATATATACCGAAGCCAACTACGAAAACGCTGTTATTGATGTATTTCGCAATACACTAGGCTATACATATATTTACGGTCCAGATGTAGAGCGGGATTATTCTAATCCGCTTTATATGAATGAGTTATTGCCGGCTTTGAGGAGTGTTAATCCAAAACTATCAGAATCTGCACTTCTTGAGGCTGAACACAAATTGCGGAATCTTGAGAGCAACACTTTACTACAGAAGAATGTTCTGTTTATGGATTATCTCCAAAACGGTATATCGGTAAATTACTATGATAAGGATGAGCAGAGGTCAGATTTAGTATATCTGGTAGATTATAAAAAAACAGATAGAAATACTTTTACTATCGCTAACCAGTGGACAATTAAAGAGAACAGCGAAAAACGTCCCGACCTTATTGTTTTCCTAAATGGGTTGCCTTTGGTAGTGTTTGAGCTGAAATCACCTTCACGCAATGAAACTAATGTTAGTGAAGCTTACCGTCAACTTAGAAATTATATGATTGAAATTCCGTCCCTGTTTGAATATAACGCATTTCTTGTGATGAGTGATCTTGCGCAATCCCGTGCCGGAACTATTACCGCAGGCGAAGATCGTTTTATGGAATGGAAAACAAAAGATGGGAGCTATGAAAATACACAGTATGCACAGTTTGACACTTTCCTTGAAGGAATTTTTGCCAAAACACGGTTTCTTGATATAATTAAAAATTTTATCTTTTTTTCCGGAGATACAAAAATACTTGGTGCGTATCATCAATATTTTGCCGTAAAGAAAGCTATTTTCTCTACACTACGAGCAACTGAAACAGACGGCAAGGGAGGCGTTTTCTGGCATACACAGGGCAGCGGTAAATCTTTGTCAATGGTTTTCTATGCTCAGTTATTACAAGATGTGTTAAATTCTCCAACTATTTTAGTTTTAACTGATCGCAATGACTTAGACTACCAATTATTTGGTCAATTTGCGAAAAGCTCTGCATTCTTACGGCAAATACCGCAGCAAGCTGAAAGCCGTGTGCATTTAAAAGAACTCCTTGCCGGACGGCAGGCTAATGGCATTATTTTTTCTACAATGCAGAAATTTGAAGAGTCGTCAGAAGCCCTATCTGATCGTAGAAATATAGTTGTCATAGCAGATGAAGCTCATCGCGGACAATACGGCTTAGAAGAAAAGGCAGATGTGAAAACAGGCCGTATCATTCTTGGGACAGCGCGAATTATTCGCGATAGTCTGCCAAACGCAACTTATATAGGTTTTACAGGAACGCCGATCTCTGCAAAAGATCGTTCAACAATTGAGGTGTTTGGTAATTATATTGACATTTACGACATGACCCAAGCTGTTGAAGACGGCTCAACTCGTCCTGTTTACTATGAAAGCCGTGTCATCCACTTAAAATTGGATGAAAATATTTTAAAACAAATTGATATAGAATATGACATTGTGGCTGAAAGGGCTGAACCGTATTTAGTTGAGAAAAGTAAAAAAGAACTTGGAAGAATGGAATCTATTCTTGGTGCGGAACAAACCATAAACGCTCTTTGCGAGGATATTGTAAAACATTATGAAGAAAATCGTCAATATGAACTTACTGGTAAAGCTCTGATAGTCGCTTATTCTCGTCCTATTGCGATGAGTATTTACCGTAAGCTAATACAAATACGCCCTGATTGGACAGAAAAACTTGGTGTTGTAATGACAAGCGATAATGATGATCCGGAAGACTGGCGAGAAATTATTGGAAACAAACGTCACAAAGAAGAAATGGCTAAAAAATTCAAAGATGACGACAACCCGCTTAAAATTGCCATAGTCGTAGATATGTGGCTGACAGGTTTTGATGTTCCTTCTCTTGCCACAATGTACATATATAAACCAATGTCAGGACACAATCTAATGCAGGCGATTGCTCGCGTTAATAGAGTGTACAAAGACAAAGAAGGCGGTTTGGTAGTTGATTATGTTGGTATTGCTTCGGCATTGAAGCAAGCAATGAGTGACTTCACCAACAGAGATAAAAATAACTATGGTGATACAGATATTGCTAAAACAGCTTTACCAAAGTTTATAGAGAAACTAGAAGTTTGCCGAGATTTGTTTTACGGTTTCGACTATTCTGGTTTCATAGACAAAGCCAGTGATGATCTTACGCGTACAAAAACAATTGTTGGTGGTGCAAACTTCCTTTCTGGTGTGGACAAAGAAAAACAGCGAGAGTTATTTCTGAAAGAGGCTATGTTACTTCATCAGGCGTTGTCTCTCTGCCGTTCGATTCTTAATGCCGAACAAAGATTTGAGGCGGCATATTTCGAGGCAGTTAGGACTCTTCTTACCCGTTTTAAAAGCGATGATAAACCGTTATCATTGAAAGAAATAAACGCCCGTATAAATGAATTATTAAAGGCAAGTATTCAAAGCGAAGGCGTTATAAATCTATTTTCTGATGTAAACATAGGTTTTTCTATTTTCGACCCAAAATTCCTTGAAGAAATTGCTAAAATGAAAGAGCGTAATATTGCAATCGAAATTTTGAAGAAACTTCTTGCGGAACAAATAACGCTTTATCGCAGAACAAACCTTGTTAAATCGGAGAAATTTTCAGAAATGCTTTCTCGGGTTATGAAAGCGTACTTAAATGGTATGCTTTCCAACGAAGAAGTCATCTCCGAACTTATAAAAATGGCAAAAGACATAGCAAATGCTCACGCAGAAGGAGATGCGCTTGGTCTTAATGACGAGGAACTGGCTTTTTATGATGCCTTAACTTATCCAAAAGCCGTTAAGGAGTTTTATCAAAATGAAGAGCTAATTAAGATAACACGAGAACTCACGGATATGCTGCGCAAAAACCGTACCATTGATTGGCAAAAAAAAGAATCTGCTCGTGCTGGTATGAGACGGATGGTCAAGAAGTTGTTAAAAAAATATAATTACCCGCCGGAAGGCATGGAAGATGCGATCTCCACTGTTATAGGTCAGTGTGAGATGTGGACTGATGGTTGAGGGGGAATTGAGCGATGGAAAATTTATATAGATTTACTATTGAAGATGGCACTTCTTGCAATGACTTGCTTCGTTCAGAAAATAATTTGAACAATTTTAATCTTCTTGTAATGAATTCAAATTATTCTGTATACGCTCTATCAAGCGGTTGGGGTACAGGAAAAACATGTTTTATTAAAATGTGGGAAAATATCCTTAAAGAACAAAAAAACAGATATATTTACATTGATGCATTTAAAATGGATTATGAAATGGAACCGTTTTTAATGCTATTATCTGCTTTTAAAGATTTTTTAAGAGATAACCAAACTATAAGAGAAGAAATACTAGAAAAATATAAAAAAATATTTACCATGCGTAATGTTACAAAACTAGGCTTAGACATTATTTTTGAAAAAGTTGGTGGTAATGTATTAAAAGACTTCATTGACAAAACTGCGGAAAATTATTTTAATACAATTTCAGAAGAAAAATCTATTTATGACGAATTGACATCATCTTTAGAAAAAATTGTAGAGCAGTCTGATAATTTGCCATTTATTGTAATAATAGATGAACTTGATAGATGCAGACCGGATTTTGCTCTTGAAACATTGGAACGAATAAAACATATTTTTCATATTAAAAATGTAAAATTTATACTTGTTTATAATGAAGAAGTTTTGAAAGGTATGATAAAAACAAAATACGGCATTGAAGTTGATACTGAAAGATACTTACACAAATTTGCTCAAAGAACTTTTGTATTGGATAATACTAAATTGTTGAGAACATGGTATATGAAAGAAATAGATAATAAGATTGAACCTTTTTTATCAGATGATATTCCATTTTTTCTTAGAAATTTTAGTTCTTCTATGCTTGCGATTAAGGAAAAATATAATTTAACGCTACGTGATATGGAACAATTATTTGGTAATCTCAAGCAGTTTAAGAGTAATGGAATAAGTGTTACAATTACAGCAGCACTGGTCAGCTTAGAAGTATTAAGATTTATTTATCCTGGTGAATATATCAATATGCAACGTTCTTTCAGGCTTAATATTAATGATGAAACAATTACGAATGTACAATCAAATGAAAAATTGCTAGATATTTATAACTTTTTTAGACCATATATAAGCAATTTGTCTGAAACTCCCGATGAAGATATATACAAAATTTGGAAGGATTTACATTTATATAATTAAATAATTGAGTTTATAGCTATATTCTATAGTTTAAAATAATAATCCTTTATTTTTTTTGCCATTAATTTTCGTCGTTCTAAAAGAAATTCTTCATAGTTTTCAGCACCCATTGAGGCTATTTTTTCTGGGATGCAATTTTCCTCTAAGTTTTTTAATAATGTTTCTTTTTCTTTAATATTACCATACTTGGGTGCTTCTTTACCGCATTGTTCAAATACTGTTTTGAAATAATCACTAGGTGCTTTTTCTCCTACAGAAATATTTGTGGCAGTATCAAAATAAGTAAAGTTTGCAATTTGATTGTATTTTGATTTATCTGTAACGCCATTTTTTTGTAAATATTTCTTTGGAAAGATATGGTGGACATCGCCGATTGTAGTTATTAGATCTCGTACTTTTGTACCGTTCATCAATAATGAATTATCGCTTCCATGAACTTGCGCAGATAAAAACACATTAAAATAAGGACTGTTAACAGCCGAAGTTTCTAAATCTTGAACTAATCCAACGTTCCAAAAAGTATCAGATAAATTGGCATCTTCCATTTCTTTTAAATAAGATAAAAACCCTTTTTCTGCAATTCTTCTAATGTCTAAATCCATTACAGTTTCAGGGGAAGTAATGTATCTGCTTGTCAAGGTCGAAAAAACATACCATTTTGAAACATAATGTTTTATTTGTGTTT
>Ga0099364_10006587_pt1 | contig 16858 bp, 17 predicted proteins | sample TergutTh196P3_FD_73070 | JGI IMG/M metagenome (GOLD analysis project Ga0099364, IMG submission 73070) | Microcerotermes parvus P3 segment gut microbial communities from Pointe-Noire, Republic of the Congo - Th196 P3 | ecosystem: Host-associated > Arthropoda: Insects > Digestive system > Gut ... | reverse complement strand
TGCATTATTAAATGAGGCAAAATTTACTTCTGAAATGCTTTCGGCAGGTTATAATCAAATTGGAAAAGCAAATTTTACTCAAAAAGGAATATATTTTCAAGCTTTTACAAGTTTATCTACTGGTTTAGAAAGACTTGGTAAATTGAATATAATTTTAGAATTTATTATTCTTAATAATGGTGATCTTCCAAGAGATGATTATATGAAGCACGAAATTGGACATGATCTAGAAAAAATATATTTCTTAAATAAAGAAATTAAAAATAGACATAATATTATAGCAAATGGATTGCAAGATTTAGAATCAGATATTTATAGAAAAATATTAAGTATTCTTTCAAAATTTGGAAAAGGTGATAGATATTCGAATATTGATTTAATAATAAACAAATTAAATTATATTGATCCAATTATTAGCTGGAATAAAGATATTGACATGGAGATATTTAATAAAAAAATTAATAAAAATAAAAAGACTTATATTGAAGCCACATCACAATTTCTAGATAATATTTTATCAAACGACTCTATAGTTGTGCATAATACTGAAAATGGTAATGATATTAGCACTATTTATAACTATAATTTTCAATCACAGATTTATTATGCTGTAGAAAGATATCGAAGAATTTATGTATATCAGATTATTAGGTATTTTGTTGAAATATTATTTGAACTGCAACGTATTATTAAAAAAAGTAATATTTTTAACATTCCACATTTTTCGGAAATATTCTATATTTATTATTATGATGAAAATTATATAAAAAGAAGAAAGACATTAATATGAAAAATTGATAACTGTACATAACAAAAAGTTAAGGATACCTACGGTTCTTAGACGCCGCCTATTCGTCCTCCAACCAAAGAAGGTTGGAGGGGTTCAGCCAGTGATTTTCTAATATCTCCAAAAAATCAAAATACTTGGCAATAATGCCAAGTATACCTTACATTTTCACCATAAATAATGCTAAGTATACATTACATTTTTACCTGGAATAATGTAAAGTATATTTGACATTATTACAGAGGGGTGCTAAATGAACAGCTACAATATCGTCGCCAGTACCGATGAACATACCGTTGTTGCATCCTATACTCCGGCTTACAGAACAGCAAGCGAATACCAGAGCGAAGCGGATCTCGAAAAGGAATTTATTGAACTATTAACCGAGCAGGGTTACAGTTATCTTACTGTACGCAGTGAAGATACTCTTATCGAGAATTTAAGAAAACAGCTTGAAATGTTAAATCAAATTGCATTTTCCAATGATGAATGGAAACGATTTTTTTCTGAGTGTATTGCCAGTGTAAAAGAAGGTATAGTCGAGAAAACCCGGAAGATACAGGATGATTATGTTCAAATTCTAAAGCGGGATGATGGAAGCACAAAGAATATTTACCTCCTGGATAAAAAGAGCATACACAATAACCGCCTGCAGGTAATAAACCAGTACGAAGTACCGGGAAAAGAGGCAGAGGGCGGCGGGACTTACGGCTCACGTTACGATGTCACCATTCTTGTTAACGGGCTTCCCCTTGTTCATATAGAATTAAAACGGCGGGGTGTGGCGATCCGCGAGGCCTTTAATCAAATAAAGCGGTACCAAAGGGAGAGTTTTTGGGCTGCCAGCGGCCTGTATGAGTATGTTCAGATTTTCGTTATTTCCAATGGGACAAATACTAAGTATTATTCCAATACTACACGTAATGCCCATATCAAGGAGCATGGAGAAAGTGAACGCCGCAGAAGCAAAAAGACAAGCAACAGTTATGAGTTTACCTCTTACTGGGCAGATGCAAATAATAAGGTAGTTGCAGATCTTATTGATTTTACAAAAACATTTTTTGCAAAACATACTATTCTAAATATACTTACCCGCTATTGTGTTTTTACCAGTGAGGAACTTCTCCTTGTAATGCGTCCCTATCAAATAGCTGCCACAGAGAGAATTCTAAGCAAGATTGTAATTACTTCCAATTATAGAAAAACAGGCAACACTGATGCGGGGGGTTATATCTGGCATACCACCGGCAGCGGGAAAACCCTGACAAGTTTTAAGACAGCACAGCTTGCATCACAGCTATCCCTGGGTGCTGCTTCTGAGCATGAAAGTATAGATAAGGTTTTGTTTGTGGTAGACCGCAAAGACCTGGATTACCAGACCATGAAGGAGTATGAACGTTTTCAAAAAGGGGCAGCTAACTCAAGTAAATCTACCAGGGAGCTGGAAAAAAACCTGAATGATGCAAATGCCAGGATCGTTATTACCACCATTCAAAAACTTGACATTTTTATTGAGAGAAATAAAAACCATAGTATCTATAAAAAGCATGTTGTCATTATTTTTGATGAGTGTCACCGTTCGCAGTTTGGAGAAATGCACCGGGACATTATTAAGGCCTTTAAGAATTACCATATTTTTGGCTTTACGGGGACACCGATTTTCGCAGTTAATGCAGGCTCTGGGGGTAGTGCATTTTTACGGACAACAGAACAAGCTTTTGGAGACAAACTCCATACATACACCATAGTTGACGCAATTAACGACGGGAATGTTCTGCCCTTCCGCATAGATTTTATCAACACGGTTAAACAGAAAGAAAATATTAAAGACAAAAAGGTAAGCACCATAGATATAGAAAAAGCCCTGGAAGCTTCTGAACGGGTTAGTGAGGTAACGTCCTATATTATTGAGCACTTTGATCAAAAAACAAACCGTAATTCTTTTTATTCCTTAAAAGGCAAGAGGGTGGCTGGGTTTAATTCGATCTTTGCTGTGTCATCTATTCCCATGGCAATGAAGTATTACGAAGAGTTCAAGAAGCAACTGGAGGAGAAAAAAAGGAACCTCACCATTGCCACGATTTTTAGCTACAGCGCCAACGAAGACGATCCGGAAGATGTTCTTGCGGACGAAGAATTCGAAAACGATAAACTGGACAAGAGTTCCCGGGATTTTCTTGAAGCGGCCATTGCAGATTATAATGCCGCCTTTAGTACAAACTACGATACATCTTCAGATAAATTCCAGAATTACTATAAAGACCTCTCCCAGCGTGTAAAAAACCGTGAAGTTGACTTATTAATTGTTGTAAATATGTTTCTTACCGGTTTTGATGCTACCACCCTTAACACACTCTGGGTTGATAAAAACCTGCGCCAGCATGGTTTACTACAGGCTTTTTCCCGGACAAACCGCATCCTTAACAGCGTAAAAACATTTGGCAATATTGTCTGCTTTAGAGATTTAAAAGAAGCCACTGACGAAGCCATTGCACTTTTTGGCAACAAGGATGCCGGGGGCGTGGTGCTTTTAAAAACTTACGATGAGTACTACCGGGGTTATGAGCAAGACGGGAAAATCATCTCCGGTTATGTGGAACTGATTGCTGAGCTTCTTGAAAAGTATCCCCTGGGTAAAGCAATAATTGGTGAAGAAGCACAGAAAGAGTTTATCCGTTTATATGGTAATATCTTGCGCTTAAAAAATATTCTTGTTGCCTTTGATGATTTCTCCGGAAACGCTATTCTCTCTGAAAGGGATTTCCAGGATTACCAGAGTGTCTATATAGACCTATATCAGGATCTTAGACAGAAAACTACCGGAGACAAAGAAAACATAAACGATGATATTATTTTTGAACTGGAACTAATAAGGCAAATAGAAGTAAATATTGACTATATCCTTATGCTGGTGGAAAAATATCATGAAAGTAATTGTAAAGATAAAGACATTCTTAGTGCTATAAACAAGGCAATCAATTCAAGTATTGAATTACGCAGCAAGAAAGAACTGATTAATAGTTTTGTGGAAGGAATAAATGTCAATAAAAGCATAGATGGTGCCTGGCAGCATTTTGTCCTGGAACAAAAAGAAGAAGATTTGGATTCTTTAATCAGCGGTGAAAAGTTAAAATCCGCAGAGACCCGCCGTTTTATTGACATGGCTTTTCGTGACGGCATATTAAAAACTACGGGAACAGACATTGACAAAATTATGCCGGCAGTATCACGCTTTGGTAATGAGAATCGTGTTATTATCAAACAGAAGATAATAGATAAGCTGGTAGTTTTTTATGAGAAGTATTTTGGGTTAGTGTAAAATGAATAAACAAATTGGAGGAATGACATGAGTAAAGAGCAGTTTTTAAATGAGCTGGGAAAGTTAAGGGTTTATGACGCACATACACATCTGGTGGGAGCAGAACTTAGGGCAAAGAGCTTTTGGGAGATAGTGCATTACTTTTGGTTTTTAAGGGAGCTCTTTGGCGCAGGTTACCCGGAGAACTTTGCCGAGCTTGATGAGGATAAAAGGGCGGATGAGTTTTTAAGGGCCTTTAATAAAACAAAAAGCACGGGAATGAACTTTGCCGTAAGAAGCATTTTTAAAGATCTCTATGGGCTGGAATTTACAGACAAGAAATCTATCTATACCGGGATAGAGATGGTTAAGGCTAGTTCCTCTAAAGATGGCTGGCAGAAAGAAGTTGCTGCAAAGGGCAATATTATTCACATGGCAATAAACGACGAGGAGCCGGTCGAGTTTGAAGGTCTCGAAAAGGGTGCCTGCATCTGGTATCCCCGTATAGATTGGCCTTTAATTGCAGCGGTGAAGCGTATAGCAGAAACTGAGCCGGCAAAGAGGCAGGCAGCAGCGGAAAAGGAGAGGGATGAGTTTATCAAACTTCTCACCGGCTACTACAATAAGGGTGCCAGAGCATTTATGTCCACCATAGATAATCTGCGTAAGAAGACCTGGAATAATTCCGGCGAGGCACTCTCTGACTGGGACGACTGCTTTACATATATGCTTCACGCAATCTGCAAATTTGCAGAAGAAAGGAAAATGGGTCTGCAGTTCTTCCTGGGCATAGAACGCAGGGAGTACTTCAGGGGCGCTGCTCCGGTAGATTACAGCAGCAGGGTGATCAATCTGTATGGTCTTTTTGAAATGTACAATATCAACTTTGATCTTGTGACCGGAGCAGAGGGCAGCAATATGGACCTGGTTCAGGCCGGGCACAACTTTACCAAAGTATATGTGGGCGGTATGTGGTGGTTTAATTTCCGTCCCAGCACTTTTCTTGATGCTATGGCAAAACGCTTTGAGGCGCTTGCCTCGAATAAGTCTTACCTTTCCATATCTGACTCACGCTGCATAGAGTGGTGCTACGGCAAGAATGCCCTTATCAGAAAACTTACCGGGGATTTCCTTGTCAGAAAAATTGACGAGGGTTTTGTCAATCAGAATGAGGCACTTGCCATTGCAGAGGACTGGCTTTATAATTCTGCAAGAAACTTATACGGAGGAAATTTATGAGCTTTAATTTTAGAACAATAGCAAAAATAGGTTTTTTATTGGTGGTAATTGGTTTTTGTCTGCCCATGGCATGTGATTCAAACGGCTTTGAAATTGCAAGCGACGGCTTTGTGGATACCTGGGTTTCCATTTTATTATACGGCTTATTTGTTACAGCAATTATTGGTTTTATTGCCGGCCTATTGCTTTTTGTTAACAAGGGCTTTCCGGTAACTGTTGACTGGGTGGTTTCCATTCTTTGTATAGCCTGCGGCCTGGTTCCGTTCTTCTACTTCATGAATGATTTTCAATATCAAACAGGAGTTTACATTGTTTTGGCAGGGTATGCGGTAATTATAGTCTGCCAGATTCTGTCCTATATTAAAAAGGAAACATAGCATTTTTTTGTTAAACTTGAATTTTTAGTATATATTGAGGTAAACTTGTTTTATGAAAATTAAGCTCCCCTTATTTGCATATATTGCCCTTATTGTGCTTGGTCTGGCTGCCTGCAATTCCATGCATGTGACGGTTTCTGTCCAGAGACCGCCGAACATGGATACATCGGGTATAAGGCGTATTTCGATAATGCCCTTCGAGGTATATCAGAACAACGCTCTTCAGAATGAAATTGCCAGGTCACTGACTACCACCGCAACATCCAGAATTGCCGAGACCAGGCAGTTTACCCTGGTAGATTCCAGTGAGATTCAGCGCTTGCAGAGAGCCAATCAAAGCATAGAAGGTCATGTTGATGCGATCCTTACTGGTCAGATAATTACAATAAATGTTAATGATACCTCGCGTCAGGCTACTAGGTATAATGCCGCAACACGTACCAATGTGCAGGTGACCCTTTATGAGAGGACTGTGGAGCTCTCTTTCAGTTACAGCCTTGTGAGGGCAAGGGATGGGAGCATCATCGGCACTGTTACAAGAAGGGGAACAAACAGCGACAGCAATGAAAACAGGAATAACCTTAGAACGGCTTCTACCCTGGCGCAGTCAATTGTAACAAGCAGGCTTGCCAATATTGCACAGGATCTGGCCCCTTACAGGGTAAATGAAAGACGCACCCTGCTGGAGGACAGGTCGGACAGGAATTTGAGAACCAGCATGGAGAATGCCTTTGCTCAGGTGAGGGCGCAGAACTACAGGGCTGCGATCAATATGTATTTACAGATCTACAGTGCCTACCATAACTTTCCGTCCCTCTACAATGCAGCCCTTCTCCATGAGGTGATAGGCGAGCCGGAAACTGCCGTAGATATGTTCCAGAGGCTTTATGCCGATACAGGAAACCCCAGAGCCCTGGACGAGATTCAAAGGCTTAACAGGCTAATGGAAGAACAGGGCATGATTGCCGCCCATTATGGTGATGAAAGCCAGACTCCAAGGGACAGGGTAGTTGCTCTGGCACTTGAAGAAGTTCAAAGGGTGCTCACATCCAGCGACAGAGTATGGATATATAACAGTTCAAGATCTGAAATTGATTTAACCAATGGTGTAATTCTGGATATAAGCGCCGCTCTGATGAGAGATGGCGTTATTGTTGTGGACAGGGATACGGCGAGCATTAGAGCGGCAGAAATGGAGCTTCAGATGAGGGGTTCTGTGAGGGACGAAGATATTGTGAGCATAGGCAATGCTGCCGGTGCAAGCGTAATTGTCGATGTATCCATACAGGGAACAGGACACCTCCGCCGCCTGCAGATCAGGGTAATTGATATTGCCAGGGGAATACCCATAATGACCAGCGATACCGGAGAAAGATGGGGAATTTAGTTCTTTGAAAACACAGCAGTTTTAAGGTTCTTCAGAACTGCTGTTGTTTTTATATATATAATCTGTAGGGTCTTCTTTCGGCAGCTCTTCACTGACAATAACTGTTACACTCTTCCTTGAACTCATGAGTATGGCTATGGGTTCCAGTACGGGAATGTTTTCACAGACTATTTTGATTATAACCATCATGGGGACTGCCAGAATCATTCCTGCGAAACCCCAGATCCAGCCCCATATCATTAAGGAAACAATTACCACCAGGGGAGATATGCCAAGTCTTTCACCTGTGATCTTTGGATCAATAAAATTACCGATTATCATATTTGATGCCAGCATTATTGTTCCTGCAGCCACTACAGGCCAGGGTTCCGGCCAGAACTGTACCAGCGCAAAGATGGTGGCACCTACACCCGCTGCTATGCTTCCTATATTTGGAATGAAGTTTAAAATGAACTGTATAAGTCCCCATACCACTGCCAATTCTACTCCGACAAACCAAAGCCCAATCCCTACAACCACTCCTGTAAATGCCGAGATTACAAATTTAATAAATAGATAGCGGGTAACCTGGGTCATAACATCGGCACTGATTTTTTTAATTTTTTCTGCCCTTTCTCCGGAGAATGCGTTATCAAGTTTCTCCCTGAAGTAAACTGCTTCGAAGAGGAGGAAGATCATAAAGAGTGCAACCATAAATGCGTTCGTAATAAAATTTATGAGTCCGTTTGTGAAGGCAAGGGTCATTTCCCTTACCTGGGTTCTCACGTCCGCCTGTCCCCAGATATTATCGAAAATTGACATGTATTCATCGTAGGGGAGTTCAAAAATGAGTGCCACCCAGATGTAAATTTCCCTTATTCTGACTTCGTATCTGGGGTAAAGGGTGATCAGCCTCTGCCCTGAAGTGTAGAGGATCATCACCATTACCAGGAGTAAACTAAAAAGAAGCAGAATTACAATTAATGCTGATACAATTCTGGGAATGCGGAATCGTTCCAGATAATTTACTATGGGGTATGTAACAAAAGCCAAAAATACAGCCACGGTAAAGGGCATTAATACCGACGATGTTATTCTTAACACAGCGGCGAGTATTATTACAGCGATAAAAGCCAGGAGAAAAAACATTACTCTCCCGGAATTAAACCGGTTAAATCTGTTTCTTAAAGTATCCATGAATGATCCTCAGTATAAACATTACTGATTTAATGTTACTATGGCAATAGATTTTATGAAAAAAAATTCCGGGAAATATCATAAAAAACTGGCTGCTCTGATTATTGTGCTTTCTGTCTCCTCCCTTCTTATAACAGCTCATATTACAGGAATTCTTTCTCATAGCGAATTTTTTACATACGACCTCAGAATAAATTTCTTTTCCGGCTTCGGCCGCCCCAGCGATGATATAATAGTGGTACTTCTGGATCAAAAAAGTATTGAGTGGGGGCAGAGGGAAAGGGGCTGGGGCTGGCCATGGCCCAGGGAGGCATACGGCGAGTTTGTAAATTACATGAATCTGGGAAATGCAGCATCTGTTACATTTGATGTGCTTTTTTCTGAACCTTCGATTTACAATCAGTTTATGCCCCCTGATAGTACCGATGATCTCATTTTTGCAGCAGCAGCAGATGACTACGGCAGGGTAGTTCACGGAGTTATGTTAAGCACTCTTTCAGGAAATTACTCCGCCTGGCCTTCTGATCTTGATGTCCCTCTTTTCAGGACGGAAAATTTTGGTTCCAATATTGACAATTACGATTTACTTCTGTTATCTCCCGGCAGTTCTTTTGGCATAACGGGCAATAGGCATGTGAACGCCCAGTTTCCGGTTCCTGTTTTAAGGAATTCCGCCGGTGCAATCGGGAACTTAACCGGTTTATCAGATTCAGACAATATATTCCGCCGTCATCATTTTTTCATGATCTTCGATGGCATGGCAGTTCCCAGCCTGGCTGCCGCCGCTCTTCTGGCTTCAGGTGATGATAATTTAGTTCAATATAATCCGCAAAACAGGGAAATTAACTGGGGAAATTATTCTGTTCCTGTGGACAGGGACGGTAAAACCCTGCTTAGATTCCGCGGAAATTTGGACAGATATATTACATACAGCATGTCCGATGTAATGCAAAGCGCAATGGATTTCAGAGAAGGCAGGACCCCTCTTCTGCCGCCTGATAACTTTGTAAATGCCTATGTGTTTTTTGGTCTTTTTGCGCAGGGGCTTTTTGATACATTCAGTACGCCCATAGACTCAGTTTACCCCGGGATAGGCGTTCACATAACGATGCTGGATAATCTTTTATCAGGGGATTTTATCACAGGGTCTTCTTTTCTGTTAGACGCAATAATCATTTTTATATCTGCTGTGATGGTTGTGACTTCAGTTTTCTTATTCAGGAAAATAGCGCATAACATAACAGGTTTTTTTCTTTCCATGATCATAATGGCAGTTTTTGCCTATTCCATGTTTTATGCAGGATTCTGGGTTCCGCTTGCATCTCCTGTATTTGCAGCATTGCTTTCATTTATCAGCGCAATGGTTTACAGCTATGCCACAGAAGGCAGGGACAAGCGTTTCATTAAACACGCCTTCGGAAGGATCATCTCCCCCAAAGTTGTCGACGAAATCATAAGAGACCCCTCGCAGCTAAAACTGGGCGGAGAAAAACGGAAACTCACAGCAGTTTTTTCCGATGTGGAAAAATTTTCTACAATAGCATCAGAACTGCAGGATCAGTACGGTGATGAGGGGCCTGGAATACTCGTAAATATGCTTAACCTTTACCTTTCCAAAATGAGCAATATTGTTCTTGCGAATGACGGTACTATCGATAAATACGGGGGAGATGCAATAGTAGCATTTTTTGGCGCACCCCTGTGGATGGAGGATCATGCAGTTAAAGCCTGCAGAAGCGCCGTACAGATGAAAAAGCTGGAAACGGAGCTGCGGCATGAAATCCTGAATCCGGACGGTGAATTTTTTGTGCCAATGAGCAATTTGATAAAAAAAGGCATTATACGCAAGGAAAGGCCTGTTTTTACAAGAATTGGAATTAATTCCGGGGATATGGTTGTAGGCTTTATGGGAACACCGGATAAAATGGATTATACCATTATGGGCAATGCAGTAAACCTCGCAGCCAGGCTGGAGGGGGTAAACAAGCAGTATTACACCGGAGGAATCCTGGTAAGCGAATATACCAGGGAGCTTCTGGGAGATGAATTTTTACTGCGGAAACTAAGCAGGATCAGGGTGGTGGGGATTCCCGCATCATTTAGAATATTTGAACTTTTGGATATAAAGTCTGATGCAGGTTCTGAATTATTGGATATGGCAGATATTTGGGAAAACGCAATTATGCTGTACGAAGACAGGGATTTTTCCGGTGCAGAAAAGCTATTTTCAAAAGTGTATGACAGTAATCCGGAAGACAGCACAGCAAAACTCTACAGGGAGCGATGTGCCGCCTTTGCTGCTGATCAGCCTCCGAAAGACTGGGACGGTATTGATAATCTAACAGAAAAATAACCATAAAGCTTCCCTATTATGTCTTTACTGTGATATAATACTTTATGAGAATTAATTCAAAAATTACCAGGACTATACTGTTTTTTTGCCTATTGTCTTTAGTAATGCTTTTTTCCATGGAAAGGGTGCAGGCTCAGGGTGAATTTACAGGAATCAGCGATGGTTTAATTTGGGTAATCCCGATAAAGGGCGATATAGAACCTTCCCTGGCAGCCTTTGTGCGAAGGGAGGCGAGGCATGCCCTTAATCAGGGAGCAGATGTTCTCATTTTTGAAATTGATACCTTTGGGGGCAGGGTGGATTCTGCCCTTCAAATTACCTCTTTTATAATGTCCGTGAGAGGTGCCAGAACTGTAGCCTGGGTTACAAGCGGCGAAGAGTCCATGGGCGTTAGCTGGTCTGCCGGCGCCCTGATCGCCCTTGCCTGTGCTGAAATTTACATGGCTCCCGGCACGTCTATCGGGGCTGCAGCTCCTGTCTTAAGCGGCATGGAAGGCGCCGTAAGTGCCGATGAAAAAACCGTTGCCGCGGTTAGGTCACAGATGGCTGCCCTTGCCGAGCGCAACAATCACCCTGTGGGGCTTGCCCTTGCCATGGTGGATTACGATGTGGAGCTCTGGGAAGTGGAAGTTGACGGCAGGATTAGAGCCCTCACCACCGGCGAAATTGACAGGCTGCAGAGGGAAAGGGAAAGAAGCGGCTTATACGCAGAAGGGGATTTAGGTATAGAAAGGATCGGCTTAATTTCCGAGCCGGGGAAACTCCTTTCCCTTACAGCCGGTGAGGCATTAATGTACGGCCTTGCCTCTGATCTTGTCTACGACAGGGAAGCGCTTTTGGACACCCTGGGAATACGCGGGGAGATTGTGGAATCTGCACCGAGTATGGCAGATGATATAATTTCGGTATTAACCTCCGGTGGTGTTCAAACCATTCTTATACTTTTGGGGCTAGTGATGATCTTCCTTGAGATCCAAAGCCCCGGCATAGGCGTCCCCGGAACAGTTGCAATTATTGCCTTTCTCACCGTCTTTGGTTCCAGCGCCCTTTTGGGCAGGGTGGGATCACTGGAGATTATTCTCTTTATTTTAGGAATTGCTATGCTGGCGGTGGAACTCTTTGTCCTCCCCGGCTTTGGGCTGCTTGGAATTTCCGGTATACTTCTTATTGGTTCATCCCTGGTTTTTTCAATGCAGGATTTTGTTATTCCCACGCTTGACTGGGAATGGGAATTATTAGGTCGTAACAGTATGGTTGTTTTTGTAGGAATAATCGCAGCAGTTGTAGGTATTGCAATCCTTGCACTCCTGGGGCCGAAGATCAAGATCTTTGACAGGATCATGTTGAAAACCGTTATTGCCGGAACTGCAGGCGGTCCGGATCTGGACTTCTCCGCCGAAAAGGCAATTGCTTCCGGCATTACCGAAGACGAAGAAAACTTCACCGCCCTGGTCGGGAAGATCGGCACCACGGATTCAATCCTGCGTCCTTCCGGAAGAGCGGTAATTGAAGGTAATGTGTATACAGTAGAGGCTGACGGCGAGTTTGTAGATGCCGGCAGAGGCATAGTTGTCACTAAAGTCCGCGGCAACAGAATTATTGTCAAACGCGTGTAACCAAATAATAAATAACAAATAACAAATAACAAAGAAAGAAGGAGTTATTGACATGGATTTTTTACCTTATATTTTATTCGCAGTAATTGGGATAGTAGCCATTGGTTTTCTTGTACTTTTTTTCCGCTTCTTTGGACTCTGGTTCAGGGCTTTACTATCCGGCGCCCATGTAGGAATGGGGCGCATAATCGGCATGTGGATTCGCAAAGTCGACCCAAATGTAATCGTAGATTCCCGCATCATGCTTTCCAAAGCCGGGATCGACATTTCCTCCGACATGCTTGAAACACACTTCCTCGCAAGGGGCGACGTTCGCAAAGTCAGCAGGGCATTGGTCGCCGCCGACAAGGCGAATATAAACCTGCCTTTCCAGCGTTCCTGCGCCATAGACCTCGCAGGCCGCGACGTTTACGAGGCTGTAAGAACCAGCGTTAACCCCAAAGTCATTGACTGCCCGGATTCATCAAAGGGCAAGCACACCATAGATGCCGTTGCGAAAGACGGAATCCAGCTCTGCGTAAAAGCCAGGGTCACCGTGCGTTCCAATATCGAACGCCTTGTCGGCGGCGCCACAGAAGACACGATCATCGCCAGGGTTGGTGAAGGTATAGTTACCACAATCGGCTCATCAGAAACATATAAGTCGGTAATGGAAAACCCCGACAATATTTCCAAGACAGTACTTGCCAAGGGCTTGGACGCCGGGACCGCCTTCGAGATTCTTTCAATAGACATTGCAGACATTGATGTGGGGCAGAATGTAGGTGCCAAGCTCCAGGCTGATCAGGCAGAGGCGGACAAGCGCCGCTTCCAGGCAGAGGCGGAAAAACGCCGCGCAGCAGCCCAGGCACAGGAGCAGGAAATGCTTGCCCTTGTTCAGGAAAACCGCGCAAAGGTCGTCCTTGCCGAAGCGGAGATTCCCCTTGCCATCGCAGAGGCCTTCAGAAACGGTCATGTCGGTGTAATGGACTATTACAGGCTTAGAAACATTCAGGCGGATACTGATATGCGTAACTCCATAGGCGGAAACCCCGGACAGGGAACTTAACGGAGCATAAATGTTTGACTCCATCCTGAATTATATTGTCATTCTAATCCCCATTGCCATCTTCATAGGCAGGGCTGTAACCGCAGCCAGGAACAGGCGGAATCCTCCTCCTCCCCAGCCGGAGCCCCATATTCCGATTCACTTTGAAGATGACTATGAAGAGGACTACCTTATTAAGGGATTGAATGACAATGATCAGGAAGCACCGCAAACCTTAAACAGGCAGACAATATCCAAACCCCGCCCCAAGGTAAGCCTTGAACAGACAATGGCTGCCAGTGAAAGTATACCTTCACACAGCCTTGACAGCGGCCTCGGGGGAGGGTTGCAGGCCGTCATGGCTGCCGCAGACAGAGAAGCTGCCAGGGCAGAAAGAGCCTCCATGCAGGCCGGAAAGCTTAACGCCCCCCCTCCCTCTCCCAGGACAGCTCACCCCTTCGCACCTGCCGCCAGTGCAGGAACAATCGGCAATTTAAACATAAGCCATCATTCTGTTCTGCGGCAGGCAGTAATTATGTCGGAGATACTCGGCCAACCAAAAGGTCTTCAGGACTAGAGCCATGGGGAGTTATTATAATAACACACTCATTTTGTTTATAACTTCATCAACGGTTTCAGATGATTCTTTGTAAATAAACTCAATTTCTCTAGTTCGCCAATCCATGCTCTTTATTTGATCTGATAGTACTACACCTTTTATTCTACTATTTTCTATTTTTACTTCGAAAGGGTAATTCTTTATTTTGCTTGTTATAGGACAAAAAAGACCCAAACTGGTTTTTTCATTGTATTCCATGGGAGAAATAACTATGGCAGGTCTTTTTCCCCTCTGTTCATGTCCTGATTGCGGGTTAAAATTTAACCATACAATATCACCTCGCTCCGGAATATATTGGTTTATTACCATATTTCATTTCCAACTGGGCTGCCCGTATCTATTTCCTCATGAAGATTATTTTCATTAATTTGGTTCAACATTTCTGAGAGTTTATTCTTAATTATTGGTTTGATTATGATTTCATTACCTTCTTTATTAATATAAACAGAAGAGCCATTTTTTATTGACAGCCCTCTTGCAATATTATTAGGTATTCTTATACCCAGGCTATTTCCCCATTTTCTTACTATCGCTTCCATATAACTTTCTCCCATTGTAAACAGTTTAAACTATGTTTATACAAATGTCAATTTTCTTATGAAATTTCTATAATATGAATCAAAAGATTCCTATGCTCCCGCCTAAATCCTTGCCCAGTCCCGGGAGTAGATTAATTTTCCCGGATTTGATTCATAACACTTAAAACTGCTTTTAGATTTTCATCTGCATATTGTTGTAAAACACTTTTTTCTGTGTTTGATAGAAGTGCATCGGCTTTAAATAGTTCATAAGGTTCAATGTTAAGCACAGCGGCTAATTTTACTAATGTATTGGGTGAAATCCATGTTTTACATCTTTCTATATCACTTAAAAAATTGGTTGAAATATCTACTTTATCTGCTAAAGCCATTTGGGATAAATTATTTTTTAACCTGCAGCGCTTAATATTATTACCTAAAATTCCTCTTAGCTCTTGTTCTTCCATACAGTATATACCCTTATACCGAATAATTAAGCCAGTAGCTTGACAAATAATCAAACATTTAATAGCATTAAATATCGGTAATACCGAATATAATTTTTTTGCAGAAATGAGGTAATAAAAGTGGTAAACAAAAAATGTTGGGTTAGTATTCTAGTTACTGTTTTAGTACTAGGAATAGCTGTTGTCAGTTGTGATGACACCTCTGGCAGTAATAATGGTGATAATATTGCATCTCAGTTAAATGGGAATTGGTTAGGACCGACTTTTGCAGGCGGAATGTATGCCTCGCATATTGTATTTACAGGTGATGTAGCATATCTTGGTGATTTTTTTAGGGAGGATTGGCATATACAAGATACTGAGATACCGATTAACGGTGATCTTTATCTGTATGAAATTTCTGGTAATATACTTACTGTTAGAGATTACTTTCCTGGAGCAAATTCGCCGGATCTTCTATTTACCAGGGTTAATGGTTCCGGAAGAAGCGGGTTATGGTATACTGCAGGGCTTACAACAACTAATATTGGATAATGAATCATATACAAAAATACCTGCATGGTAGTACAGAAGATTTATACTTAAAATTCCAGGCTGGTGATGTACCAGCCTGCTTAATAAAAACTTTTTCTGGCAATGAAGTTTCCAGTGATAAAAAGATCGACAATTGATAAAAATGGTTACAGTATAGGAAGTACAGGTCCCGGGGGCGGAGTAATTTTTTATTATGATCCTAATGGTTTTATTGTAGAAATGATTGATCCTTCTGATAATTACATCGCTTATTACCTTGAAGCTGCAATTGAGGACGTATCATCATCGGGTATAAGTTGGTGTGACTGTTGGCCGGAGGGATGTTATAGAGCTACCGGTCCTGGTTTACAGGGTACTGAGCAAGGTATTGGAAAAGGCAGGAGAAATACTGTTCTTATAGTTTCTAATTCATTTCATCAAAATGACAATGCTGGTAATAATGCGGCAATAGCCTGTTTTGAATATAGAGGCGGAGGAAAAGATGACTGGTTTCTCCCGAGTAGAGATGAACTTATGGCTTTTTTTAATAATCGCAGTATTATACCCAATAGAGGCTCATCAACATACTACTGGTCTTCAAACCAGGCTGGTACACAAAATGCATGGCGTCAAAGAATCGGTACAGCAGTAGTTAGCAGTGTTCAAAATTCATACTTCAAACAAAGTACTCAGAATGTGCGTGCTATTAGAGCATTTTAATTTTGTGAATAAATCCAATTATACTTTTAATATTCCCAGTATAAACATTAAGTTATTTTCTACTTTTTCCATTATTGCATTGTTTACTTTATAAATTTTTTCAATTAGCCTGATTTTATCTATCACTTTCACCTGAGATATTAATAAAACAGAATCCCTGGATAATTTTGATTCGTCTTTTTGTAATAATATATTTCCAGGTACTTCTGCATATAAATCATTTGTTGTTATTGGAATTACTATTGTTGTATTTATTCTGCTGTTGTTGAAAAAATCATTTTGCACTATTAATACCGGGCGTCTGTAAGCTGGTTCACTTCCAAACGGTAAACCTAAATCAACCCACCATAACTCACCACGTGTCATTTTTTGTTAGTTCCCTTAACGATTCTATTCCTATATTTAAATCTTGCTCAAACTCTCCAGGATCAATTTTGTCATATACATCATTTATTTTTTTTGTAATCATATCTCCATTGTGTTTAATGATATATTCTTCAAGTGCATTTGCAAATAGTTTACTGCGGGTTATTCCCATATATTGAGCTGTTTTTTCGGCTTTTTCATAAAGTGAATCTGATAGAGATATTGCTGTTTTCATTACAAAAGTATAACACGGGTATAAACTTTTGTCTATATGAAATTTATGTTCCCGCCTGAATCCTTGCCTTGATGATTCTGGCTTCGGCAATGAAGGCCTTTTGCTCTTCCTTGTTGTCCAGATGGACCGCGACTACACAGCCCCTTCTTTTTAAGGCTTT
>Ga0099364_10006586_pt1 | contig 16864 bp, 12 predicted proteins | sample TergutTh196P3_FD_73070 | JGI IMG/M metagenome (GOLD analysis project Ga0099364, IMG submission 73070) | Microcerotermes parvus P3 segment gut microbial communities from Pointe-Noire, Republic of the Congo - Th196 P3 | ecosystem: Host-associated > Arthropoda: Insects > Digestive system > Gut ... | reverse complement strand
GGTTCCGGTGTAAAGGCAACAAGCCGTTTTCCCAGTTCGACGGCGGGTTTGTGCGTCAAGCCGCCGAACATGACGTGCGACATTTTCGTTACCTGATCGACGACCGCTTGATTGAGTACGGGATGATTGTATCCATGAATTGCCGCCCACCATGAGGACATACCGTCGATGAGTTCGCGTCCGTCCATCAGTTTGATCCGCACACCGTTTGCCGATGCCACGGGATAAACCGGCAACGGATCACGCATCGACGTGTACGGATGCCAAAGATGCTCACGGTCGAAAGACAAAAGTTGTTGTTCAAAAATCGGCTTCCAACTATGTGAATACTTGAACGTCGGTTCATTAGGGGAACGCCGGTCAGAAAAATTTGATTCATACACTTCGCCGGTCGGCAGATAAACGCTGTCATTGTCATCGACGACCACGGCATCCAGCAATTCGGCGACATCGAAAATCGCCTGCATGATTCGTTCGTCATCTTTTACCCATGAGAGTTTTTGGTGGATACGAAATTGGTCCTCATATTCGCTCATATCGGACGCTTCATCGATAAAAAACTCGCCGACATAAACTCGTTCATTGGTGTTCGGAATATTCCACCAAACACGTTTGACGGGATAAACATCGGGCGGCACGTCATCGACTTCGACTTCCATTGCCGGAACGGTTTCCGCCAATTGTTGGAGTTCCTCCAGTGTAACGAGCGGCGAACGTTTTTCACGCATCCATTTGTGAAAGCAGCGTTCACGAGTGATGTGGATTTCAAATCCCATTAAAGTACGGATATTATGTCCAAAACGGATAAAAAGTTCTTTTCTACGGAATGATTTTTGCTGGATGATGCGCCCTTAGTAACACTTTCAGACGATTGTCTTTCAGTCCCAGCACATCCAACAATCGATTCATGTGATCGTACATAGAGTATCAAAAATCGGCAAAAAGTCAACGTCGGAAACGTTATCGAGATCGACTTCCGGCATTTCGACCAGTGCGGCCCCTTTATTTTTTTTAACAGAACCGCAATCGTTAGATTGCGCAACAGAAATAAATCATTTAGCCGGTACTCCGGTACAAAGAGGCGGAGTAGTACTCTGTGCAGTCCTCGGATGTGTGTCCATTCATTCGCCTTCATCCCATGAACCCGGCTGAATAGTTTCGACGAGTTCCTTTGCATTTTCCATGTCAGATGTCAACACGATTTCAGGACTTGATGTAAATCGTGAATTTCTGATTTTGAATATTTGGTTGCCACACGCATAGTAGGGAGAACGTATTGTCAATCCTTGCCTCGGCAGCGTGATTTGCGTACCGTCCGATTTGACCAGTCGTATTTCGTTATCGTCCAATGTGATTTCGTCGCCAGCGTGTTGCAAGGTCGTTTTTTCAATGTTGCAGAGTAGCCAGTGAAACAAATACGATATTCCAAACCAACCGATACACCATATCAATAAAAAAAGTGCGTTGCGAAATAAAAAACCGGGGTTTCGGATGAGTTCTATTGTAAATAGCAGTACGGGAAGTCCCCACCAAACGCTACCACAACCAATCGCACGGTATCGCCCCGATTTGGCAACAATACCGAGGGTTTCTTTGGTGTAATAGCATTGGATCATTGTCGTTTCGTTCCCGGTTCTTTGTACTGGAGTACCGGCTAAATAATCCTTGCTTACGCAAGGTGCTCTGTGTTATTTTTTTCGCCAAACGAGCTGGGCGATGATGGAGTCTCATCAGTACTTCGATCCTTCTCGCTTGTCGGACTGCCCATCGTGAATGTTCCCGGCGGACACCAACGGAAGGCGTAGTCGATGTCGTTGATCGTCAATACGATGCGTTCGCCTGCTCTCTTTTCCATAGTTCCGCCTTCTTTGTCCAATTTCCACGCCGAATTTGAACCTCGGCATTGCGTCTATTCTATTGTATTTCGTTTCAATCTTCAAGGGCAAAAGAACGCCGCCCACCCGTATTACGCGGAGTACCGCTACACTTGCGGCTCTTTTTGTTGCGTAATCTTACGATTGCGGCTCCGTTAACTTTAACCCTGTACGCCGCACAAGTGCGGCGGCTAAACCTTACCCGCCCAAGAGCGACGCGGCGTACTGCGGGAACTGATTCGCAATCGACAACGTCCGCGTACCCGCCTGCACTAATATCTGCGCCCGCGTCAACCGGGAACTCTCCTCCGCAAAGTCCGCATTAGATATCTGCGCCTCTGCCGAAGTAAGTGCCACCATCGAATCCTGCAACGCATTGATCTGCGGCTCCAACGTGTTACGCTGTATCGCTCCCAGCCGTCCACGAGTTACCGCCACCGACGTAATCGCCTCATTGATAATCCGATCCGCCAACCGACGACTCGCATCAGACGTTACTAAATTAGCAACCTCACCAGTCCGTAACTGGTAAAGCCGACCCGACGCACCACCAAGATTCGCCGTGTTCACACTCTGAATAGCAAAACGTATCTGCTGATTCGAAACCACATCCGTACCCATCTGCACCACCGCACCGCCGCCGGTAATCGTAAAGTTTATCCGATCCCCCGTCGTTACCCGATCATCCAAAATGACGTTCATCTTTAACATCGCTGACTCCAACGACAGTTCACGTCCATCCGCCGATGCTCTCATTCCGTTAATCGTGGCAATCATGTCGGTTCCATGAGCGGTGTCCGTCGTGTTGCCGTTGACATCTTTCACAGCAAAGTCGCCGCCGTTTATCCAACGGAGCGAAACAAACTGTCGGGAACCTTCGGCAATCGACTCCAACGTAAGCCGGTGTGCATCGGCATCGGACGCACCGAGCATTGACGCTCCGCCGCGATAACCGATGTCGTGAAGTCCCCCTTTCATCAAAAGATAATCGTCTTGTAACGATACAATGCCCGCCCCGGTGCCCGGTAGTGTAACCTCGAACAAACTCCGCGTCTGTTCGCTGTTTTCGATAATCCCTTTGACTTGCGAAGCCGTCGTACCTTCGTGAATGAACACGGTAATCATTTTGTTGAATCCGTCATACTCGGCATACATTGCTTCCATCGGGTCGGACAGTTTGACGTACTTGAATCCGACACCATTGAAGTCGGGTCCCTGTACCTTTGCCCGAATGTCCAGCGAAGCATCTTTTCCATTCTGAGCGATCACACTGCCGTAAGCGTTGCCCGGTCGAATGTCTTGTCCGTAAGAGAAAAACTCTATCGGGAAATACTCGATGTTATAGCAATCGTCAATCAAGTAGGTCGGTTGCAGAAGCCCGAAGCCGTACATGTTATCACAAAGTTGCTCTTCGATAACATTACCGCAACTGTCATACTTCCAGACCCTGTCAAGGTTATCGACACCCGCTGGTCGTACCACGCTGACGCTGATTCCGCGAGTCTGCTCTACCGTCAGTTGATCGAAGAACTTTACGAGATCATTCGCCGTCGTAATCGAATTGCCGTTGGCATCGGTCGCAAGATGAATGACCATGTAACTCGTGGCGTTTTCGTCGCTGCCGAGAATACCGGTGAGCATGTTGACTTCGTTACGCCACTTGCCGTCGGAGCCCAGTACCCGTTGGACGTTGTCATCACGGAAATGAATGATACCGGTTCCAGCGTCCGTTCCGCCGATTGGCGTTGCACTGAAAAGACTTTTGACCGTCGGACTATTGTTAATCGTGTCGATGACTCTCTGTGCAGTGATTTCATGGTCTTGACCGCCGACATAGACTTCCAACACGCCCCCTTTGTGTCCGCCGGTGTTGCCGGTATTGCCGACGACGACTTCCAAACCGGGTATCCCCAACAATTTTTCAAAGGTCGCAATACCGGGACCATCACTGCCCGCCCCGAGCAACGGGTCGGTATTGAAACTGTAATCGTACTCCGCTTGGAACGTCCCTTCATTGTTAATCGCCGCCACCGCTTGCGTGAGTTCGACATCGGCACTGTTAACCGTGATGATCAACTTTTTGGTCGCTTCATCGTAGTACGCTTTTGCCGCCTCCGTTTGATTGACATCCAATACCGCAACGATATCCACCTCGTTGAACTTGTCGCCGCCCTGATTCGCATAGACGATAAGTTTGCCCTGCTCCGTCATCGTGCCGTCCGTAAGCGGATCATTATGGATACTGACATACGCCATTGCATTAGACGGACCGTCGATATACTTTGCGTAACTATCGGCTGCGGAATGGTTATTGTCCAAGCGGATCATTCGGACGATCATGTCGTCATACTCCGAACCGCCGAGCAGTGCTTGTACCGAAAACGCCGCATTGACATTCGTGGCATTGAGACTCGCAATCGGTCGGTCATCGGAAATACAACCGGAGCCGTAGTTATCCACGAAGGAGATTCCCAATTCGGAATTCGGACCGTCAATCACGAACAACACATCCGGCGAGCCGGCAGGACCGAGGAATTGCAGCGCATTGTCGTTAATCGGATCACCGTAATAGGCGGCTTCATCGAAGAGTGTCAGATAGCCGTTGCCGACTTGTCCCCTCGCAACATCGGCACGGAATAACTTGCTTAATAGGGCGTCATTGTTAATGAGGTCAACCAGTTCTTTTGCGGTAACATCCGTTTGCAAGCCGCTGTTTCCGCCGGTAAGTGCGCCGGAATAGACGCGGACGTTGACATCCCTGTCAAAGACGCTGTGGAAAATCGCTCCGTTGCCGTTATTGTCAATGGAATTAGAGACAATGAAATTGGCGGCGATTTGAGCGGAAGGTCCCTTTGCATTACGGAACGCATCAACCACTTCGTTAGCGGTAGCACCTGGCGCAACGGTAATATAGAGCGATTGATTACTCCCGCCGACATCACCGACATACTGACCCGTTTTGATGGTCGCACTGTTTCGCGGACTGTTTTGCGTCAAGCCTGTTGTACCGTTACCGGCACTGGAGAGACCGTTGTGCAGTTTCGTACTCAACGGATACGCCTTGTTATCGCTGGTCGTGGTAATGTCCACTTTGAACGGCGAGGCGGCTTCTACGGCGGCTTTAAGGGCACCATAGGTCGCTGCGTCGATGCCGTCCACCTGTCCGCGAATGTGCAGAATCTTTCGGGCGGCATCATAGACCGCCGTAACGTCTCCCGCCTTGAAAGAGTCATCCTGTTCAAACACAATCGACACGTCGTTGTACTGCGTTCCGACGGTATCGGCAACAAACCGCATTTGGACGTTGCCGTTGTCCAATGTAATCGTCGCAGCAGCCTTAGTCGGCATGTCGCTGTAATTCAGTTGGACGTTGCCAAGGTTCAGCGTCTTTCCGACGAGCGAAGAAGCACTTTGAGTCATACTGACCGGTGCTTGCGTGGGATCGACGAAGGAAAAACCTCCCCAGTTAGCGGGACGTGTTCCGGCGGGACTGTTAATCGCATTGAGAACTTGTTGAGCGGTCGCCCCTGCCGCAATGCTGACTCGCAAAGTATTTCCATCGAACACAGCGGACGTTGTCCCTGCGGTCGTTTCGGTAAAGGCGATGTTATAATTGGCGAAATTCGCAATGTCCGCATTGGTAGCGAGGTACACATCCTGATACCCCAGCCGGAAGGATTCGGTGAAGATATTCCCTTCGGCTTTGACGTAGACGACATCGGTATTCTCGAACTTCGTGCCGGGCACCGCTGCTGTGATGTTAATGGCATTGTTTGCTCTCATATCAAAAGCGGACTTCGTCCCGCTTCCGACGGCGGCAAGCCATTCTTGCAATGCGGCGGTTGCCGGTGAGACGATGACGTCGTCCAACGGGATGCCGTCGCCGGGAGTACCATCATTCGCCGGCTGAACAGGTCGATTGGTACCGAGTCCGCTGGTATCCACAAATGTTACACCGAGGGCAGGCGGTCCCGTCCAGGTTGAAGCCAGCGATGCCGTTTTGATCGCTGCAAGAACATCGTCGTAAGTGGCATCTCGACCGGCAGTAATGGTGAGCGAAGTGCCTGATAGGTCAACAACGACACTCTTATCGGCAGGAACCGTTGTCGTCGCACCGCTGACGGCATCAGCCTGTGCATTATCGAGAGACGGGGCTGTTGTCACCACAGTGCCGGTAATATCTCCAGCAACAAGTGTAGTACCGTTGACGGTGTTAAGCCAAGCCGCAACAGCCGCATCGTTGTCATTAAGTGCATCAGTAATCGCTCCCGCGAGTGCCGTATCGCTACTAAGCCCGTCTATACCAATCGTCAGCACACCGCCGGCAAAACTATGGGTTGCGACAGTATCGTCGAATTTGAACGTAAGCCCTTTGAGCATGGCTGCATCCGCAGCAGTAAATGCCAATTCGGTCAAACCGGCACCTGCTGTGATGACATCCTCGGTAGAGAATTCTATTTCAATATCGTATCCATTCCAGTCAGCATGAGTGGTTTTGAAAATGATGTTGTTCCCCAAGTCGGTTTCCCCTGGGATGTTCGTTGTCGAGTTCACGACCGCTTCTGCCAGAGTAACCACCGTTCCGATGGGCGGTGCAACCGCCGTTCCCTTTACCGGTTGTCCGCCTGCGTCCACCAATTTGAAACTGTTTGCCGCCGGTCGCACACCTGCCCCTGTAACCGCCCACGAACCAGTCGCGTTGAGAGCGTCAACAATGTCGTCAAACGTTGCCAATGTTCCCCTTGTAATGGTGATTTCATTTAGATCACTATCGTAAGCCACCGAGACGGCACGATCTGTGCCTCCGGTAGAAAAAGAGATTTCCGCATCATTGAGTACCGGGTCGGTATGATTGAGATACATTCCCGTTGTACCGAGTTCTGTACTAATGTTAATACTAGGAACTTTGACACCGTCTTCAAATATGCCCATGTACTCGAAACCGTCAATCGCATTGATCGCTCTTGCTAAATTGGCTTCGGTAAGATTTCCGGCAGCGTCATATTGGATTTGCAGTTTGCCTGTTACCTTGTCGAATGTCGCCGCGACACCGCCCGGCACACTGGGATTCGCTCCCGCACTCTTGACGTACTCGATGTGCCGAATCTGCTGACCATTGGACGTTTGCACGACAATGTTCGTAGTACCCGCTCCTACCGAGGGTTGTCCCGATATATCATACGTGAAGATGCCATTGTAGGCTTCGTCCAGTTTTTCGGCATACGGAGCGACATTCGGCTGCATTTTCAACTGGAAGTCGATAATGCCCGGCTGTCCATTCGTCCCTTCGGTAATGGTGTAAGTGGTATAATCGGTATTACCGGCGGTGAATTTGACGGTATAGTTTCCGGCGGCGGCTCCCGCCATCAGGGCGGTCAGGTTAATGTCGTTGTCCAATCCGGCACTGGTCAGGAAAATCTGTCCGGCGGTAGCATCGCGTCCGACGATGGCGCGCACGCCGGTGGAGTCGGTAACGAGATTGATGGCGTCGGCGATTTGCTCTACGGATTGTCCTCCTGGGATATTGATGAGGGTGGAACCGTCGTTTCCGACGATTTCGAAGACGGTATCGACGCTGACTCCCGCCTTATCGTAAAAGAGTTGGGCGCGGCTGGCATCTTCGTGGACGCTGATTCCGACCTCAAATTCGTCCCGCGTACCGAAGTTCGCCTGATGGATGTTCAGACTGTTGACGGCTTGCCGATTCAATCCTCGCGTGGTGAAGTCGAGGGAGCCGTCGAGTATGTTTTTGCCCAGATAGTTCGTCGTTTTAGCGATTCGGTCGATGGAATCGAGGGCGGCATCGACTTGCAGTTGGTTTGCCAAGAGTTGTTCGTAGGTCATCGTGGCGGTGCTTGCCGATTCGTTGATGAGTCCTTTGATGTCGTTGAGCAGATTGCTGATTTGTCCGAGTGCGGAGTCGGCGATGGCGACCATGCTGTTGGCACGTTGGACGTTGGTGATCGCCTTTGCGGTGGCGGTCATGTCCGATTTCAGCAATTCACTGGCGATGAGTCCGGCGGGGTCATCTTTGCCGGAGTTGATTCGCAGACCGGTACTGAGACGCGTCAGCACATCGCTGAGTCCTGCCATGTTGCGATTGAGTTGATTCTGCGCAGTAATCGACTGGACGTTTGACTGAACGTAGAGACCTGACATAGTTGCAATCCTTTGCTTTGTTGGAGAAGTCAGGAGTTAGAAGTTAGGAGTTAGAATAGGGTATTAGGAATTTGACATCTTATCATTTTCCTTTTAATTTCCTGATTTTTGTTTCTAACTTCTAATTGTTTTCTTCTAACTTCTAACTCCTAACTTCTAACTCCTTCTTCTTTCGGGTTATCGGCGGATGGTGTGGTTTGACTTTGTTTTTCGCTTTTTTTATCGGGTCGTTTCGGTTTGTCTTGAAATAACAGAATATCCTAGAATGGCAGTATGTCCCGAAATGCCAGAATATCCTAGAATGGCAGAAGTTCGGACTGTAACGATTTTAGGCGGAGTCGCGGCTGAACAAAAGCCGGAATGGAGAGCAGCGCAACGACGGAACAGGGTATGAAATTTCTAGGCGGAAGCCTTACTGATACTACGATAAAAAACCGCAATCGTAAGATTGCGCAACTTGTCCGCAACCTTACGAATTCGGTTCTGTCGAATATGGCTCTATATTCGCTCTAAATGATTCCGCCGTGCATTCGATAGGGGGTCATGTGGCTCGGCTGGTCGAGCATCCAGAGCCGCCCCCATTCGTCCATAATGAGGCGCATGTCTTCCGATTTGTTGAGCAACTGGTTATTTCGGCGCACGGGATCACTGGAAAAAATAGCGTGTACACATCCTGTCGATGTCAATAAAACGATGCCCAAAAGGACTGTCAATAAAAATCTATACAACATGGAGCCCTCCATGAAATTTCAGACACCTGTCTGAAACAATACTCTGTTAACGTCCATCGGCGTTTTCCGTCGCCGAACTTTATGAAAAACGGACTTTTTGATACCGATTGTGAATTTTAATCTTGCCCCATTCGCCAATTTCTGCTATAATACCTTCGGAATTGAAGGAACAAAGAAGCAAGCGAATGGAATCGCATATTTATAATACGGACGGCGCGCCGCAAGTGGACGCGGCTAAAAGTGCGGACGACGAACAATTTACGCAAAAACTCCGGCACGCCATCGCCAGCACCCGGCAGTTCTTTTTCAATCACCAACATCCCGACGGATACTGGGTCGGCGAACTCGAAGGAGACGCATTACTCCAAAGCGAAACAATAATGCTCCTCGCCTTTCTCGGAGAAGAGGAGACCGAACTGGCAAAGAAATGTGCGGTACACCTTCTTGACACCCAACTCGAAGACGGCGGCTGGGGTATGTACACAGGCGGCAAGTCCGACGTACACAATACGGTCAAAGCCTATTTCGCTCTGAAACTCACGGGACATGATCCCTCGGCGGAGTACATGCAAAAGGCACGCATCAGGGCGTTGGAACTCGGCGGTGTCGATAAAGTCAACAGTTTTACCCGATTTTATCTTGCCATCCTGGGACAAATCCCGCACAATGTTTGCCCTGCCGTACCGCCGCAAATGATGCTGCTGCCGAATTGGTTTCCGATCAACATCTATAACATGAGTGCATGGTCGCGCACGATTTTCGTACCGCTTTCCATTGTTTCCGCCCTGCAACCCGTCAGGGAACTGCCCCCCGAAAAAGGAATACAGGAAATCTTCGTCAAAAAGCCGAAAGACTGGGAACCGCTCATCGCTCCCGGTAAAACAAAGACGAATAATCCCTTTACGTGGGATTTCTTTTTCCGAGTGTGCAATTCTACCATGTGGTTTTGCCGAAAGATTGGACTCACCCCCTTCCGCAAAATGTCCATCGAAAAGGCGAAGCAATGGACGCTCGATCACTGCGAAAAGAGCGATGGTCCTGGGGCGATTTATCCGCCGATCATTTGGGCATGGATCGCTTTCAAAGCCCTCGGCTATGATGATGACTCGAAGGAAGTTCAGTATTGCCGAAAGCAACTGGATGACTTGGTCATCCGTAACGAAAAGCGAGGCAGTGTGCGAGTGCAACCCTGTAAGTCGCCGGTCTGGGATACTTCGTTGACGCTCAAAGCATTGATGCTCAGTGGATTGACGGTGTCGAATCCCGCCGTCCGAAAGGGAGTGCAATGGGTAAGATCACGCCACATCAAAGAGCCGGGCGATTGGGCGCAAAAGGGGTTAGCCGTTTCGCCTGCGAAACGCACGGAGCGCGTCGCAGGCGACGCGGCTAACGCACCCAACGGTTGGTGCTTCGAATTCAACAATGCGTTCTATCCCGACTGCGACGACACCGCAATGGCGTTGATGGTGCTTACCGGCATGGTGTCTGCCGTTCGGTTCGACGAAGCAGGGATGGGACAACTGCCGCCCGACGCACGGATCACTTCCGTTGAAAATGTCGAATCGCTCGACGAAGCGAAGCAAATTATGTTAGACATAACGGAGTCGCAGACAGCACTCCGTAGCGGAATTCGCTGGCTCTTGGGCATGCAAAACAAGGACGGCGGTTGGGCGGCATTCGACCGAGACAACAACAAGGAGTTTCTGTGCAAGGTTCCCTTTGCCGATCACAATGCGATGATTGATCCCAGCACGCCGGACTTGACGGGACGCGTGATGGAGTCGCTTGGTCGGCTTGGCTTGCGAGTGGGACATGGTGATGTTGACCGTGCGGTTGCCTATATGAAAAGAGAGCAGCAGGCGGACGGCAGTTGGTTTGGTCGCTGGGGAGTCAATTATATTTACGGGACTTGGCAGGCACTCACGGGCTTGACGGCGGTGGGCGTTCTGGCGGACGATCCGGCAATCCAAGCGGGAGCGAATTGGTTGTTAGCGCATCAACATCAAAGCGGCGGCTGGGGAGAGTCGCCGGATACCTATGAAACACCAGCACTTCGCGGCACCGGCACGCCGACGGCTTCCCAAACCGCCTGGGCGGTGATGGGACTCATCGTTAGCCGCTCCGCCTGCGGAGCGCACACGCTCGATCACGCCATTGAACGCGGCATCAAGTTCTTACTAGACCGCCAACGTGAAGACGGCACATGGTTCGAACCGGAGTACACCGGTACAGGCTTTCCGTTGGTATTTTATTTGAAGTACCATTACTATTCGGTCTATTTTCCGTTGATGGCGTTATCGCTTTATGCTTCATCATTTAGCCGGTACTCTGCGCCCATCGACGAGGACGAGGTGATTCTGCCGATGCGTCGTTTGCGAATCTTTTCGCCGGAGACGGGATACTATAACAATTCACGTCCCGATGATCCTGCGCCCGAACAGAGTCCGACGCGTGAACAAGGAGATCAGAGCCGCAACCGGCAGGTTGCGGACAAACCGGTGGTGCTGAAGTTGTTCTTGGGATAGCGTTAGCCGCCGCACTTGTGCGGCGGAATAAATCATTTAAACTCGGACACACCCCCGCTGCTTGTAAAATTCACGAGTCAATTTTATAGTGCCTCTTGCGTTCCCCGCATCACTTTTTCAACGATTTTGGCTTCTTCGACCGTGTTAATGCCGAGCGATTCGATGGGGTGCAAGACAGGCAGAGCAATCACCCGCTTGCCTTGCGACTTCATAATTGCCGGGGTGTCCGTAATGTAGTATTCCTTTTGGGCATTGTCCGTCCGCAAGTGTGACAAGGCTTCCAGTAAGTCCGGCGTATGGAAAATATAGTAACTCATATTGACCTCCGTGATCATTTTTTGTTCCGGCGAGGCATCCTTGTCTTCGATGATTCCTTGAAACTCTCCCGCCTCGTCCCGAAGGATGCGTCCGAGTCCCTCAGGGTTTTCTTTGTGGGCGGTGCCTAGAATACAGGAAGGACGTTTTTCGGCAGACTCATTGTGGTAAGCCTCGAATAATTTTTTGATTGAATCTACTTGAATCATCGGAGAATCCCCCGCCACGACCATTACGGAGCCTTCGTGCGGACACAGTTTTTCGCGGCAAGTCATAACGGCGTGTCCCGTTCCGAGTTGTTCAGTCTGTTCGACGAACTCCAAATTGCGGCGATGGGCAAGCGTTTCACGCACCAAGCCGCTTCGATAGCCGACAACAACAATGGTCTTGTCCACTCCTGCCTGCTCCAGCGCATCGAGAACGTACTCAATCATAGGACGTTCCAAAATAGGGACCAGCACCTTCGGCAGTTCCGACTTCATTCGAGTCCCCTTGCCCGCAGCCATGACGACAACGTATTTCATCTCACATTCTAAAAATCATAATATCGTGAACCAATTATAACCGCGATGCGATAGCAAAAGTCAACCCCCTTTTTGTTTTTTTTTCAAAGAATTTTGGAGCAGAGTTGCGGTCATTTGAATATCATACAACAATCCCCGCAATGGCGTGAATCAGCGACCATGTCGCTCAACCAAAACAAACATGGTATAATCCTTCTTTATGGACGAACTAGCGAATCGCGAATTCGGTGATTATCATATTATTCGGCGAATCGGCAGCGGAGCAACGGCAGATGTCTTTCTGGCAGAACAACGCTCGCTCGGACGAAGAGTTGCGCTCAAAATCCTGAAACAAGACCTAGCAAAAGATGAAACCTGTCTGAGACGATTCGTGAGAGAAGCAAGAGCCATCGCCGCCCTCAACCATCCCGGTCTCGTACAAATCTACCAAACCGACTGCCACGACGGATACTGGTTCATTGCCCAAGAATATATTCAAGGAGAAACCCTGCAACAAGAGATCCAACGAGTCGGCGCACTGCCAGTCCCGCTGGTTATCGATATACTCTGGCAAATTGCAGCAGCATTTGAAACCGCCGCCGGAGCAGGAATCGTCCACCGAGACATCAAACCGGACAACATACTGCTCGGACAAAATGGAGTCGTCAAAGTTACCGACTTCGGGCTAGCCCACGTCAAAGTTGCGACAGAACATTCGCAACCCGCTCTGACCGAAGCAGGAATGACGCTCGGAACGCCCCTCTATATGAGTCCCGAACAAGCACAGGGGCATAAACTCGATCACCGCAGCGACATTTATTCTCTCGGTATCACTTGTTGGCATGCTCTTGCAGGCAGTCCGCCATTTATGGGAGGAACGGCACTAGCGGTGGCGTTACAGCATGTCAACAATCAACCTCCGTCACTACTCAAACAACGTCCAGACATTCCGCCTGCACTCGTTGCCATTGTCGAGCGGATGATCGAAAAGAAGCCGGAAAACAGGTTTCAAACGTTTCATTGTATTTTGCTGGAACTTCGGGAAAAAGGGATGGTGCCGGAAAGCACCGCTCTCGTACCGAAGTCGAAAAGTAGAACGACGGGAAATTTGTCTGCTCGGCGCATGTTGCAGCGTGCGTTGCATCAGCGGCGGACGCGATTCGGCAGGATTGTTTTTTCGCTTTTGTTTGTGTTTCTTTTTTCTCTATTGGGCTGGTCGTCGGGATATGTTTATCGGACGTGGATTGCGCCTCCTTCTTTGGAGGGGATCACGTTGAACATTCCGAAGAAGGATACGGTTGAGGAGCAGTGGATTTACGCTTGTTTTGTGCAAACGCCGGACGCTTGGCAGGCGGTCATCGACCATTTTCCTGAAGAGGAGTATTACTGGGGGAGCAAGGCGAAGCGGCAGTTGATTCGGTACTATTACATTGAAAATAATGCTCACGACAGTTATCCGTTGTTTCGGGAGTTTTCCGAGTTAAGTCCTCTTGATCAGGAGGATCGCATGCTCGGTTTTGTCGGTTTGGCTTGGTGTTTGTTGACGAATGCTTCTGATGTCCGCGACATTCATATGGCGCAGGATTATTTAGATGAGATTTCTTTGTCAGACGTTCTCAATGCGGACGATTTGTTTCTCCAGATTTTCGATGCCGCTACGAAAATGCTCCAGCATAAAAAAAGAGAATTGGGTGGGACTTGACCGGCGGCGCAGGCGCTGGAGTGACGAAAACTTGCCGTACTCGTTCTAAAATCAGTCCGTTAACAGGTCTTGTATTTGCTTTTGCGCCGGAATGAAATAGGGGGAGTTTTAGCCCCGTCCGATGGCACCTGCCATTGTTGCTTTTGCTTCAACGACATCGCCGAGAGTCTCCTGTAACTGTGCAATGTAGTCGCCCGGCAACGGGTCGTTGCGCTGTATTTCGGAGGCGATTTTTTTGAAGCGGCTCCACAGAGCGATTCGGCTATCCGTGTAAACGTTAAACTTGCATATTCCGTTTTCGATGGCGGCACGCATCTGGTCGTCCGGTGTCCCAGAACCGCCGTGCAAAACCAATGGTACTTTACTGGCGGCGTTTAATTCCTTGAGCAGAGCAATATCCAGTTGCGGTTGTTGCAGATAAACGCCATGCGCCGTGCCGATGGAAACTGCCAGTGAATCAACGCCGGTGCGTTCAACGAATGCTTCGACCTCGCCGGGCTGCGTGAGAACGTTGGGGACATTGACAGAATCTTCTAAATTGGAACCGCCTACCAAACCGAGTTCCGCCTCTACAGAAGCACCGTAGGATGCCGCGAGTTCAACGACTTTTCGTGTCATCGTTGCGTTCTCGTCAAGGGGAAGTGTCGAACCATCGTACATAACGGAGGTGAAACCATTGTCGAGTGCCGCACGGATAATGTCGATTTCCGTCGCGTGGTCGAGATGCATGACAATCGGAATCGTGTAACGCTCGGCAACGGAACGGATTATCGTGGGATAATACCACCAGGTTCTTTCGTCGATTTCGCCGGTGTAAATCATTAGGTACACGGGGATCCGGCACTGTTCTGCTCGGTCGAGAATCCCCCGAATCATTATGTCGGCAACGCAGTTAAAGCCTGGTATCGCGTAACGTTTCTCGCGGGCATCTTTCAGTATTTCTTTGGCTGTACAAAGCATCGTGATTGTGTATTAAGCGGACAAGACAGAGGCACAACGGCGTGTGTCAGTATAACCGATTCGGGGTATTAGAATAGCCCCGCTCAATGTTATACTGTAAACGGGCTGTAAGGCAGCGCGCGGGGCACCCCTTGTCGATATCCAAAAAACGGGTAGAATGGTCTTGAGCTCTGGATGGCGGGAGTGATGCGGTCAATTAGAACCAGACGGGTGGCAACATTGTTGCCTTAAACCTGAACCGTAGATACGATTGTTTGTTTTGAGCGGCTGAAACATGGGGGTACCGCCTTTTGAAACGATGTGATAGAATAGAGTAAGATGAGCGCAATAAAAATAACCGAATTACGGGACATGAGTGTCGACCAACTTGAAGCGACCCTAAAAGAAGCGAAAGATAAATTGTTTCATCTTCGTTTACAAGCGAGGATGGAGCGGCTGGACTCTCCGAGCGAATTGAAAAAGAACAAACGGCTGATTGCAAGGATTCTAACGCTGAAATCGTTGCGCCGGTTGAAAAAAGAAACGGACATAACATAAGAAAGAAATAGGATGCCCAAGCGAGTTGTGATTGGTGTCGTCAAGAGCGACAAAATGAGTAAGACGCGGCGAGTCGAAATTTCCCGACTGGTCAAACACCCGAAGTACGGAAAGTACGTAAAACGCCGGACGGTCTGTTACGTCCATGACGAAAACAATGAGTCCGCAATGGGCGATACGGTCGAAATCATCGAAAGCCGACCAATGTCAAGATTGAAACGTTGGCAGTTGGCAAAGGTTGTTTCCAAAGGGAACATCATCGACGTGGCGGCACTCCGGGCGGCGGCAAAAGAAAGGGTAGGAAGTTAGCAGAACATGTGCTTTGGTCTTGCGTTTAAGGGACGCTTCTGTCTTGTTTTTTTGCAAACGTCCGATGTATTATTATAAACATAGGGAGGTTGCATTGTCCCCTATCCATTACGTTAAAACCTGTCATGGCAGCAAGTATTGAAGATTTCGTCAAGCGGCTTACGCGCGGAAATAAACAGTTTACATTCATCTTCACGGAAGACTTTTTCAATATTGCCGGTCCAAACGGTGTTCGGGTGGATCGTTTTCGTGACATTCGGAATGCGATCAGACACGTAGGACATCGAAAGGGGATCAATGCGGAAATACGCATCGCCGAAGGAAGCATCCTCTTTGATGTGGATATTGGTGTTGTCAAAAAGGGGTTTTCTAGTTTTATGACCACATTCGACGAACTGAACAGGGGGCCCTTCGCGGACACCGCCATGCTCTATGGAATGGGAGAGGGAGGACAAGTGGACGCACAAAAGGCGAAGTTTCAAGTGGACGTGTTCTTCGCTGAAAAAAATGATCAACTTCTTCCGACAACGAAACTGATAACGAACTGTCGGCAACGTAAAATTGTTTTGGTGGTTGAAAGCCCCGCCGACTTGAAGCGTCCCAGTTTGGAGCCGTTTATAAAATTACGGAGTCAACTGACAAGAATTATGGTCTGTCCAGAAAAAGGTCCCGTCGTTGATTGCCAAGTTACTCGGATTTTCCAAGAGGGCAACAGCAGTTCACTCTCTACGTTGCTCAACATGTTTTGCGTTCACTACTGATGCTCGTATCTAGTCGAGTCATCAAACGCCTTTTGGCTCATGGAAGCCCGGTTCGCCGCTTGCCCTCATTTTTCTGACAAAATAACCTCAGTAGCAAAAGATCCCTTTCAGAGCCGCAACCGGAAGGTTGCGATGTTATATTGCGACCTTCCGGTCGCGGCTCTGAAGTTAATTATTAGAGGGGCACCAACAAACGCCGCAAGTGTGGTACAATGGAAAGAACTTAACAAAATTACTCACTTATCCGAATCAATGGCGCACGAAGTTACGCTCATCACCGGCGACGGGGTCGGACCCGACCTAGCCGAAGCCGCAAAAAAATGTATCGACGCAACCGGCGTAAAAATCAACTGGGACATCCAAGAAGCCGGTGTCGATGTCATGGAACGCACCGGAACACCACTGCCAGACTCCACACTGGCAAGCGTCCGACGTACAAAATGCGCTCTGAAAGCACCCATCACCACCCCCATCGGCACCGGCTTTCG
>Ga0099364_10006585_pt1 | contig 16864 bp, 10 predicted proteins | sample TergutTh196P3_FD_73070 | JGI IMG/M metagenome (GOLD analysis project Ga0099364, IMG submission 73070) | Microcerotermes parvus P3 segment gut microbial communities from Pointe-Noire, Republic of the Congo - Th196 P3 | ecosystem: Host-associated > Arthropoda: Insects > Digestive system > Gut ... | reverse complement strand
AATCTCAACATTGCCGCGTTGTTTGGGCAGCAGGTGTTGGATACCGTCAATATGTTCTTGAGTCCATTCCATGACAGACGATAACAATTTCGTAAAAAACTGTCAAGATTAGTACCAACACGCCCTAAGGGCACCTCTAAAAATCATTTTTGCATTGATGTTTATGCTGAAAGTGCAACGTTGTTTCTTTGCGCCCTTTGCGTACTTTGCGGTTAAATCCTTTTTTAACCGCAAAGTACGCAAAGGGCGCAAAGTCCAATTTCATACCGTTTTCAGTATAGCACTTTTCGGCGGAAGCCTAAGGAAAATTTGGGAATTAGAGGTGCCCTTTTTAACCGTAGGCCCTTGTTAACCGTAGGCTTTGAAACAGGGGTTCGGAATAATTCGGGTCTGCGGACTGAAATAATAGGCCGACGCATTACGCGGCGGATAGGGTACAGGCGGAGAACCCGCCGAACGGCCTGAACCCCTAGAACCAGGATTAGCAGAACCAGGGTTAGCAGAGCCAGGATTGGCGGTGATTTGTGCTCCCCGCCAAGTGGGGAGCATTCCATTGATTCGGTATGTACCGGCGGCTTGTCCCGGAAAAACTGTACGGACGAACGTCGCACTCTGCACGCCGTAGTGTACCCTGTGCTCTTTCGTGGCGGCTACCGAGTGAATGACCGCCCCGCGCTGCGGCGTAAAGGCACTCGTTGCCGATGTGATATTGTTGATTGACATTGTGCTGTCCCGAAAGACGTATCGGAACATCGCCCCAGGTACCGCCCTACTCTTTGCAAAAGTTCCTGTCATAACGTTTCTGTCGAGTATGTCCAACGAAAACGGCCGTTTATACCTTACACGGGGACAAATGGGACGTTTTTTCTTTGCGAACTTTGCGTCCTTTGCGGTTAAAAAAATGGAGTAACCGCAACAGACACAAAGGATGCGCAAAGGGGCGCAAAGTCCAATTTCATACCGTTTTCAGTATGGGAACAGCGGCTATCCCCATCATTGTCCTCCATCATTCTGCCCGTTCCCTTTCGGCGGGCGGGTATTGCATAACGGCTTTACCGGCAACGGCGCAGGATTGCTTCGCAGAACGCCGCCGTGTATTCCGGCAAACCCCAGAGAGGCGAACAATGACCGATGTTCGCTGCAACCTTGACCAAGCCGGCATCGTCCACGCCAATATCCGCAAGAGTCGTCGGACTGCCAATCGAGCGGAACCAAGAGCGGAACGCCTCTATCGTTTGCTCCGCCGTCGAAACATCAAAGACCGCCCTGCCCAGTTGAACAAGCCGAGCCGCTCCCCCCTCTTGTTCCGCATACCAGGGCATCCAACCGGAAAGCGAAATCGACAGTGATGCTCCGTGTGCCGTATCATGCAGCGCACTCATACTGTGTCCTATCAAGTGATTCGGCGTTGACCAACTGCCGACTCCCGCCGGTGCCAATCCGTTCCATGCCAGCGTCGCCGCCCACATGAACGTCGCTCTGGCATCGAGATCATTCGGATTCTTCTGCTGCGTTTCGGTAATTTCCGTAATCGTTCGGACGATGCCTTCGACGTAGCGGTCTTGAATCGGCGTGTACTTATCGTCTTGCGTGAAGTAACTTTCCAAAAGATGTGTAACGGCATCGACCGCACCGTTGGCAATCTGGTCGGCAGGCACCGAGAGCAGCGTCGTCGGATTCATAATGGAAGCCTTCGGATAGAGCCATGGGTCGCCGAGTCCGAGTTTCTCTTGGGTTTTCTCATTCGTGATGACGGTGCCGCCGTTCATTTCAGTTCCTGTTGCTGCCAAAGTCAGCACGGCAAGCAACGGCAACGCTCCTTTGAGTTTATACTGCCGGGTATAGAATTCCCAGATGTCGTTTTCCATCACGGCACCGGCAGCGATGGCTTTCGCTTCGTCGATCACGCTTCCGCCGCCGACACCGATGATCATATCGACCTTTTCCTTCTTTGCCAAAGCGATGCCTTCGTGGGTGTGCGAAAGCACAGGATTCGCTTTGACTCCGCCGAATTCGACTAACTCGATACCCGCCGATTTCAGCGAGGCGACGGTTTTATCATAGACACCGTTGTTCTTAATGGAGCCTTTGCCATAGACATAGAGTGCCTTTTTGCCGTAGGGGATTGCTTCGGAACCGATTTTATCGAGCGTGTTTTGACCGAAGACGATTTTAGTGGGATTGTGAAACGTAAAGTTTTGCATAGTGATTGTTGAAAGGATGAATCGTCAAGTATACTGAAAACGGTATGAAACTGGACTTAGCGTCCCTCGCGTACCTTTTGCGTCCTTTGCGGTTAAATCCTTTTTTTCAACCGCAAGGGGCGCAAAGAAGACGCAAAGTTCGCAAAGAAAAAAACGTCTCATTTGTCCCCGTGTAAGGTATATCATTGCTATTCTACACGTCCGAAAAAAATAGGCAAGCGGGAAGGCACCTTCATGGGCGAGGTGGGCAGTCCGAGTTTTAGTGGGTAAACGTTTTGTTATTGTTACGTTATCTTCTTTGCGCCCTTTGCGCAACCCTTTGCGACTTTGCGGTTAGATATTTTTAAACCGCAAAGAACGCAAAGGAGACGCAAAGTTCGCAAGGGAATGAACACAAAATCTATCATTTTAGGTATAATTAGAGGTTTCCTATATTCTTTCCTCTCTCAACTCATGAAACGCTTTATCGCATTCTTCCTCGCCTTATCCCTTTGCCCAGCAACCTTCGGTAGCGAATTGTTTCCCTTTGTCATTTCCTTCGACGCACCCGATAACATCACGAACATCTCGCATCATCTCGATGCCCCCGCCGGCAAGCACGGTTTCGTAAGAGTCGTCGACGGACACTTCGCCACCGACGATGGACGCATCCGATTCTGGGGAACCAACACATGCTTCGCCGCTAACTTTCACGACAAAGCCACTGCCGACCGGATTGCCGACCGGCTGGCACGATTCGGAACCAACTGCGTCCGACTGCACCACCTCGACATGCACGACATCTGGGGCGGCAGTAATGCCCGAACCTTTATGACCTTCGATCCCGACCAACTCGATAAACTCGATTACTTCGTCTATGCCCTGAAACAACGAGGTATTTACGTCAACCTCAATCTGCACGTCTCACGCTCATTGGACGAACGCGACGGCTTCCCGCCGAATGTGAATCGCCCCTCTCACGATAAAGGAATCGACAATTACTACCGACCCCTCATCGACGCAAACAAAAAATATGCCAAGGACTTGCTCGAACACGTCAATCCTTACACCGGCGTTGCCTACAAAGATGAACCTGCCGTAGCGATGATCGAAATCAACAACGAGGATTCGATTCTTTGCACTTGGGGGGCGTGGGGTGATCTCCATCAAATCCAAGACCCTTTCCTTGCCGAATTGCGGAGACTCTGGAATGACTGGCTCATCGAAAAATACAAAGACGATGCCGCTCTGCGAACAGCGTGGAAGGCACGCTCCGAACCACTGGGCAACGAAATGCTCCGCAACGGCAACTTCGACAATGGATACGTTCCTGGTAGAGACGGTTGGAACTGGGAAACCAATGCGAATTCCGATGCCCCGATAGCCAACGTCAACGGTATTCTTCGAATGGATGTTAAACACCGAGGCGATGCCGCTTGGCATCCGCAACTCGTCGGTTCTAGTTTTGCCGTGAAGAAAGACCAACTCTACACGTTGGAGTTTCGTGCAAAAGCCAGCGCGGACGTACCGCTTGCCGTTGGTGTCCGAATGAATCACGCTCCCTGGGAAGGACTCGGATTCGATACCAATGTAACGCTTTCGACCGACAGGCAGACATTCCGGCTTACGCTCACGCCTGCATTGGACGATGACAATGCCCGCGTAACTATCAATAACTTCCGGGAAGGAATCGTCTATGAGTTCGACTTCGTTTCGCTCAAACCGGGCGGTACCGTTGGACTGCCGTTAGCGCAAAATTCCGACAAAGAGTCCTCACTCACCGCGAAAACCGTACCCGTCATCTGGAAGAAAGATGCCGGGCAGTATCCCAAAGAGGCGGTGGACGATTTTATCGACTTTCTCTTTGATGTCGAAGCGAAATACTGGGACGAAATGTATCGGTTCCTCAAAGACGAAATTGGTGTCAAGCAACTGGTGTCCGGCACGCAAGTCGAATATGGTTCGATCCATGCCCAGGCGAAGATGGATTACATCGACTACCATGCGTATTGGAATCATCCGGTCTTTCCGCGTCGGCAGTGGGATCAGAATGATTGGTACATCAGCAATCGGGCATTGGTGAATCATCTTGACCGGGAAATTTTGGGGCCGATGGCGACGAAGCGGGTGTATGGGATGCCCTTCACGGTGAGCGAGTACAATCATCCCTCGCCGAATCAGTATGCTGCCGAAGGATTTCCATTGCTGGCGGCATTTGGAGCATTCCAGAATTGGGATGGATTCTTTCCCTTTGCGTATTCTCATTCGCGCGATGCCGAGCCGCAAAGAATCACGAGTTTCTTCGACACGGCAGGCAACACGGTACAGACGGCACACATGATTGCCTGCAAGATGCTCTTCAATGCGGAAATTGATTCGCCGACGTTGGTTGCTCCATTGACTGCGGAGAAGGAACGGGAGATTTTCAAGCGGGACAGGCACCAGTATAACATTGGTTTTGCAGGGCTGGGATTGAATCCCGCCTTGGCATTGACCAATCGCACGGCGATTGATGTTTCAGGGAAAATTACAGAGATGCCAAGAGTTCCACAGGTCAACATTGAAACGGATACGTGGAATTTCGGAATGAGTACATATGTCGGAAGGAATGCACCAGGGAGTTTCATGTCCTACCATAAAATGGAGTCTGGTACAACATGCCTTGCGGCGACACCGCGAGCCGCTCTTTTTACGGGATTCGTGAAAGACTTGCCTCAATCTTTTCCTTTATCCACAGAGCCTCCCAGAGAAGGACAGCCATATAAAGTATCGCTAGGGTTCGAGCAGATGCCCAATCTCGGTTGGGCGACGGCAACGCTGACCCGGCTTGATGATGAAAAAGAGGGGCAGCCGGAGCGGTATCTTTTTGTCATTACGGGAGAGACGCGGAATACCGATATGCAGATTGAATCGCTCGGCGGTGACCGCATTACGGTGGGCAACCGCTGGGGGCGTGCGCCGGTCTTGTGTGAAGGGGTTGCCGTCAAGATGTTTTGGGAGTGTGTAGGATCGGAAAAGGTTCGTGCTTGGGCGTTGGACGAGTCGGGCAATCGTCGTCAGGAGATTCCCGTAACACACGGAGACGGCGGTGCAATCCTCGAAACGAAATCGGAGTACCGGACGATTTGGTACGAAATCGAGGTTACACGTTAGTGGTGCGTACTTTGCGCTTAGTTCTTTTTAACCGCAAAGTTCGCAAAGAAAAAAACGTCCATTTTCTACCCGTTTGCGGTATAATGACTGGGTCATGATAGCGAATTCTGCAATTTTGGATGATGTATTGCTCTCCATGGTGGAAGGTGTCGGAGCAAGGACGTACCAGCGGTTGATAGAACAATTCGGAACTGCGACGGCAATTCTCAACGCCTCCCGAAGCGATTTGAGCCGATTCGATTTCTTGAAGTCCGATACACTCACGCAACTTGCCGCCGCCCGTCACCGAATCGATCCGACACACATTGTCGAACTCTGCCGAAAAGAGCATATAGACATTCTTTCGCTCCAGGATGAGCGGTATCCGCCGCCGCTCCGTACCATTCCCGACCCGCCGCCGATATTGTACGCCAAAGGAACATTACTCCCTTCCGATGCCTTTTCCATTGCCGTCATCGGGACACGCCGCCATACCCAATACGGCGAACAGCAAACGGAACGGCTGACTTCGGCACTCGTTCAAAACGGTTTTACGATTATCAGCGGTTTGGCACTGGGTATTGACGGTATTGCCCATCGAACAACCCTCAAAAGCGGCGGCCGTACCCTTGCGGTCTTGGGCAGCGGTTTGCACCAGCTTTATCCGCCGCAACACGAGGTACTTGCCGAAAGGATCGTCGAATCGGGAGGCTGCATTTTGAGTGAGTATCCGCTGTTTCACCCACCGGCAAAGTGGACATTTCCGCAACGCAACCGCATCGTCAGCGGCTTGTCGCTCGGTGTACTGGTGATTGAGGCACCCGTGCGCAGCGGTGCCATGATTTCCGCCCGAATGGCGGGAGAACAGGGACGCGACATTTTTGCCGTGCCGGGTTCGATTGAATCGCCGGCATCAAGCGGCTGTAATCGGTTGATTAAGGATGGAGCCTACCTTGTGGAATCGGTGGACGACATATTGGGTGTACTGGGACCTATGCGGCAGCCGACAGTGTTGCCGGGAATGGCGGTGCCCGTTCGGCACCCGAACGAAGTAACGCTCAATGATGTGGAATTGCGTGTTTTGCAGCATGTCCGTCAAGCGGAGACAACGCTGGCGGCGATTGCGTCGGCATCGGCATTGGAACCCACCCAGGTTTTGGCGGCACTTGCCGTCTTGGAACAAAAACGCATCATCCGTCAACTGTCGCCCATTACATTCGTCAGGATGTAGCCCAAGAGCCGGGACGCCTCTTTTTTCTGACACCCGTCAGCGAAATTACTGACGCTTTGTGTCATACCGTATGTGAGACTGCCCCTAAACGGCAAACGGTCATCATACAACAGTTATCATACAAGGTAAAAGAAATTGCGGCACTGTTAACATTTTGATAAAATGCTCAACAACCTTGAGTGATATCAACATGTTATTAGGAGTATTTATGTGTTCAAAATTTCTACGTCTATTCCTCTTTCTTACTATCCTCTCCATGCCCCTCTTCGCCGAAGAAATACAGTGGCGGCTCGTTAACGGCACCGGAGAACGCATCCCGCCAGACATCCTGCAAGTTACAGGAGACGGAACCGGCACCGCCGTCTGGAGAAGCGAACCGGTTGCGCTCCAACCGAGCGGATACTATCGTTTCAGCGTCTCCCATCGCGGCATTGATACAAGCGGCGGATGCCTCCCCTGCGGCATCGAAGGTTTTTCCCGCGATTACAGTACCGTGTCGAATCAATGGACGGAGGAATCCTTCTATTTTCGCCCCATCGGTATTAATAATCCGCCTGCTCTTCTACGAGTAGGGCACTGGGAGTCAACAGGCACGTTCCAATTTCGTAAAGCGAAACTCGAGCCCATCGTGCCGATTTGGAGAGAATTCGAACTCCCCTTCGGCGTAATATGGCTCGGCGAAGGAGAAACCATCCGCAACGGCAAATTCAGTTTCCGCAGCAACTTCGGCGGGAAAGGAACGAATACGCAACTTACGTTTGACAACGTCACGGCAACATTCAATTCTAACCGTTGGAACTTCGGCGGGAATTCGTTTTTAGAACATCGGTTCGTATTGGGAAACTTGCCTGCCCCATTTATTCGATTTACCGATGGCAAACTCATCATCAACGTCTGTTATCATACTCGAGGAGAAGGGATAATCGAAGTCGCCAGCGACCAAGACTGGATTAAACTTGCCCGCATTACCAAAGTAGGAACACTGGAAATTATTTTGCCGGATAATTTTTTTCCCAGAGAGGGTATCTTTGTGAGAATTCGCGGACTTGCCGACTGCTACTTCCAAGTTGACCGAATCGACATTGAAGCCTCACTGCCGGAAACGTACGAAGGGACAGATTTACACTCACTCAATTTGAGAGGGGAAACCCTGTTTGCTGTGATGGATAAAGACAATCCGCCGCACAACCCGCCGCACGAACATCTATTCTTCTTAACGCAAAATAACGAAATCAAGATCATCGAACTGTTGTACCCAACTCCTGAACCAGTCGTTACGCTCCGAGACGCAAAAGTGATCCCGCTCAAAAAGTCCCGGTCGCCCGGCGAGATTGAAACGACATTTGAATTTGAAGGAGTAACCTACACTCTCACGACGCAGACGCATCCGATGGAACGGAGCGACTACGGGTATTATCTATCAGAAGAAACATTTAGCCGGTACTCCGGCTCCGGGGACACAGTCCCCGGCTCTTGGGGAACGGTATGGTGGTGCGAAGCCGATTGGAAAGTCTCCCAAGACCGGTTGCCGCCGGAAAATATGCCCGAAACAATCAAGCCGATTGCAATCTCCGCTGCGAAGAACGATACCGAAGGTTTTCAATTCGTTCTCCGACCCGATACCGCCATCACAGGATTGACCGGCAGCGTGAGCGCACTGACGGGACCCGGCGGTGCAATCATTCCGGCAGACAATATCGAAATGCTCTATGCCTATTATCACTTCGTTCATTCGGCAACCGATAGTGCCGGGTACGTTGGTTACGTGCCCGATGCGCTGCCGCCGCTGGATAAACCTCTCGATCTTGCCGCCGGAAAGGATCAACCGATTTGGATTAACGTCAAAGTCCCGATAGATGCAACGGCAGGAAAATATCAAGGAACGTTCAAACTCGCTTCTGCCGATGAGCAGATCGACATCGAAGTCCCTTACACTTTGCTCGTTTGGAACTTCGCTCTGCCAGTCAAGAATAATTTTGAGACGGCATACGGTTACAATCCGAATCAGGCAGCGCGATACCACAATGCACGAACCGACGCAGACCGCCGCCGGGTTAACGAAATGTATTTGCAAAACTTTTCCGACCATCGGGTAAGCATTTACCGACCGGCACCCTTCGATGAATTCAATGTCCGATGGTTACCGCAAGAGAATCCGCCGCGTTGCGAAATCGACTTTACCCGTTACGAAGCCGAGATGGAACGTGTGTTATCGAAGTATAACTTCACGAACTTTACTGTGCCGGGACATGGACTCGGCGGCGGAACGTTTCATGCACGAACAGAACCTTCGATTTCAGGTTTTGCGGCGGACACACCGGAGTACAAGGCAATGATTGCCGACTATTACAGCAAGTTGGAATCCTTCCTTGTCGAAAAGGGTTGGATCGACAAGGCGTACATCTATTGGTTCGACGAGCCGGGACGCCACGATTACGAGTTCGTCGCCGAAGGAACTGCCAAGATACAACAGTACGCTCCGAAGATACAACGGTTCATGACGCTCATGATGGACAACGATGGATTTATGAAAGCATTGGACGCAAAGAACACTTCGATCAACATCTGGTGTCCGGTATCGTACAGTTTTCGTGATGAGTTAGCACAGGAACGTATCGCCAAGGGAGAACGTTTTTGGTGGTATGTTTGTACGGGTCCGAAGGCTCCTTATGCGACGTTGTTCACGGATCATCCGGCGACGTGTCTTCGTGTTTGGCACTGGCAGGCGTGGCAGCGGGATGTCGTCGGTGCGCTTGTTTGGGAATCGACTTACTGGAACAGTCCCGAGGCGTTTCCTGATGGTTTCCAGAATCCGTATGAAGACCCGATGGGTTACGTAACGTCTTACGATACACCGGTCGGTGCAAAATTACATTGGGGGAATGGTGATGGTCGTTTTATTTATCCTCCTCTTTCTGCGGCGGTGCCGGGCTTGAATGTGGGACGACCGGTCTTTGACAAGCCGGTGTCGAGTATCCGTTGGGAGATGATTCGTGAAGGAATCGAAGACTACGAAATGCTTTATATGTTGCGTGAGTTACTCAAACAGAAGGGGGAGCGGCTTTCGGCGGCGGAGCGCAAGTCGGTTGAGGAATTGTTGACGGTACCGGAATCGATTACGGAGTCGATGACGAAGTTTACGTTTGATCCTCGTCCGCTCTTGGAGCGTCGCAGTGCGATTGCGGCGATGATCGAGCGGTTGCTGAGTCCGTAACTATCAGACTCACGCGACTCTCAGAAAACTTGCCGGTCATATTCGTCAATCCTGCTCTTCTTTTAATTCGCGTCTCCGCCGGTCGGTTTCTTCTATCAACCAAGCGAGCCGACCGAGAAAGCGGAAAAAGAACAACGATTGAATAACACCTATAAAACAAAAAACCGCGAGCGTAACGAAAAACATCGAGCCGGTAGAATCCAACCATAAAGCACCAATAAGGGAGAGTTCGGCAAGGATAAAAAGAGTGCCTGTCAAGCAATAGAATCGGAACCAAGCAAATGGAAAACGAAAAAGCGAAACCATCGTATTTTTCGCAAAGACTGCAAACATCGAACCCGACTCCATGCTTGATAAAAAAGCAATAGGAAAGAACAACCAATGCGAAATCTGCATCATAAGAATTATCAACAATACCTCTGACACAAAAAATTTGCCTATTAGATAACCGGGCGCGGCAGCAATGCATGAGAACGTGAACAGCCAGTATCCATTGACAAGATAATCCATTGGCGGTAACCATTCTTTAAATTCCTTAGCGTCCATTCCGCTGCTCGTGAAACTATAAACATGCAGCAAAAAAGTGGCGAAGTAACAGGATGTAGCGACGAGCACTGCACCGACCGGCATACCAACAGTAAGCATTGCGACACCACCCCCAAAGAAAATGGTAACTCCCGCAATGACCAGCACTCCTAACGGAATGGCAAAAACGAACAGTAAGAAAAGTGTCCAATTTTCGACATAAGTAAACGGCACAAAGAAACGCTCCGTCAGCGGTCGTTGGGGTAATGCGGGGCGTTCAAGTGACTGATAGGATTTCCCCATCGTGTAGTCTTTTCCGCAGTAGAGCGGGCGAAAACGAAGCGAGAAACGCACGAGTGGGACGCGGAGCCGTTGCATCGGCTTCGTTGGGTGTGTATGCATCAGCACTGGTCGTTTCAGTCGTTATTTTTTGAGGTTTAGGAACATATTTGATTTCCGTTGTCTGACCGCAATCGGGACAGGTCTTGGACTGTCCGATGAGTGATTCGTCGGCATGCATGCGTGTTCCGCAAAGACGGCAAATGACCGGTACGAGGTTTTTGTGCGATTGTTCGTTTGCTCCTGTTTTTAAGGGGTTCGCGAGTTCGTAGACGGCGGCATCTTCAAACGCCGACGGCGGCGACGGTAACGTCTTGCTGGTGATTGTCTGCGGCGGAACTTTTGTCTTCGTCTCGCAGTCGGGACAAGGTACAAGGGTTCCGATTTGCTCTTCCGTTGCGAATAATGCTGTCCCGCAAAGCCGACAAGAGAAACGAAAAGGTTTCGGTTCATCATTGGCAGGCGCAGCAATTCCGTTGTGCAACGAATAGGTCGCCTTGGGTGCCTTCAACGTAGCGGCTTTATCGAGTTTTGCTTGCTGCCTTGCTTGCGCTTTTTCGGCAATGGACTTCGGCACTATCATTTTTTTACCACATTCTTCGCAGACAATTTCTTCGCCGATTTGTTCTTCCCGAACACTGATAATCGTTTTGCATATATCGCAACGAAACGGTATTAACTCTTGCCTATCTTGCGTGTCCCAGGGCTTGGAATCGAGGGTGTAGAGTTGCGATTCGTCAACTGGTTTGTTTGTACTTTCGGCAGGAACGGTCAACTTGAAATAGCAAACGCGGCAGTACATGTGTTGTCCGACTTTGCTTTCGTCAACTTTGTGCGGGTGCAGACATTGTGGACAGCCGAATTCAATGGGCATGGTGCAGGGTATCCAAGCAATTTTCAAGTGCCTGACGGTACGATTTTGAGCATCGTCAATGCTCCCTATTCTACCGTATTGCGGGCAGTTGACGGAGGGGCGTGTGATGGGGAGTGGTTTGATAGAGGGCGCGTGCAAGAACTTGGTGGGGCGGCGGCTCAAGCAGACGGGTGTGGGCGAGGTTCGTATTCGCAATCGTCCTCGAATCAGCGTGAGCATTTGCTTGGTTGTTTGTATGATTTGTCTGCGGAGCCGACGAACAATTGAGCGGAGTGTTCGTTGCGTCCGGCGGCGATGGTCCTTTTATGTATCCTCCTCTTTCTGCGGCGGTGCCGGGAATGAATGAGGGGCGACCGGTCTTTGACAAACCGGTGTCGTCTATCCGTTGGGAGATGATTCGTGAAGGAATCGAAGATTACGAAATGCTCTATATGCTGCGTGAGTTACTCAAACAGAAGGGGGAGCAACTTTCGGCAGCGGAGCGCAAGTCGGCGGAGGAGTTGTTGACGGTGCCGGAGTCGATTACGAAGTCGATGACGGAATTTACGTTTGATCCTCGTCCGATTTTGGAGCGTCGCGCTGCGATTGCGGCGATGATCGAGCGGTTACAGAGCCCGTAGCGTCAGTTAGGAACGCTGACGAACTTTAACGCGGAACACACTGAATTCTTTTTCTGTGCTGTTCCGTGAAATTCAGTGTGTTCCGCGTTTGATAAAAAAAGATTTAACCGCAGAGAGCGCAAAGGGTTGCGCAAAGGACGCAAGTAACAATTTCATACCGTTTGCAGCATGGTCAGTCCACAGGCGGCGGAGGTGCCGTCCGCAAGGGCGGCTCCGCGTCCCGGGACAAACGGATGGTCATGACCGCACGATGCGGATAAAGACGGGAAGTCGCATCAGCACCCGTGAGACCTAATTCGGGTGTGTGTCCCGAATCCCGAAAACCCTCTACCATCGGAGAAACCAACGACTGATCTCGAAGCAACGCCGTAAAACCAACCGTAGGTCTCGCCGGAGCAACATTGGCATTAAAATTCAGACTGCTCACCATCATCTCTTGTGCTGGCAACGCATTGTGACTCAACCAAGCCAACTGCTCAAACCAGTTCACATTATCCGCATACCACCTATCAAGGGCATCCAGTTGTCCCTTCTGGTCAACGACCGCACCGGAAGTTTTTTGCAGGTCGGCATGTTCCAACGATAATCTTCGTACCTCTCTGCCCAACATCGTTTGAGCATAATACGCATAGCCGAAAAGACCCGCAATAAGGAGCACTGCCGCTGCGACAATTCCAGTGAACATATTCCGTACTCGGGTATCTTCTTCACGCTTTTTGGGATTGCAAAAGTCAATATGAAGCGGTTCTTTACGGACAATCTGCTGAATCACGCCGAAGTGTGCCGCATACTGCTCATCCGCACCTTGAGCTTTGATCGTTAGCCCCTGCGTTGGATCAAAAAGCCTGACCGGCACTTCGAGTCCTTTGGTCAACTGTTCGGCAAGCGATGCAAACATCGTCCCGCTCCCGCAAAGGACAACTTCGTTCACATCAATTCCTTGAACTTCATTGCGGACGGCAATGCGGGTACGTTTCAGTTCGGCAAGGAGACGAGCGGCGAAATCGGGCGTGCTGACATCTTGCGGACGCGAGATCTTCGGCGACCGCATAAACACGGGCTCCCCTTGAAATACCACCGTTTGCGAGGCCTCGTTTTTGTCTAATTCGACGAGCAGCGTAGAGCGGTTGAGGGCGGCACTGTCCGACTGCCGCCACAGTGCCGCTACGGCACAGGGACGCAGAACAATATGCCGAAGCACAAGATTGTGCTCTTCGCAAAATAATTTGATCTTCTGGAAGGCGGCAAGCCGCAATGTTGATGCCAAGAGATGCTTGGGGGCACCGTCGGGTATCGGTTCCGCCGCGGAGGCTTTGACGGCAGGAAAAAGGGTACTCCGGGAAACATCTTCCAGTTTGCTTGTTACAAAGAAGTCAACCGGCGCACTGGGATCGTAGTTGTTAAATTCCTTTGCCGCCTGAAATTTGACAATATCGGGCAGTTCTTCCGCCGGAACCGGCGGAAAGAGCATCGGGCGCACCTCGACATCGGAGCGGTTCAATATGACGACGGTTTCTGCCTTGGCGAGCCGGTATTGGGAAACCAGTTCTCCAAGTTTTGCCGGATCGTCAAGCACGGCGGCATGCTCATACGTAACCGCCTTTCTGGAAAGGGAAGCCGACAGGAGGAGAAGCCGGTCATGTTCCCAAGTGATTACTGCCCAAGTTGCCATAAACGTATTGTAACAGGAAAAAAAAGCAAAATCAAGAAGGTATTATTTTGACTTTTGACGGGTGTGTAAAAAATTAGTTGGAGTTTTCCTTTTCTTTGCGTCCCTTGCGTGTTCCTTGTGCACGTTGCGGTTAAGTCTTTTTTAACCGCAAGGGACGCAAAGGGTTGCGCAAAGGGCGCAAGGAAAAAAACGTGTTCACAGAGTTAGGGACGTTCACAGAACCAGTTCACAGAGCTCGTGGCGTAAGCCAGGGACGCGTTCGGTTGATTCCCTAACTGACGTTACGGGCTCTGGAAACATCGGACGCGGTGAACAGATTCTCGCCAGCACCGTAAGAGGGAAAATCACCGCTAAACTTTTACCCGTCCGTACTTCTTGTCATCACGGTACTTTCCTATTATAATCCGTTCTATGTTTGAATGGCGTTTTCGGATTACTCCCGGAATTATTCCCCTTCCCTTTTTGGAAACAGCCTTTTTTGCCGGCTGGGGAAGAGTTCCACGCCCGACGCACACTACCGTTCAAGACAACGAATTGGTGATCCGCACGGAGACCTACGGCAGCGGAACGGTTCATGTTCCAATGATGCACCCGCCGCTCGGCGTTGTTATAGAATCGACTGAGTCCCTGCTGGGACGGCATGAACGCTATCTCTTGCTCAAGGAACTTGTCCGCGGTGCGTTGGGGCGTTTCTACCGGCGGCTCTTCGATTGGCAAATGCTCGGTTTTCAGCATCCCGAAGAACTCGAAGAGAGACTCAACCGCCTCGCCAAACGTTTTTCGGCTGTCGTAACCCAAGACCCCTTTTTGCCCCACATCGAACGGGAATGTGCGGCAATTTTAGATGAACTTGCCCTGTTGTTTTTGGACGAGAATCGGGAAGTTGCCGAACAATCACTCTCTTGGCGGACAAGAAATGATGCACGGTTGCCCATCACCCTCGGTGTCGGAATGGATGCCCGGTACCTGGAAACACCGCACGAATGCGGCTTTTATGCGGCACTGTTGCAAGATTCATTGCATGCCCTCTTGCCGATGCCGACGTGGCGTAACTTGGAACCGCAGCCGGGACAGTTCGACTGGGAACGTTTGGAGAAACAATTGTCGATGCCCTCTCGATTTGGACTGCAACTGATATTGGGACCGCTCCTCTCCTTCTGTGCGGAATCCTTTCCCGACTGGCTGTTGTCGCATCTCTCCGAAGAGGGATACTTTGAATCCCGGGCTACCCGATTCGTCAATGCGATGGCAGAGCGGTATGGATATTTGACGCAGACTTGGATTTTGGCAAACCGGTTCGGCGATCACGCATTGCCGGAAATGCCGCCGGAGCGGTCGATGGCACTCATCCGCATGTTGGCACAACAGTTGCGAAGTCGGGGAATCACGGCACCGCTCCTTGTCGGTATCACTCAGCCGTGGGGAGAATACGCCCTGCGCCGAATGCCCGAATGGGAACTGGTGCAAATTGCCGAAACGCTGATGGGGTGCCGGGATATTGATGCGTTTTTACTGGAAATGGATTTTGGTGCCGGCAACTATCAGACCTTGCCGCGTAGTCCGATATGTGTCGGCAATATGATTGACCAGTGGAGTTATCTCGGCAAGAAACTTTACATCTCTTTTTCAGTGCCGAGTACGGGCTTTCCCCTTGTTACGGAGTCCCTTGTTACAGGGGCTATGGTTACAGGAACTGACACGACGACATCGGAACTCCTCTCGGAAATGCGGTGGACAGAGGAACGGCAACGGCTCTGGACAGAGACTCTCCTTTCGACGTTTTTGTCGAAACGGACGGTTCGAGGCATTTTCTGGTCTTGCCTTCATGACTCGGTAACGGTTTCTGACTCGACGGCAGAGTGTGATAATGGTCTTATCAATGCCAGTCATATCAATGCTGATTCCATCAATGCTGGCCGTCTCAATGCCGAGCAGACGTTCAAGCCGGCGTTCAAACATTTCACGGCTGCCCGAAAGAATCTGTTGCGTTAGTGTCTTGCGCTACCGTAAACGGAAATACGGTTATTTTCTTCTTTGTGTCCTTCGTGATTAGACTCACCGCCCATGTCCAATAGTATCTATACCTTACACGGGGACCAATAGGACGTTTTTTCTTGGCGAACTTTGCGTCTTCTTTGCGCCCTTTGACCGTTAAAAAAAGGATTTAACCGCAAAGTTCGCAAAGGACGCAAAGAAAAATGTCCCATTTGTCTCCCTTTGTTTCCGTGTAAGGTGTACTCACTCATTTTACGTGCCCCAGACGAAACCAATCCTGTTGACAGCGAAGGGCAAACGACATACATTAACAGCAGTAGACTCGTTTTCCTCTTATTTTCCTCTTAGTAACTGATGTCAAAAAAACGACGGAATTGTTTTATTCGCAAACGAATTGCGTTGTCATTCGTTTTGCTTGTTTTCATGTTTGCCGACACGTCGGAAGGAGCAGAGACGCAAACAGCTGTCGGAGCAATTCGATGGGATGCATGGTCAGGCTGCGCCGTTACAGCGCAAGTCGAAAGGACACTGGGGCCCGAAAAATATCGGGATCGGCTCCCATGGTTCGCTGAAGTTCTTGACAGCACCCGCGTTCGAATCAACGATGATGTCCAAGAAATAATCGACAGGGAAATCCGCTACGCCGCCGATGCCGGTCTCGATTACTGGGCTTTCGTTCTCTACCCGGAAACAAATGGAATGAGCCGTGCGCTTCGACGCTATCTCGACAGCGAGTTACGAAGCAAACTCAATTTTTGTGTGATTCTTCACAACAACATCGGGGTCAGCGACCGAGAATGGACAAAGGAACGTGAACGAGTCATCGCCCTGTTGAAAGAGCCGGGGTATCAAAAAACAGCGGCCGGACGACCGCTCGTCTATTATCTTTCTCAAAGGAATGAGCGGTTTCAAGAGTTACGTGAAGCCGTCGCTCAAGAAGGTTTGAATCCCTATTACGTTTACCTCGGCTGGGATCCGCTGGCAGATTATCGAACGCGAAAGCCGCAAGGCTTCGATGCCGTCTCCGCTTATGCCGATGGATCGGTAGTCGATACGTTTGCCGACTTGGTGCAACGCGT
>Ga0099364_10006584_pt1 | contig 16864 bp, 15 predicted proteins | sample TergutTh196P3_FD_73070 | JGI IMG/M metagenome (GOLD analysis project Ga0099364, IMG submission 73070) | Microcerotermes parvus P3 segment gut microbial communities from Pointe-Noire, Republic of the Congo - Th196 P3 | ecosystem: Host-associated > Arthropoda: Insects > Digestive system > Gut ... | reverse complement strand
CGCGCCTTGTCTTGCGAAAAAACTCAGCGCAATTATTGTGGGGTTATTTCAAAAACGAAGTACTAGTGCACTGTGTCCTCTAAAACTTGCACATTGCTTGTCTTTTTCCATCTGTCATCGTTGAAATCCTTCGAAATACCAACGCACCCTAATGGTTACCCCTCTCTCCCCTCTCCTCTCTCCTCTCTCCTCTCGCAGCCGCAGACTGCACTAAACCGCAAGTATTTGTATCTCACCTTCTACCGCAGTCAGGCCGACTTGTTTTATTGGGCTGGCGTAGCTTAATATCATCTCGGCGGCTATCCGATCCTCGATTTCTTTCTGAATCAGGCGGCGAAGGTTCCGCGCGCCGTATTTGTCGGAAAAGGATTTTTCCGTCAGGTAATTAATCAAGCTGTCGTCATAACGCAGCTCTATCGGCTTTTCAGCCATCGAATCACGCAGCTCTTTGAGCATCAGGTTTGCGATCATCTTAAAGTTATCCTCGGACAGAAGGCTGAAGTATATGATTTCATCCACGCGGTTAATAAACTCGGGCCTGAGAAAATCCTTGAGGGCTTTTTCGGCTTTCTCGTGGCTTTGCTCATTTACGGTGCGGTTAAAGCCGACCATGCTGTCTTTTTTGTCGCTGCCGGCATTTGTTGTCATTATTATTACGGTATTTTCAAAGCTAATATTCCGGCCTTGGGCGTCGGTTATGCGTCCATCGTCGAGGATTTGCAGCAGGATGTTCATAACATCCGGGTGCGCTTTTTCGATTTCATCAAACAGCACAACGCTGTACGGCTTTCGGCGGATTTTCTCAGTTAGCTGACCCGCTTCGTCGTAACCGACATAACCCGGCGGAGAACCAATAATGCGTGACACGGCATGCTTTTCCATAAATTCCGACATATCAAGCCTGATAAGCGATTCCGGCGAGTCGAAGAGGTCCGCCGCGAGCCTTTTAACCAGTTCCGTCTTGCCCACGCCGGTAGAACCGATAAAGATAAATGACACCGGCTTGCGTTTTGGGGAGATGCCGACGCGGCTGCGCCTTATCGCCGCACATACATTGTCAACTGCTTCGTCCTGCCCAATAATATGCTCTTTGAGCCGTTTGTCAAGCTCGCTAAGGCGCTTGTATTCATCCTCCCGGATACTGCTGGCGGGTATTTTTGTCCAAAGCTCTATAACGCGCGCCAGATTGTCAAGGGCAAGCGCCGGTGCGCCCATAAGCTCAAGCTCGTCAAGCTCGCCCGTCAGCCTAAGATCGAGGCTGCGTATTTCCGCGAGGCGAGCGTAATCGCTGCTGTTAGGGGCGGCGATTATCATTTCGCGCTCTCTTTGCAGGTCGTTTTTTTCCTTTTTTATAGCGTCTTTCCTTGCAATTGTCTTGCTTTTGAGGTTCACATCGGAGCATGCCTCGTCTATGAGGTCGATAGCTTTGTCGGGCAGGAACCTGTCTGTTATATACCGCTCTGACAGAATGACTGCCTGGCGCGCCATATCGTCCGGTATTGCAACGCCGTGAAAACTTTCGTAATAATGCTTTATTCCCATGATGATCTTTATGGATTCGCTAACCGACGGTTCGCTGACGATGATTGGCTGGAACCTGCGTTCAAGGGCTGAATCCTTTTCAATGTGTTTTCTGTATTCTGTCAGTGTCGTTGCGCCTATCACCTGTATCTCCCCGCGCGAAAGGGCGGGCTTCAGAATATTAGCCGCGTTCATCGAGCCTTCCGCGTCGCCTGCGCCCACCAGGCTATGCACCTCGTCAATAACAAGGATGACATTTCCGTGGTTTCTTATCTCCTCGACCAGCCCTTTCATGCGGCTCTCAAACTGCCCGCGAAACTGCGTCCCTGCGACGAGGGCCGTCAGGTCGAGAAGAAAAACCTCCTTGTCGCGCAGCTTAAAAGGCACGACCCCGTCGAATATCTGCTGTGCAAGCCCTTCGGCAATGGCCGTTTTCCCGACCCCCGGCTCGCCTATGAGGCAGGGGTTGTTTTTCTGTCTGCGGTTTAGTATCTGTACGACACGCTCCGTCTCCGTCTCTCGCCCTACTATCCTGTCGAGCTTGCCTTCGGCGGCCCGCCTGGACAGCGAAATGCAGTAGCTTTCGAGATATTTTCGCTTCTTGCCGCCGGACGTGGGGCGCTCATTTTCTTTCGGCTCGCGGCCCGGCCTCGGGAAATCTCGCGGGGTAGAGTCATCCGGCCCGCCGAAAAGCCTGTTCAGAAACGGAAACGTGGCCGTCTTGCCGTCCTCCGTGCTGTCCTCCTGCTCGGCCAAGCTTTCAATCCCGCCCATGACGTCCATCATTTCGTCGGTCAGGTTGTCAAGATCCTCGTCGCTCAGACCCATCCTTTTTATGATATCCTCAACAGGCTTAATATTCAGTTCACGCGCGCATTTCAGGCATATGCCCTCATTCGTGGTCAGCCCGTTCTCAATTTTCGTTATGAAAATTACAGCCGCGTTTTTTTTGCATCTTGCACAAATTGTTGGTCGCATCAGATAATACCTGCCCTATTTTTTCATTACAGAAATGTATGTTTTTATATAACTCGCCAGCGCGGTGAACATCAGCGCTATCGAAAAGGAGATGAGTGCTGTGGCGCCTCCGCGCGGTATAGCTGGAAACAGCATAAGCGCCGCGAATACGATAAAGAATACTACAGTTGACGTTTTTCCGATCAGATTTGGCGGGGGCATTTGGGCGCCTGACTTTTTGTAAAGTATTAATCCGCCTGTTGCCATAAGTATTTCCTTTACAACCGCGACAAGCACCGCCCAGACCGGGATAAGCCCGTCTATCGTGATACACGCCATTGCCGAGATGGTCATGAGCTTATCGCCCAAAGGGTCAAGGAATTTGCCAAGGTTCGACGTCGCTTTAAGCTTTCGCGCCAGAAATCCGTCGAGAAAGTCGCTGAAAGACGCTATCGCGAAGACCAGTACCGCGTACAATTTTGTATCGCGCTCGTCTGAAAAATAAACCACAATGAATACCGGTACAAGGCAGATGCGAAACACCGAAATAGCATTCGGAAGCGACCTCAACCCATCTCTCCCCCTCCAAATTCCAAACACAACTATATCCCTATCATATCCGCGATTGGATTGTTGTTTATCAAGAATTTTAATATTGTCGTCTCCTCCAGCGTCGTTTGAGCAAACAGGCCGAAGTACCTGATTATCGCGGCTAGCGTCAGAACAATGATCAGCCCCTTTAAAAGGCCGAATAATATCCCCGCGATGGCGTCGATATGTTTGAGTCCCGGCAGGGAAAACACAAACCCGATCAAATTGCCAATGATTGCGGCAATTATCGCAAGCAGCAGGAAAGCTATCCCAAAAACGGCGACGAAAGCTAAAGCGGATGATAGCTTGTCAGAGACCGCGTCCGCGAGAGTCGCGATTGGGCCATTGTCCTGAGTCGCGCGCTCTGCTATCTGGGCGGCGGACGCTTCCGGCAGACCGAGCCGCCGCATTGTCGCGTAAGCGGCCCTGAATTGAGGCAGGTCATCTATGCGTCCATCATAGCTGAACTCAATGCCTTCTTCAATGATTCCGCTGAGAGTATTATCAACTATTCCGCCGACGAAAGGTTTTAGCATACCTGTAAACTCTTCCGAATATGCCGTCGCGACGATATTCGCGACCAGAAGCGAAGCAATAAGCGCAACAACGCCGAATACGCCGCGGATAAAGCCGTTTTTAAAACCGCGCCAGACACAAAAGGCAACTAAAGCCACAACTGCCAGATCAATCCAAAAACTCATTATCTACTCTCATCTCTCAACTCTAAAAACGACTGCTGAATGATCGCCGTATGCTATTGCCGCGCCGCTGTCAAGCGCCAGGATCCTGCCGGCGCCGGATGCGGATATGGGCTGAGCGGAGTGGGGGATGCTTTCAAATCCTGCGTCGAAAAACTCCGGTCCGTCGCTCCGGAGTATTGCCAGCATTCCTCCGCTGTACGAGATCGATACTATCTCGTCATTAGTGGAAAGCTCGCCGAGAAGGTTCCCGTTTTCGCTGATTGCCACGATCTGCCCACTGTGGCCGACGCCGTAGTCAAGAAGATGCAGGACATAAGTTCCGCCGTCAATTGAGTAGCCGCCAAGCCCCCTGCCGGAGAATTCGTATAGATTCCTGCCCTCCCCGCTGTTATTAACGACAATCAGCGAGTCCGTAGTGACGGCAAGTACATTGCCGCCGGACATGTATCGCATATCAATAATCAGCCCGCCGGGCAGACTAAAGGAGTTCCCGGCGGCTTCGCTGTCGAGACTGTAGAATACTATCCTGCTGCCCCTGTCAGTCAGAGAAAGGATAGCCAAGCTCCTGTTGTCGGGCGACAGCGCGGCGGACAAGATATATCCGCTTGCCAAATCGACCCTGTAAACGTTATTGCCATTGTTATTGTATACCGCTGCGGAGCCTTTGAATCCTCCGCTATCCTGAGAACACACAACGAACCAGCCGTTTCTGTTTATCGACGCCGATATTATCGCGTTGCTTGTCTCAAGTGCTGTGATCACGCGGTTTTCGTCAAACACACGCACGGTTGTTCCGTCAACATCAAAAGCTATGGCCCTTCCGCTATTGGCCGCGATTGCCGGGAAAGACATCCTGAAAGGCTCCCTCAGGGTTTCAGCGCCGCCATAGTCGAGAACCTGAATGCCGAGGGAACCGACGGCTGCGACAGCGCTGCCAAGATTTGCAAAGACCCTGCCTCTCCCAACGTCGAAATGGTATTCATTCGCAGTCACTTCAGGGACGCCGGCTGAAAAAAGCCGTGACAGCCGGGGAAGTTGTATCTGCTGCCCTGATATCAGTGTTACGACGATATACGCAAACGCGGCGAGGGTAATGAGGGAGAACGCCATTCTGACAAGCTTGCGCTTTCCGCGTTTAATTTTTTTCGGGCTATCATCCATGCAGCAACCACTATCCACAAATGAGTATATACCTTCTGCGCACAATATCACAATACTATACCACTTATTTTCTAAAAAACAAACAAACATTACGTGAACATTTCGCCGACCTCGCCTTCATACCAGATGCGGGTCATGTACAGACCGTCAGGCGGCGCCGTCGGGCCGGTATGGCGGCGGTCCCCCCGCTCAAGCAAGCTCGGCAGGTCATCCGGCAATATCTTACCCTCGGACACATATATGAGGGTTCCCGCCATCGCCCTTGCCATATTATATAAAAACCCGTTGGCGCAGGCGCGAAATTCTACAATACAGCCTTTTTCCTCTATTTCGTACCAGTAAACAGTCCTTATTGTCGTTTTAGTTTCCGTCCCTACGGAGCGCACGGCGGCAAAGTCGCGGGTTCCGACAAAATGCCTCGCGGCGCAGGTCATTGAGGCAATATCGAGCCTTTGCGGATAAAAGTACGCCCTGCCTGAATAAAATGGGTCGCGTATCCTTGAGTTATATACCCTGTATGTATACTCCTTTTTGACGCAGCTTAGGTTTGAGTCAAAACCATCGGGCACGTATATCGCGCTCTGTACGGCAATATCGGGCGGCAGAAGGGAATTAACGGCAAGCGGCAGCCGGTCGGGGGGGATAGTCGATGACGTCCTGAAGTTAAAACAATATCGTTCCGCATGAACGCCCGCATCGGTGCGGCCGCAGCCATGAGCCGTCACCGGATGCCCGCACAACCGCGATAGGGCTTCCTGAAGTGTTCCGGCAACGGTTTGCAGCGACTTTTGCACCTGCCATCCATGATACCGCGCGCCGTCGAACATTAAGCGCGCAGCGATATTTTTAAAAGGCCTGTTCATAATAGTTCTTGAAATAAACCGATTCTGCTCAATACTATCACTGCCGCCAGGAAGGCTGCTCCGCTCAAGAGCGCAATATAATCTCTTGGCGCGGTTTTCAGGGTTTTCATTCTTGTCCTGCCTTCCCCGCCGTGGTAACAGCGGCTCTCCATCGCGACCGCCAGTTCGTCCGCCCTTCGGAATGCGCTTATAAAAAGAGGTATGATAAGCGGTAAAATGGCTTTTGTCCGTTTGATAAGCCCGCCGGTTTCAAAATTCGCGCCCCGCGCTTTCTGCGCGCTCATTATTTTATCTGTCTCCTCTATAAGAGTCGGGATGAAGCGGAGGGCGAGACTCATCATCATGGCCAGCTCATGAACCGGCAGCCGGATTTTTTTCAGCGGGTCAAGCATGCTTTCAAGGCCGTCGGTAAGCGCGATCGGCGATGTTGTATACGTCAGCAGGAATGCGCCGACGATAAGCATGATTAGCCGCGAGGCCATGAACACAGCCGCGAATATACCCTCCCGTGTAATACTGATCCCCAGGAATTCGGCAATGACTGTGCCGCTTGTAAAGAAAACATGCAGAAAAACCGTCAGCAAGATCACAATTATTACCGGGCGCAGACCGCGCAGAGCTGTTTTTGGTTTTATCTTCGACAGCGAAAGATTGGTCAGCAGTATGGCGAGCATGAGCAGGTATGCCGGGACTCCTTTTGCCATGAACAGCGCAGTGATGTAAACAAATGTGAGGATGAGCTTTACTCGCGGGTCGAGCCTGTGGACGATAGTGCAGCCCGGGAAATACTGGCCGAGAGTAATATTCTTAAGCATGCGACTCAGCCTCCCTTTTGATATCATTGAGGGCAAGCCTGAGCTGCGCGGCGGTGTAAATATCACACCTCAGCGGCAACCCCAGCGAACGCAAACGCTGTGCGACCAACGCCGCCTTTGGCGCGGTCAGGCCCATTTCAGTAAGACGCGCGCTTTCAGAAAAGACACTTGCAGGAGTCCCCTCCATAGCGATCCGGCCTTTATCAAACAGTACAATCCGTCCGGCTGAGCGCGCAATTTCCTCCATGCTGTGAGTTACCATTATAACAGTCGCGTTATGGGCTTTTTTGTAGCTTAAGACATTGGCGATTATCTCTTCACGCCCCTGCGGGTCAAGCCCCGCAGTCGGCTCGTCAAGGATAAGCGCCTCCGGGCGCATTGCGATTACGCCTGCGATTGCCGCGCGGCGCTTTTGCCCGCCGGAAAGCTCAAAGGGCGATTTTTTAAGGTCCGACTCGCTAAGCTGCGCAAAGCCCGCCGCCTCATGGACGCGCTCGCGTATCTCAGAATTTGTAATACCCATGTTTTTTGGCCCAAAGGCTATGTCGTCATATACTGTCGTCTCAAAAAGCTGATACTCCGGGTATTGAAACACAAGTCCTACCTTAAAGCGGAGTCTGCGCGTAAAATCTTTTGATTGGTGTATATCTTGCCCGTCATAAAAGATGTGCCCTGAAGCCGGTTTTAAAAGACCGTTTAAATGCTGAATAAACGTCGATTTCCCCGATCCGGTATGTCCGATTATACCAAGGTGCTCACCCTTTTCAACCGAAAAGTTGACGTCACGTATCGCCGTGCGCTCAAAAGGCGTACCGGCGCTGTATGTGTGGGTAAGCATTTCAGTCCTGATAAGAGGCAAATCTCCGGCGTCCTTTCTTTTAACCGCTAAGGGCGGCAAAAATCGCTTCGGCGCATTCTTCGACGGTCAGCGCATCAATGGGGACGTCAAAACCGTCTTCTTTGAGCGAATGCATCAGCACCACGGTTTCGGGTGCGTCCAAGCCGGCTTTTCGCAGTGAGTCAATATCCTGAAATATTTCACGCGGCGCACCGTCCAAAAATACCTCGCCGTCCATCATGACCACGACCCTGTCCGCGCTGACAGCCTCATCCATGTGATGAGTGATAAGTACTACCGTGACGCCGTGGTTGTCGCGCAGACTGCGTATGGTCCTAATAACGCTTTCCCTGCCTCGCGGATCGAGCATCGCGGTCGGTTCGTCAAAGACGATACATTCCGGCTCCATAGCAAGAACGCCGGCAATTGCTACTCTCTGTTTCTGCCCGCCTGACAGCAAATGGGGGGCATGTTCCAGGTAATCTAACATTCCCACTATTTTCAAAGACTCTTCGACACGGCGGCGTATCTCGTCAGGCGGATATCCAAGGTTTTCAGGCGCGAATGCGACATCCTCCTCAACAACTGTCGCTACGATCTGATTGTCGGGATTTTGAAAAACCATGCCGACCCGGCGGCGTATTTCAAGAAGCCTGCTTTCATCGGCGGTATCCGCGCCGCCTATCAGAACACGTCCTCCATGTGGCAAAAGTATGGCATTAAAATGCTTTGCCAGCGTCGATTTTCCCGAGCCATTATGGCCCAGTATTGCGACGAACGTCCCCTTTTCTATCTCCAAGTCAAGCCCGCAGAGCGCCATCTTAGGCGCCTCATCACCCACCGAACCATAAGAAAAAACAAGCTCTTCAGTTTTGATAATGCTGTTCATCATTCTTTGTATAATCGTCACCTATCAACTCTCAGCACTCAACTCTGCAGGTCGCTCCGCAGGGCAGCGCCAGCCCGGTCGAGCCTACAGGAAGTCCGAGTTCGCGGCTTTCCGCGCGCCCGCCGAAAACCGACTGTGCGATATATGTCAGCACGGAGGGCGAAAGCCCGGCCGTGTATGAGTTTATAATAATGAATAGTGGGCTGCTTCTGAGCGCGCCGGCGCATAATTTCACGAAACGGTACAGTTCGTCTTCGAGCTTCCAGACCTCGCCTGAAGGGCCTCTGCCATATGAAGGAGGGTCCATGATAAGCGCGTCATATTTGCGCCCGCGCCTGATCTCGCGCTCAACAAATTTTGCGCAGTCGTCCACTATCCAACGGATAGGCTTATCTTCCAAGCCTGAGAGTCCGGCGTTTTCCCGTGCCCGCGAGACCATTGACCGGGCTGCGTCCACATGGCATACGGACGCTCCGGCTGCCGCTGCCGCAAGCGTCGCCCCTCCGGTATACGCAAATAGGCTCAAAACTTCAATGCCGCTGCCCGCAGAGCGTATCTTTTCAGAAATATACTCCCAGTTTACCGCCTGTTCCGGAAAAATGCCTGTGTGCTTAAAGTTCATCAGGCTGACATTAAATTTCAAACTACCATAACCAATTTGCCATTTATCCGGAACTCCGACACTATGCCACCGCCCGCCGCCCTCAGACGACCTCTCGTAGCGCGCGTCGCAGCTTTGCCAGTCGGGGAGCTGTTTCGGCGTTCTCCAAATAACCTGTGGATCCGGCCTCACAAGGATATACCGGCCCCAGCGTTCCAACCGCTCGCCGTCAGAGCAGTCGATCAGTTCATAATCAGCCCATTTATCGGATAGCCACATGTCCTGCTCCATTTGGTAATTGTCGCGAACCCTCCCTGCTTTTCTTCACGCAGCGCCGCAGCAGTTACCTTCAAAGTAAAAACTGCACTATTCTACCAGTTTACCCGCGTCAAGTCAAATTCATTAAAAGCGCGATTGCCTCACGGTATCCTTCAAAGCCTTTTCCTGCCACAGTCGAGATGCATACTTCGGATGTATAGGATATCCGCCGGTACTCTTCCCGTTTATGTATATCGCTTAGATGCACCTCCACCGCCGGTATCCCCACGGCTTTTATAGCGTCGGGTATGGCGATGCTGGTGTGCGTGTATGCGGCGGGATTTATTACGATGCCGTCAAACTTGCCGTAAGCCCTCTGTATCTCGTCTACGATATCGCCCTCGGAATTAGACTGGAAACAATGGGCGCCGGCTCCGGCTTCCTCGGCGGCTTTATCTACAAATTCGAGCAAATCGGCATAACTTTGCCGGCCGTAGATTTCCGGCTCACGCAGACCAAGAAGGTTTATGTTTGGGCCGTTGATGACAAGAATCTTCTTCATATGGCATACCTTATGATATCTGTCACTGTTTGTTCTATGGTATGCGAAACAATAGTGTATTCGCTCCATTGCTTATATATTGGCAAGCGGTTCGCCGCCAGCGCGGCTACGCCTTCTTTTTCGGACAGCGGTCTGCCTGTAACGGGCAGCGCTTCCGGATCCCTGTCAAGAAACACGATGACGGCGTTTTGCCGTATCAGTCGCAGGTTTTCAGGGCGCGTAATCACGCCGCCGCCTGTTGCGATTATCAGGCCGCTCTGTTTGCACAGTTCTTCTAAGGACTTGGTTTCCATCACGCGAAACGAGTCCTCTCCGTCTTCGTCGAATATGGCAGGGATTGGCTTTCCGGCGGCCTCCGACACATAATCGTCTGTATCGGCGAATCTCCGGCCCAGGCGCTTAGCCAGCGCCGCGCCGACAGTTGTCTTGCCGCATCCCGGCATCCCGATTAGTACGATGTTCCGGGTTTGGCGTGCGATTTTTGCGGTTATCTTTTCTATAATTTCATCGGGTATGGCCTCCCCTGTAAAAAGCTCCGCCGCCTTTTTTGCCTGTGCCGTAAGCATCGCAAGGCCGCCAAGCCCCAAAATACCACGCTCTTCCGCCTGTAATAATAGCATCGTACGGGCGGGGTTATATATGATGTCGATGACCGCCCGGCATTTTGGGAAAACCCCCAGATCGGAAATAGGTGAAAAGCCTGTATCAGGGTACATACCGACAGGGGTCGTATTGACGATCATTATCGCGTCACGGTGGGCGGCGATATTTTCATAATTGTCCCGCCCGTCCCGGGATACAACAACCAACGCCCGGGCTGCGCTGTCGCGCAGGACAGCCTGTGCGGTGAGCGATGAGCCGCCGCTGCCCAGAACGATAGTTTTCCCTGCGGAGGGGTCAACGCCTGACTTTTTCATCAGGTACCTAAATCCGAAATAATCCGTATTGTCGCCGCGCAGCGAGCCGTCGGGAAGGCGTACCAGCACATTCACGCTGCCGATGGCGCGGGCGGCATCCGAAAGCTCGGAGCAAAATGGGATAACAGCCTTTTTGTATGGGATGGTAACGTTCAGCCCGTGAAAATCCCCGCTCCGGAGGAAATCATCAAGCTCATCCGGCGCTTTTTCATATAATTTGTACTCGTAATCGCCAAGCTCCTCATGTATCTGCGGGGAGAAGCTGTGCGTAAGATGCTCGCCAAGCAAACCGCAACGCATACTATTCATACTATCTCCGAATAGCTTCCGAGGTAATGAAACTCCTCGCATATGCCGCTAAGCTCAACCAACGCATGGCTCAGCTCCGGGGAGTAAACGGGCATTTCAACGTCAAAATAAAACATGAAGTCAAAGTCCCTGTCGGGGATAGGGCGGCTTTCGAGCTTAACGAGGTTTACACCGTGGATATAAAAGCGGGACAGAACTTGATACAGTGACCCGGGCTTGTGGGGGACAGTCAGCATGAGGCTGGTCTTATCCGCGCCGGGATAAATCGCCAGCGTCTTTGACACACAGATGAATCGGGTGTAATTATTCCCCTGATCCTGCACGGAGTCCGCAAGTCTGCGCAGACCGTACAGCGAGGCGCAGTGGCGGGAGGAGAGCGCTGCGACGTCATTGCGCGGGGATTCGGCAACCATTTTTGCGGCCCCGGCGGTATCCTCAAAGGGAATCACCTTGCAGCCAAGGTTTTTCAGGTATTCCGCGCATTGAGCGATGGCCTGTTCGTGGGAGTACACTTCCTTGATTGCCGAGACGTCGGTTCCGGCTTTCGCGAGCAGACAGTGGTCAACCTTTACGCGGACACTGCGTACGATGCTGAATGGGTAACGCATCATTAAGTCATATACCTGGTTTATCGAGCCTGCCGTACTGTTTTCCAGCGGCAAAACGCCATAGGCGCAAAGCCCGCTGTCCACCGCGCTGAATACGCTCGCGAATGTATTGCAGTATATGATGCTGGGCATGGCGAACAGCTTTTCAACGGCAAGCTGGGAATAAGCGCCCTCCACGCCCTGGCAAGCGACGACAGTCCTGTCGGGGAAGAGCCACGGGGTATCCCGGATTGCGTCTTTTATCCGGGCTGACAGCTCAGACTCGGGCGTCAGTATCCGCTCTTGCTCGCTTCGGCTGAGTTCGAACAGCAGATAATAAAGCGCGGTTATGTGCGCCCTGTGGCTTTCGTCAACCCTTTCGGTCAAATCAAAAAGCTTCTGCCGCTCTCGCTCGGGGTCGTATAGCTGGAGGCCGGTGCGCTGCTTGTACCGTGCGATGTCACCGGATATTTCCATCCGCCGCTGAAAAAGGCGGATAAGTTCGTCGTCTATCCCGTCTATCTGACCGCGTAATTCCTGTAAATCCATAACAGTTTCTCCTTTGAAATATCTAATTTCATTTCTCAACTTGCGCTTTTGACGCAGCCCTCTGCGCGGCGGAAAGGCGCGCGTCATAAATGGCTATTGCTACCGCAGCTTCGACACAAGGAACTGCGCGGGGCACTATGCAGGGGTCATGGCGGCCCGTTACGGTTATCATTGCGCTTTCCCCCTTTGACAGGCTGACGCTTTCCTGTGGCAAGGCTATGGACGGCGTCGGTTTGAATGCCGCGCGGAACAGCAACGGCATTCCTGACGTTATCCCGCCCAGGATGCCGCCGTGATTGTTAGTGCGGGTGCGGACAGCATCCCCATGCATGTAAAAACAGTCGTTGTTTTCCGATCCCCGCAGCGCCGCAGCAGAAAACCCGTTGCCGAACTCCACGCCTTTGACTGCGGGTATTCCGAAAAGTATAGCTGCCAAACGGTTTTCCATGCCGTCAAACATCGGGTCTCCGAGCCCCGCCGGTACGCCCACCGCTGCGCATTCGACTATTCCGCCAATGGAATCTCCGGCCTGCCGGGCTTCTTCGATTTCTTTTAGCATCCGCTCCCCTGCGTCCGCAGCCAGTACGGGAAACTCGGCGCCCAGCAAAGCGTTTATATCTTCCAAACCGACATTGACAGGGTCAAAGGGTTTGTCTGAAACGCCGCCTATTTGTGCGATATGTGCGGCAATATAGATTCCTTCACGATGCAAGAGCTGCAGACATATCCCTCCCGCAATGCACAGCGGTGCGGTCAGCCGTCCGGAAAACATGCCGCCCCCGCGCATATCCCGGGCCTCACCGTGTTTGACATACGCGGCATAGTCGGCGTGGGAGGGGCGCGGGATATCCAAAATCTCGCTGTAATCGCGTGAGCGAGCGTCTGTATTGCGAATAATAGCCGCAAGAGGCGCGCCGCAGGTAACGCCGTCCAGTAGGCCGGATAAGAATTCCGGGACGTCAGGCTCACTGCGCTGCGTCGAATACGCGCCCCGGCCGGGCCTGCGCCGCAGCATAAACGCGCTTAACTCATTGATATCAATGGGCAAACCGGCAGGCAGCCCGTCAATACACACGCCAATGGCGGGACCGTGGGATTGCCCGAAAATAGAAACCTTGATACTGTTGCCGTATATTGATGGCATAAAACGCTATCTCCTATCTCTCAACTCTCAATGTATTCGCCTCCCAGCGCGGTTGTAAAATCATCAAAAAACCCGGGATATGATTTTCTTACGGCTTCCGTGCCGCGGATTTCGACCGGGTTTACACATGCGGCGGAGAGTATCGCGGCGGACATTGCGATTCGATGGTCGCCATGAGACTGTGTTTGGCCTCCGGAAAGCGATTTTCTGCCAATGACCATGAGTCCGTCTTCCGTTTCCCTGATATCCGCGCCCAAATCCCCAAATGCTCCGGCAATGGCGCTGAGCCGATCGCTTTCCTTGATACGAAGCCTCCCGGCATTATAGATTGTGGTCTTCCCCTCGGCGGCGCAGGCTACGGCGGCAAGTGCCGGAACAAGGTCGGGAGTGTCTCCGGCGTCGATATCAATGCCGCGAAGCACGCCGGGCGAAACCGTTACAGCTCCGCTTTCCCACGCGACATTCGCACCAAAACGCTTCAGCATCTCTACAACTGCGCGGTCGCCCTGCCGCGAATCCGGATCCAGCCCGGAACAAGTGACGCCGTTTCGGGAGATAGCCCCCAGCGCGAGCCAAAACGCTGCATTAGACCAATCGCCGCCAGCCCGAGCATTCTTCGGTGAGCGGAATACCTGCCCACCCGGGATGGAAAAAACACAATCTTCCACTCTGCTCTCTCCACTCTCCTCTCTCCTCTCTTCAAAAACCGTCACGCCAAACATGCGCAGCGCATCCAGCGTTATGTCCACATATGGGCGCGACTCCAAAACGCCGGTCACGCGGATAATGCCTCCGCCTTCCAGTATTGGAAGCGCGAATAACAACCCGCTGACGAACTGCGATGAGATGTTCCCCGGCAAAGCATATGTCCCGCTTTTTAGCTGCCCTCTGCAAACAAGCGGGCTACGCCCCTGTTCGGACAGCGAACAGCCGTGGCTTGTCATCTCATCATATAGCGAGGACAGCGGGCGCTCGGGCAGCCGCCCGCCCATGTGCAGCGATGCGTGATAGCCGAGTGCGCCGCAGACCGGCAGCAGAAAACGCAAAGTTGAACCGCTCTCGCCACAATCCAGGCTATGCTCCCTCCCAATGCTCCGCCCCCGGATGATAGGCGCCACGAAAAACTCCTCATGCTCATACGAAATAGCAGCGCCCAATTCGGCAAGGCAGCGCGCCGTCGCGTCTATATCCTCAGAACGTTCCGGGCAGCCGACGAGGGTTTCCACATCCGCAAGCGCGGCGCAGATAAGCAGTCTGTGCGCCTCGGATTTAGAGGCGACAGCCCGAACCTCTCCGCCGACAGGGGCCTTAATTATCCTTACAGTCATATTGCACTTATCCCCCCGGATTTCTCAATCTCAATTCTCAACTCTCAACTCTTTAAAGTCCCTCCAAACCCAGGCGTATTACGGTTTCAAGCTCACTTACCGGGACTTCTTTAAAAATACAACGCCCGATTTCAGTTGGGAAAATCATCGTAAGGCTATCTCCACCCCGCTTTTTGTCGGTCAGGCACGCCCGGGCAAGCATATCCGCCTCAAAATGAGTGTTTTCCGGCAGCCCGTACCGGCGGAGCATTTGCATAATATCCTGCGGGCATTCCTTTTGGCAAATGCCCATACGGAATGCCGCCCGGGCCTCGCAAGCCATGCCTACGGCGACGGCGAAGCCGTGGGGAGTCTGATAATTACTCAATAGTTCGATCGCGTGCCCAATCGTGTGTCCGAAATTGAGCAGCTTACGCGCGCCCATTTCAAATTCATCTTCCAGGACTATGTCGCCCTTGATTGAAACGCATCGCGCGATGACGTCAACCATTTGTTTTTCTATCGGCGTCTCCAGTGAGCGGAATAACGCCCGGTCGGAGATAATACCGTATTTTATTACCTCGGCGCAGCCGCCTGAAAAAACCTCCGGCGTTAACGTCGAAAACAGCGAAACGTCGCACAGCACCGCGTCCGGTTGATAAAACGCCCCTGCCAGGTTTTTTCCGGCGGTCAGATTAATCGCGGTTTTCCCGCCGACGGACGAATCCACCGCCGAAAGCAAGGTAGTGGGGATCTGCACAAACCGTACCCCCCTCATGTAACACGCGGCGGCAAAACCCGCCAAATCGCCGACGACGCCTCCGCCAAGAGCGACTATCACATCCTCACGCGTAAACTTCTCATTTGCTAAAAACTCCAAAAGCGAAATGAAGTTTTCGGCGTTTTTTGAACTCTCGCCGCAGGGAAGGACATAGCTGACGACCCGGTACCCGTTTTTCAGAAGAGTACCGCTTAGCCTTTTTTCGTACAGCGGCGCTACATTGTCGTCCGTGACTATCGCGGACGAGCGCCCGCCCGCCGCTTTTCTGACGGCCGCACCGCATGAATCCAGTATTTCACCGCCAATGATCACATCGTATATCCTTGACGCGTTTATCCTAATCGTTTTCATCATGACTCAAGCGCATCGCGCACTTTGCGCACCTTGTCCGCTACATCCGCAAATTGCTCCGGTGTAAGCGATTGCGCGCCGTCGCACAGCGCGTTGATGGGGTCGTTGTGGACTTCGATCATAAGCCCGTTTGCCCCGGCTGCCGCCGCCGCGACCGACATGGACGGCACAAGGCGCGCTATCCCGGTTGCGTGACTCGGATCGACAACGACGGGCAAATGCGACAACTCGCGCAGCATCGGTACTGCGGAAATGTCGAGGGTGTTTCGGGTATATGACTCAAAAGAGCGTATACCGCGCTCGCACAATATGACGTTTGAATTGCCTCCTGCCATGATATATTCCGCGCTCATAAGAAGCTCCTGCATCGTATTGGCAAGCCCGCGTTTGAGCAGTACCGGCTTCTGAGTCATGCCTAATTCCTTCAGCAGCTCGAAATTCTGCATATTGCGCGCGCCGACCTGGATGATATCAACATGTTCAAACATGGAGATGTGGCTTGCGTTCATTATTTCCGTGATTATTGGCATACCGGTCTGCTTTTTAGCCTCAAGAAGAATTTCGACCCCGTCTGCTTTCAAGCCCTGAAAATCGTACGGCGATGTACGCGGCTTGAATGCGCCGCCGCGCAGAATCGACGCGCCGGAAGCAAGCACGCTGCGGGCGATAATAAGAATCTGGTCTTCAGACTCGACCGAACACGGGCCTGCGATAAGTTGAAAATGTTTGCCGCCGATTTTCAGCCCGCCTATCTCCACAACAGTGTCGTCGGGGTGGAATTTGCGGTTTGCCTTTTTATACGGCTCGCTTATTCGCTTGACAGACCCGACCATATCCAGCCCTTCAAGCAGCTCGGTGTCAATCTGGCTTGTATCCCCGATCAAGCCGAGGATGGTGTGATCCTCCCCCTTAGAGAGAAAAACGCGAAGCCCCCTGCCTTCCAGCCATTTTGTAAGATTTGTGATTTGCTCGTCAGTCGTACCTTGTTTTAATACAGCTACCATATTATCATCTCCCAGACGCGCCGTGGGCGCAATTGTTGAGGTTACATGCCAGAGCCTACCGAAGACCTTGCCGGAATGGGGATATTTTTTGCATTCCTGTCGCGGAGTGGCGCATCCTGCGCCTATTCGCGGCGCTCCGCATCCCTGCTCCGCGCTAC
>Ga0099364_10006583_pt1 | contig 16866 bp, 24 predicted proteins | sample TergutTh196P3_FD_73070 | JGI IMG/M metagenome (GOLD analysis project Ga0099364, IMG submission 73070) | Microcerotermes parvus P3 segment gut microbial communities from Pointe-Noire, Republic of the Congo - Th196 P3 | ecosystem: Host-associated > Arthropoda: Insects > Digestive system > Gut ... | reverse complement strand
CCCCGTTGGGGCTAAAAAGAGTTCGGGAGGTTTTTCCGCCGGTTGACACCGGCGGTTATAGACATCGCGCCCTTGCAGGGCGAAAACTACCCACTAAAGTTGGATGCTCCCCTTTATGTCCTTTGCGGCAATTTTTTTAACCGCAAAGGACGCAAAGTATAATTTCATGCCGTTTGCATACCGAACGCCATAGCAATACCTTGCCTCGACAATAATGATGCAACTCCGTCAGACAAAAAATGAAATCCTCAAAATGAGCAGAACCCTTGAGAACCGTAGGATAACCGCAAAGACGCAAAGTTTTCGCAAAGAACGCAAGGGGCAATTTCATGCCGTTTGCGGTATATCAAACATAAGGTATAAGAAATCCAACGTAGTTTCATGTTCCTTCTCTTGAACGCCTCACTCTCCATTGACAGTACATCCTAAAAAGGACTATCAGGATGAGGATTGTGCCAACGGCGATGAAGGCATATCGGACAATCTGATATTCTTTGGGTCGGGAACGTTCTTGTTGTGTCTTATAAAGTGCTTCAGGAAAACTGGTATCTGAAACCCTACTCCTCTCTTGTGTGCGATTATCATAGACCATGTCTTCTTGGCGAACTCCGAGGTAATGTAGGGTAAAATTCCTTTCCGGGATTGGAACATTAATGTGGCTATTGACGAAAGTTATCTTTGTCAAACTTGTTCCATTATCTGTTATTTCTTCTACTTTCACCGGCTGGAGAATCCCATCCAACTCCTTCAACTCTGGCTCCCATCGATACACCACTTTTCCCGTTTCATAGTTCTTTTGGATAGCCGACACCAGAGCAAATTCTTTGGTCATATCTATTGCATGAGAACTGAGACGACCTGGATTTATTCCTCGGGGAATACTTCTGTGCAGAAACATATTGCCCTGTTTCTCAAACACATGAAATTCTCTGGATTCTGGATGAACCCTAACCATCTCAGCAAAAGTTGAAAAACGTCTTTCCACTGACCCTGGTCTGAACTGAAACCACACCATGGGGTCAAAATTCTCCAGCAAGGAATAACTTGCTGGATCCGGACCCGTCCCCGGTATAATAACTAAACTTCCAGATGATACTGCACGATCCGACAGCAGGGACTCACGAGTGCTCCCCGGTATTCTTTCCTGCCAGGAATCGACAGTACCTTTTGCATTGAAATCTTCAGTCGTATAACGATAGAATACATCATCAAGAATGAGTCCGCCGTTAATAGCGTGCGGACCTTCAGCATAGTCTCCATTTTCGTCCAGAATACGGTGTTCCAGAGTTTTTATAACAAACGACCTGCGGTCATTAACTCTATCGACAGAGAATTCGATGTGCGCTTTGATAATTCGTTCCGGGATACCTTCATTTACATTCGATTTATATACCTGAACTTCGACATCTGCCGCTCCATACCACGTCCGTATTGTTTCCATTCTCTCCTTGGATTTCAGAGCTGTGATCTCGCACAGTCGAATTACTTCTTCGTCTGTTAGTTCTTCTGCCCGTACTGCCTGTACAGCAAACAGACTAAAAAGAAGAAAAATAACACATAGGAGACAGTAAACTGGCGTTCCTTCCCCCGTTGTTCTCACAAAACTGCTGACTTTTTCACTCATGGCGGTCATTCTACCACAAAAACACTAAGGGGGAAACACAAACAGCATACAAATTGCACCTCGCGCACTTTGCACTTCTTTGCGTCTTTGCGTCTTTGCGGTTAAAAGAAAGATTGAACCGCAAAGGACGCAATGTTTTCGCGGGTGCAAACACGCCCCGGCAAATCGGGTACAATATCGTTTTTCCCTTCACTGGCAATTTCCCCTCATGACTATTCACTTTGACCGCCGCACTGAGAGCGGCACGATTTCGTCCTCGAATCCTGCGGAAGTTTGGACGGACTGGCAAGGAACCCATGAACGCTGGTTGTTTGTTTCTGCTCACGACGACGACATTGCTGCCGGTGCCGGACTCACGCTGCTTGCCGGTCTGGCACATGGGGTTACCTCCTTCGCCGCCTATTGTACTAATGGTAATATGGGCTATTGCTCCCCTGAACAACGTTTGGACATCGCCCGAATTCGGCAGGAAGAAGCCGACCGTTCCTTTGCTTATCTCGGTTTGCCCAGGGAAAATCTGTTCCGTTTCCATTATGACGATGCCAACCTGTTGCAAAAGTCGGGCAGACGTTTTGCCGAGCCGGGAGAGAGCAACGAAATGTTCGGTGCCAGCGGATTGCAAAACGACCTGACGTGGTTATTGCGCCAAGTGAAACCGACCCGGCTTTTTCTGCCGAATCACCGGGACTTGCATCCCGACCATCGGGCGGTGCACACAGACTTGGTCATCTCTATTTTTCATGCCTGGGGACCCATGTGGCCCGAACTGGGGGAGCCGAACAGCGATATTCCAAAATTGTACGAATATGCCACGTACAGCGGTTTTGCCTCACCGCCGACAATGCAGATCAGGGTTCCCGCCGAATTGGTGCACCGCCGGCTCGAATCGGTCGCTATGTATGAAAGCCAGCGGCAAATCGGTCTGATTGTCGAAGGTTTACGCAAAGTCGGCGGTATTGAATACTTGCTGGAGATGGAATTCGACCTCATCCAACATGAAAAATACGCTGCACTGTTTTAGACTCCTCACGCAGCATAGACCATAAACGGAACGGAGTTGGACTTTTTCCTTTGCGTATTTTGCGGTTAAATCCGAACTATTTTAACCGCAAGGGGCGCAAAGATTGTGCAAAGAACGCGAAGAATCTATTTTTGGAGGTTCCTATAAGATATGTTTCGCACAAAGGCACGAAGGACACAAAGGAATTTACGGCGGTTGTGACTCTTTGTGAACTTTGTGCCTTTGTGAGAGGCTGACAATACAGCGGGGCGAAAAATCGGCAAATGCCTTGTGTAATTGGATTTAGGTCGATTTTGCGGCATTTTTGTTGCGCTGCCGCATTAAGCGGCGATGCTTTCTTCGATTTCGAGAAGTTGGCACATCTCCCCTATCAAAGTGTCTGTATCGAAGGGCTTTTGAAGGAATTTATCCGCTCCCGCCGCTTTAAGTTCCTTGATTTTGTTTCGCTCGACCATTCCACTGATACAGATGATCTTGACATTTTCCAATGTTTCATCGCTGCGGACTCGGACGCACACTTCTTTGCCGTTAATGTCGGGAAGCATCACATCCAGCACGATGATGTTGGGACGGTACTCCTTGACCATCATTCCTGCCTCGAAGCCGTTGGTGGCGACTCTTGTTTCAAAGCGACCGTCTTCTTGCAGTACGGAAACGATCAATTCGACCAATTCGGGGTCATCATCGACGACCAGCACTTTCAGTTTGCCCGTCGGATTTACGGGGACTACCGGCTCAGGCGGGTCAGTCGGGTTTGGTTCAAATGAATCAGTCGGGATGCCGTTATCCCGCATAAACGCATAGAGGTCAGCGCGGAGAATTCGGCGAAACTTGCTGCCGGGAACGCGAAATCCTTTGAGTTGCCCGTTGTCAAAGCAGCGGATAATCGTCTGCTGGCTGACTTTACAAATCTTGGCGGCTTGCCCTGTTGTGAACACTGATTGGGTCTTCATAGTATTACTCCATCCTTATTTGGGTTGTGCGTTTGGTCGAAATTATTCCGACCTATTTAAGCCCTCTCGCGGGGGGGTGGCAAACCAGCAAAATTTTGCGGACTTTAACAAGCCTTCTTATTTTACCGTTTTTACCAATAATGCGGATTATAGCCATTTTACCGATTGTGTCAAGACGAAAATCGGAAGATTGAGAAGATTGGGGAACAATGGGGTATGCTGCAAACGGGAAGGAGTTGGACGTTCTTCCTTGCGTCCTTTATAGATTCCTTTGCGCACTTTGCGGTTAAAAAAAGGAGATTTAACCGCAAAGACGCAAAGAAAGTGCAAAGTGCGCAAAAAAACGTCCCTTTTGCCCCCGTTCACAGTACGTTCACAGTATATTGCCAATAGTATCTCCAGGGCACCTTCTAAAAAAATTCCGCCGAAGTGCCACAAATTCCATGTCTCCAATACACCGCCCCTGCCAAAATGGCAGACTTGATTTTTCTTGAAAATAGGGTAAATTACCGCTAATCACAGGTTTAGAGCAATTCCATGTCATTGGCATAGAAATTGCTCTAATGACCTATCAAACGGATTACCATTTTCACAAAAATTTTCCCGAATAGGAGTAAAAACAACGTGTCCAAAAAACTTTCTTTCGACGAAGAAGCCCGGCAACCGCTGGCTGCCGGTGTCTCCAAACTCGCCCGTGCCGTAAAAAGCACACTCGGTCCCAGAGGACGAAATGCCGTCCTCGATAAAGGATGGGGAGCACCCAAAATCACCAAAGACGGCGTTACCGTTGCCGAAGACATTACACTGTCCGACCCCGAAGAAAACATGGGCGCACAGGTCGTCAAGGAAGCCGCCAAGAAAACCAATGACGTGGCTGGCGACGGAACCACCACCGCCACCGTACTCGCCGAAGCGATCTACCTCGAAGGACTAAAAATGATCGCCGCCGGAGCAGACCCCATGGCACTCTCACGAGGGATCACCAAAGGTTCCGCCGCCATCTGCGAAGCCGTCGCAAAAATTGCCACACCCGTCAGCGAAAAGAACAAAAAGGAAATCGAACAAGTCGCAACCATTGCTGGCAACGGCGACTCCACCATCGGTAAAATCCTTGCCGAAGCCTTCGTCAAAGTCGGGAAAAATGGGGTCATCACCGTCGAAGAAGGCAAGCAGTCCGAAACTTACGTCGAAGTGGTCGAGGGAATGCAGTTCGACCGGGGCTTTTTGTCCCCGCACTTTGTTACCAATGCCGATGACCAAACTGTCGAGTTGGAAGACGCACTCGTTCTGGTTCACGAAGAGAAGATTTCCAATGCGAAGCAGTTGATTCCGCTTCTCGAAGAAGTCAGCAAGCAGAGCAAGCCGCTCCTCATCGTTGCCGAAGACATTGAAGGGGAAGCACTGGCAACGCTGGTGGTCAACAAACTGCGCGGGATGCTGAAAGTCTGTGCGGTGAAGGCACCCGGCTATGGGGATCGCCGCAAAGCGATGCTCGGCGACATTGCCGTTTTGACGGCGGCACAGCCGATTTACAAAGACCTCGGTGTGCAACTCGAAGCCGTAAAGATGAGCGATCTCGGCAAGTGCAAAAAAGTTACGATTACTTCCGAACATACCACGATGGTGGATGGGGCGGGCAAGAAGTCGGACATCGAAGCGAGAGTGGCGGCGATCAAGCGGGAATTGGAAACGACGACCAGTTCTTACGACAAGGAAAAGTTGCAGGAGCGGCTGGCGAAACTTGCCGGCGGCGTGGCGCAAATCAATGTCGGGGCGGCAACCGAAACGGAGCTCAAAGAGCGGAAGTATCTCTACGAAGATGCCAGAGCGGCGACAAAGGCGGCACTCGAAGAGGGAATCGTCCCCGGCGGCGGTGTTGCATTGCTCCGTAGCGAAAAGGCTCTCGACAAGGTGGACGTTACCGGCGACGAGTCGTTTGGTATCAGGATTATCAAGAGTGTGCTTGACACGCCGATTCGTTGCATTGCCGAAAATGCGGGTGTCGATGGAGCGGTTGTGGTCAATCGTGTCCGGCAGATGAAGGGCAAGAACGATGGTTACGATGCGGACAAGAATGTCTATGGCGATTTGTTCGAGGCGGGCATTATTGATCCGGCGAAGGTGGTGAAGGTTGCTCTGACCAATGCGGCGAGCGTGGCGGGGTTGCTCTTGACGACTTCGTGTACGTTGTCGGAGATTCCGAAGGATGCTCCTGCCGGTCCTCCGCCGGGCATGGATCCCGGAATGGGCGGCATGGGTGGTATGGGAGGAATGGGCGGTATGGGATTTTAGAATAACGCTAACAGAGCCCGTGGCGTAAGCCAGGGAGTCCCTAACTGACGTTACGGGCTCTGTGAACCGACAAACAAAGGAGGCAGAAGATGTACGTTCCGACGCTAACCATTTTCATTATGCTGGTATGTTTCATCACAGCACAAACGATTATCAATGGCATATTTGAAAACCGGCTTTGTAAATTGGAAAAAACACTCGCCGACCTGAAACGCGAATTGGAGGAAATGAAGAAACAAGCAGAGCCGCAATCGTAAGATTGCGAAACAAAGAGCCGTAGGTGGAGCGCAGCGTAACCTACGGGTAGGAGCGAGTTCACGGTGCACCCGCAAGTTTCACTTCGTTGCACTTGCGGCTCTGATGACGGGACGAACGACAACAAGAAACACTTAACTTAAGAGAGAGGTTTTATGTGTGCCACTACTGCTGCTATTACCGCAATGGTTGCGATTTTTATGTCAACCGTTTATACGTTGTTTGTGGTAGGTAAGCGTGATAAACGCCTCCAACGTCAAATCGACGACCTGAAACGCGAATTGGAGGAAATGAAAAAACAATCAGAGCCGCAATCGTAAGATTGCGAAGCAAAGAACCGTAGGTGTAGCGCAGCGTAACCTACGGGTGGCACCCGCAAGTTTCGGCGGAGTACGCCTACACTTGCGGCTCTGTGAACAGCGAAACGCGAATTGGAGGAAACAAAAAAATGTTAAAAACCATGCAAATCGAAATCATCAATCCGAAGGCGGAGCGAATTTTGAAGGAACTCGCCGCCGTGGAGTTGATCCGTATCGGAAAACAGGAATCGTTTCGGACTCGCCTCGACCGGTTGTCGCAAAGTGTGAAGCGGTATCAGGAAAAACAGGGCATGCCGGAACCGATGAGCATGGACGAAATTACAAGAGAAGTCAAGAAAGTCAGAGCGGAACGTTATGCGAAACGGAAAAAATGTTAAGATCGTTGTCGATACGAACCTGTGGATCAGTTTCCTCATGTCGCGTATCTTACGATACGGGCTCTGTGAACAACGTCGCAATCTCACGATTGCGGCTCTGTGAAGTGGAGCAATACGAACCAACTAAAAACGATGGCAAAAGACACTAGCATCAAACTATTTGAGAAGCGGACGGTTCGCTCCGAGTGGGATGCGGATGCCGAAAAATGGTGGTTTTCCATTACCGACATTATTGCGGTTCTGACCGACCAGATTACCCATGACGGCGCACGTACTTATTGGAAAGTGCTTAAACATAGGCTAAAAAAAGAGGGAAATGAAACGGCTACAAATTGTAACCAGTTGAAAATGCGTACTCCTGACAGCAAAATGCGGCTCACCGACGTTGCCCGCGAACAGATCGAAAAAAGTACCGACAAGTTAGTAATACTGCAAACGGAGAGAATTGGACGTTCTTCCTTGCGCCCTTTGTGTATTCCTTTGCGTACTTTGCGGTTAAAAAAAAGAAGATTTAACCGCAAAGACGCAAAGTTCCCGCAAAGAACGCAAGGGGTAATTTCATGCCGTTTACGGTAAATATTATCCCTAAATGCAAAGTCGGGAATGCTGGTCGGAAAAAGAAAAAATGTAAGAATAAAAGGAAAAGCAGAGCCGCAATCGTAAGATTGTGGAACGTTGATAGAAAAACGATGGAAACAGAATTGAAAATCAAGTATTATATTTACGATATGTTTGACAAACGCACGGTAACAGATTCGCGTGCAGAAGCAGAGGCATCGCATGAAGAGGGGAAGTTCGTTGTTGAAGTTCACATAACGACTTGGAGAACGCTGGGAGTATCGGGACAAAACATTGTTCATTGCGATTGGGGATTACACAATAAAGGAAAATAATTATGGAAAAACACTCAGCGATACAGTACACGCCGGTACAGCGTGCACAAATGTTAGCAGAAACGATCGAAGACGAATTCGAACGGTATCGGTTCGGCTCAGTAGCGCTGCGAAGAGAAATCGGTGTAACCAGCTTTCGGCTGACCCGGGAACAAGAAGAAATTTACAATGAGGAACAGCGCAAACTATGGCTTGCCATATTTAACCCGCAAAAACTCAAGGATGAATACGGAATCACAGAATACAGTGTAACAGAACCGCAATCGTAAGATTGCGGAAAACGACAGCCTTAATAAAACGATAACCCATGACGAAAACACACAAGACCTGCCAGAGTTGTGCGATGCCGTTCAAGTACGATCCCCAAGGGGGCGGAACGGAAGCCGACGGCACAAAATCGGTTACGTATTGCAGTTACTGCTATCAAGAGGGCAAGTTTACAGATAATTTTAAGACTGCCAAAGAAATGCAGGGCTTTTGCATCACGAAACTGGTCGAAATGAAATATCCAAAAATCGTCGCTTGGTTTTTCACGCGGGGGATACCGAAATTGGAACGATGGAAGACTTAACAAATGACAACAACGTTGCTTTTCGTGACAGGAAAAGTATAGTACACAAATGAGAGAGGAGGTATGAACGATGAGCGAAGAAACAGGTAAGAAATCCATTGAAAAACCCTTTGGCGCACTAGTCGGTGCCGTCGTGTTTATCGGTGTGTGGTTACTAATGCCGGGATACGGACAGATTTCACTCCTCAAACACGAATCCAAGTCCATAAATTTCCGGCTAACGGGATTGAAAACTAACAATGATAGACAACATCGTGAACTCCAACATCAAATCGATGACCTGAAACGCGAATTGGAGAAGACGAAGCAGAAAGAATAGAAAGGTAGGTAACCGACCGCCGGGCGGTTGCGTGCGGTACTCCGTACTTGGAGGCGTGCAACGGCTATTTTGCCGGGCATGTCCACCTGTCGGCTATCGCCGACGTTGCCGCCCGGCGGTCGGCAACCTACCTTTGAAACGATAACCTTTAACAAACCTTAATAACTTTAACCTAAAAGGAGACCTAACTTATGTCGAAGAAGATCAATCTGAAACCTTTGGATGATCGTATTGTCGTTCAGCCGCTCGAAGCGGAGGAAAAAACTGCCGGAGGACTATACCTGCCGGACACTGCCAAGGAAAAGCCGCAGCGGGGAACCGTCATTGCGGTCGGACCCGGTAAATTGCTCGACACCGGCAAACGCGGCGAAATAAGCGTTGCCGTCGGCGATGAAGTCATCTACGGAAAATACTCCGGCAGCGACATCGAAGTCGATGGACAGGAAATCAAAATCCTCCGCGAAACCGATGTGCTGGCGAAAGTCGTGAAGTGAGAGAGACGGCAGACGGCAGTTTGCAGATGGCAGAAAAGAGCCGTAGGTGTAGGCGGTACTCCGCCGTAACCTACGGATGTACCCGCTAGGAGAGGGCTTTCAAGCGAAAGGCTTGTGCGATGAGCGAAGTAACAGACAAAAAAATTCATTGGTTGGCGACATTCGGTGTTTTAGGATTGGTGTGCTTGATTATCAGTTTACCGATAGACATTACACGCCTTAAAAACAAATTCCGTGAAGTCAATCACACACTGTCGAAACAGAACGAAGCCAATGCCGACCTGCAACGTCAAATCGACGACCTGAAATGCGAATTAGAGGAAATGAAGAAACAAACAGAGTCGCAACCGGAAGGTTGCGAAGAACGTCACAGAGAAACGTTCACAGAGCCCGTGGCGTAAGCCAGGGATTCCCTATCTTACGATACGGGCTCTGTGAACCTGCGCCAAATAAAGAAAGGAAAATACCATGACAGTGATAATTGTGTTTTGGATTATTTATGCGTTGACAATAGTGTCCTCAATAACCTGTATGGTCATTTGCACCGTTAGCCTTGTCAAGATCGCCCGAAGACTGGGCGAATTGGTAGAGAAAATCGACGCACCAAAACGCGAATTGGAGGAGAGATGAAGAAACAAACAGAGCCGCAATCGTAAGATTGCGGACAATGACAAAAACAGATGCCGACAATTACCATTGATTTACCGGACAACGTAATGATCCCCGCCGACTGGGATGCGCAGGCGTTCGTACTCTCGAAAATGTACGAATCAGGAATGGTTGCGTCCAATCCAGCGGATCAGGTTGAAGAGAAAATTGAAGAGCAGGAGGATGACGAAATTGACGATGATCCCGACTCGTGGTTCACCCTCGAACAGCGGAAGCAGTTCAAGGAGAATCGGCGGCGTTTGGAAGAAGAGTTGAAAAAAAATCCGCCGAAGATGAGCCGTGAAGAATTTACGGAACTTCTCCGCAAATTGCGGGGTACGGCAGACGAAGAGACAATTAAGAGACAAGACGAAGTCAGGGAGCACATGAAACAATGGAAGATTCGGTGGTAATCGATGCCGATGTGTTTATTAGGCATTGGCGGACGAAGAGTAACAGAGAAACCTTGTTCGAACAATTGAACAAGCAATATAGGAATCTTTTTGTTTCTGCCGTTGCCAAGTACGAAGTTTTTGTCGGTGTTGCTGAAAAAGACAGGGATGAGTGGGAGATGCTTTTTAACCGTGTTACCGTCCTTGCTTTTGACGATGCAACGATAGAAACAGCGAGAAGCGTTTACCGCCAACTGAAACGAGAAAACAAAATGATTGACATGAGCGATATACTTATTGCATCGACGGCAATGGTGAATGACTTGCCGCTTGCAACACTCAATCGCGACCACTTCAAGAGAATTCGAGGATTGCGATTGGTATGATGAAAACGTTCACAGAGCCCGTGGCGTAAGCCAGGGATTCCCTATCTTACGATACGGGCTCTGTGAACGAACCTTGTTTTGTCAGAAAAATGAGGTAAAAATGAGGTTGTCGGGAGATAAAATGACACAAAAGGAGAAAACTAATGGAATGGTACGGGGTTTCGATAACGCTGTTGGGACTTGGAGTAGCACTTATGGGCTATGCTATTGCTTCCCAAGGAAAAACAAACGCCGATCTCCAACGTCAAATCAACGACCTGAAACGCGAATTGGAGGAAATAAAAAAACAAACAGAGCCGCAATCGTAAGATTGCGGAGAACGCCTGCCCCAACGGGGCAGAATGTCTATAACCCCCGGTGTCAACCGGGGACAAAAGACATTCCGCAAAAGACATCCCATAGAAACAAAAGCCCCAACGGGGCGTTACAAAGTCGTGCAGTAACGCCCCGTCGGGGCTAGTAGGAAAACTAGAGTCCCGCTATCCCCCGGCTTACGCCGGGGGTTATAGATATTTTGCCCCTATCGGGGCGAGTGTCGCAGTCTAAAGATTGCGGCTCTGTTAACACCATTAACCTTTAACCACTAACCATTATTAACAAATGCCTAAACAACTGATTTTCAGTGACGACGCTCGCCGGAAGATTCTCGACGGGGTCAACAAACTTGCCGATGTCGTTGCCGTGACGATGGGACCGACTGGTCGAAACGTCATCGTAAACAAATCCTACGGCGGACCGACCGTTACCAAAGACGGCGTTACCGTCAGCAAGGAGATTGAACTCGAAGACCCCTTCGAAAACATGGGAGCGAAACTGGTCAACGAAGTCGCGTCCAAAACCTCCGACATCGCCGGTGATGGCACGACCACTGCCACCATCCTTGCCAGAGCCATCTACAAGGAAGGGCTCAAAAACATCGTTGCCGGTGCGAATCCTGCCGCTCTGCGTCGGGGCATCGACAGAGCCGTCGATGCCGCCGTCGGAAAGTTGCACGATCTCACGAAAGCCGTTACGACCAAACAGGAAATCGCCCACGTCGGTGCGATTTCCGCGAATAATGACTCGGAAATCGGCGGTATGCTTGCCGAAGCAATGGAAGCCGTCGGCAACGATGGGGTCATTACGGTCGAAGACGGCAAGACGGCAGAGACCGGCTACGAAGTCGTCGAAGGAATGCAATTCGACAAAGGATACATTTCCCCCTACTTCATTAACAATGCAGCAAAGATGAACTGCATTATGGAAAACTGCCTGATTCTCCTGCACGAAAAGAAGATCGGCAGCATTAGGGAGTTGATTCCGCTCCTTGAAAAGACGGCACAAACGATGAAGCCGCTGCTCATCATTGCCGAAGACATCGACAACGAAGCGATGACGATGCTGGTTGTCAACAAGTTGCAGGGCGTGTTGAACGTTGCTGCGGTGAAGGCACCCGGCTTTGGCGACCGGCGCAAGTTGATGTTGCAAGACATTGCAATCTTGACCGGCGGAGTCGTGATCAGCGAAGACCTCGGCATCAAACTCGAAAATGTTACGCTCGAACAACTCGGCAAGGCGCAACAGGTTACGATTGACAAGGATACGACCGTTATCGTCAAAGGGGGCGGCAAGAAGGATGAACTCAAAGCCCGAATGGAGTTGCTCCGCAAGCAGATCGAAACGACGGACAGCGATTATGACCGGGAAAAGTTCCAAGAGCGGCTGGCGAAGTTGAGCGGCGGCGTTGCCGTGATCCAAGTCGGTGCGAGTACCGAAACGGAAATGAAGCAGAAGAAAGCCCGGATTGAGGATGCGCTCCATGCAACTCGTGCAGCAGCGCAGGAAGGGATATTGCCCGGCGGCGGAGTAGCATTGCTTCGTTGCAAAGAGGCGGTGGAAAAGGTTCGCGACAAGGCGAAGGGGGACGAAAAGGTCGGTGTCGATATTGTCCTCAAAGTGTTGTCGAAGCCGATCGTTCAGATTGCGGAGAACTGCGGTGTGGACGGCAGTGTGATTGCGGACGAAGTTTCGCAGAAGCCGGTGAACACCGGTTACGATGCGAATTCGGGCAAGTATGTGGACATGTTCAAGTCGGGCATTATTGATCCGCTGAAGGTTGTCCGTACTGCATTGACGAACGCCGCCAGCATTGCTGGCTTGATGCTCACCACCGAAACGCTCGTTACTGATTATAAGAAGGAAGACGAGAAGACGATTTACGGGGCGGTGGTGTAATAAACACGGAATACGCGGAATATCGCGGAAAACACAGAATTTGCATTTCCGCTTTTTCCGTGTATTCCGCGTTAAAAAACAAGAGGACCTCTAAAAATAGATTCTTTGCGTCCTTTGCACCATCTTTGCGCCCCTTGCGGTTAAAATAGTTCGGATTTAACCGCAAAGTACGCGATGGGTTATGCAAGGGGCGCAAAGTACAGATTTAGTGCGTTTCGGCATAAGTCAAGATGCAAAAATTGATTTTTAGAGGTTTCTACAAAACGATATGTTAGACCTTTTCTCTAACCTGTCATTCCGGCGCAAGCCGGAATCCATACGAGCGGTTCGCAGACTGTTTTTCTGGATTCCGGCGTGCGCCGGAATGACGATTTTGAGGGTTAGAGAAAAGGTCTATTTTGATTCAAGCATCATCCCCAGGGCTGAAGCCCTGGGCTAATAGGCTCCGCCCTTACAGGGCGAAAATATCAAGTCATTTTTTGCCCTGTGCGGCGCAAAAAAACAGCACCGTGGATTGATTTTTCCGAAAATTTTTCAATAATGACCCATCCGCCTTGAGGGGCAAAGCGGCTAACCCTTAAAACTATAGTGAAGAAACTTACACTCCCAAAGATAGGCATCGTCGTTTGCCTCGTCGTCTTGCTTTCTGTGCTTTCTGTAGGGCAAGTACCGCCGCCAGCCGATGCTGACCGCAAGGCGGGAGAACGCATGACCGTTACCATCAAAGACGTAGAGTACGCGTTCCGTTGGTGTCTGCCGGGAAAGTTTATGATGGGGAGCCCCGAGAACGAGGCAGGTCGATATAGCAATGAGCGTCAACATGAAGTTACGTTAACACGCGGTTTTTGGATGTTGGAGACCCAAGTAACGCAGAGTATGTGGGAGAGCGTGATGGGGAATAATCCGAGTAACTTTAAGGGTGCTAAACTTCCTGTGGAGAGAGTTTCTTGGAATGACTGTCAGGAGTTTATCTCGAGGTTGAACGCCCTTTTAGCCGGTACACCGGGTGCCCCTGCTGGCTTTAATTTTTCGCTTCCGACGGAGGCACAATGGGAATATGCCTGCCGTGCGGGAACGACGACGGCGTATCATTTTGGAAACACGCTTAATGCCGAACAAGCAAACTTCTACTTCTCCGGCAGCATTGGACGGACGCGGGAGGTCGGCAGTTATCCTGCGAATGCTTGGGGGTTGAAGGACATGCCTGGCAACGTTCGGGAATGGTGTTTGGATTGGTACGGAGATTATCCTAGCGGTGCTGTAACAGACCCTACGGGGGCTGAACAGGGACGGGGCTCGATTCGGGTGTTTCGCGGCGGGGGTTGGCACGACTTTGCGCGGCATTGCCGGTCGGCGGATCGGAACTACTACGCTCCGGCGAGCAGGGGCATCAGCATTGGTCTCCGTCTTTCCCTAGTTTTCGAGTCTCGTTAACAGGGATAGCGGCGGAGCAAATCGTTGCGACCGCAACGGAGTGAGGGAGCGGCGCAGCCCAGTATCCCTGTTACCGGCGGGTCTCTTGCTTTTTAACGGTGATTCCGGTAGAATGCTCTCCGAGTTGTTGTTTCCCCCCATCATTAACATTACAGGAGAACTCTATGTTACGACAAATCATTGCTTCGTTTGTTTGTTGTTGGATGCTCGTTGCCGGTGTCTCGGCTGTTGGTCAAACCGTCCTGTTCGAGAAGAAAAATCTTACCGACTGGGACTTCCATATCGTCGGTGACGGTATCAAAGCCGAGGATGTCTTTTCCTTTGCCGAGGATGGCAGTCTCCTCTGTAAAGGGCAACCCTACGGCTATCTTGCCACCAAAGAATCGTTCAAGAACTTCAAGTTAGCACTTGAATGGCGGTGGTCCGAAGGAGTGCAGCCGACCAATAGCGGCATTTTTTTGAAAATTACCGAGCAGCCGCCGCTTCCCGCGTTTCTGCCGAAGTCGGTCGAAGTGCAACTGGCACACGGGAATGCCGGCGACCTTTGGGCGTTTTATGGTCGAACCATCAATGAACCCGCCTCACGCCTCCGCAATGCAGAAAACCCGGCACTCGGCAAGTTTATGGGCACTCAAAAAATGCTTGCCGCCGAAAAGGAACCCGGTCAGTGGAATGTCATGGAAATCCTCTGTGTCGAAAACTTGATCGTGGTAACAGTCAACGGCAAGATTGTTAATTGGACAACCGGTGCCGAAGCGATTGAAGGACGAGTCGGTTTTCAATCGGAAGGCGGACCGATTGAATTCCGTAATGCTGTTTTGACACCGTTGCCGTGATGCGACGCTGTAAACAGCATGAAAATTGTACTTTGTGCTTCTTTTTTTAACCGCAAAGACGCGAAGAAGCGCAAAGTTCGCAACTTCGGTGCCGGGGGAGTATTGCCACTGGCAAAATAGCATGTACAATACGCGTACAAATTGAAATACCGCTCCGGCATGTTGCCGGAGCGACTGAAATCGAGTTCGTCAGCAATTCAAAAGCCGTCCAATGAGGACGGATTGGTTGACTTCACGGTCAAAACTGCCTTGCAGTGTGAAGATAACCAAAGAGTATGAATGTGGCGTGCTTCCGTAAGGGAGCGTCTGCGCATACTCTGTGGAAATCTTCTGCCACGCTGCCTTGAAAACAGCAAGCACCACATTTGACCGTGGGAAGAGTACCATCTTTTGAACGCACCGCTCCTCTCTTGAGTGGTCTTGTTGCCGCACTTTGCAACCTCTTTTTACCGAAAACCATATGGCAACTTGGCATTATTTCAACGAAAACAGAGAAAAAATTGGTCCGATTACGGGCAGAGAACTCAAGCAACTCGTCCAGCAGGGAACCATCACACGGGAAACTTTCGTCGAAGACCCCAACGGACGTACCGGGCTTGCAAAAGATGTGAAGGGATTGACGTTTCCTGAAACAGCACAACCTGAACCAGAGGAACTTTTTATCGCTACTCCGCCTCCGCCCATTCAAGCGGCACCAGCGGTGCCCGTGCTGCCACCTGTCGCCAAACCATGTTTCTGCACGAACTGCGGCAATTCCGTTGCCGAGCAAGCGGTTGCTTGCATGTCCTGCGGGGCTAAACCTTTGGGACATAAAAAGTTCTGCCGACAGTGCGGTGTGGGATTGAATCCAGAACAGGTCGTTTGTATCAAGTGCGGTTCGGCAATCAATACTGGCGGAGTCAACGTTGCCGGTTGGATGCAAACAACCGTGCAATCTGTTGGGGGAAACACCCATCAGTTGAGCAATTTCTTGCACACCAATAATGTAACGACGGGCGAGGTCGTGATTTTCGTCGCCGCCGCTCTTGCCTTTCTTTCGTTTGTTCTGCCGTGGATAGAGACACCGGTTCCGCTTGTAGGGAAAGGCTCTCAAAACGGATTCAGTGTCTATGCTTTTTTTCTTGGGCTGCTATTCATTCATCCCGTCTGGATGGCTTTGACAAAGAAGAGGACGCTTCACTATAAACTCCGAGGGTATGTGTGGGCAGGAATAGGTATTATTTCGGGGATGCTCTTTCCTTATGTCGTAATCGAGGTGGCACTATCCTCACTTGCTGGATGGTCATACGCAATGGTGAGAGAATCTGTTTCTATCGGAGCGGGCGGCTACATATTTATTGGTGCCTGCCTCGTACTGATTATCGGAATGGCACTGCAACCTCGACCCTCCGGCGATACCAAGACAGTTTTCGATGTAGTCAGTTGTACACTAGCCCGTTTCAAATGGTGGATAGTCGGATTAATTCCAGTGTTATTGTTTTTCCTGTTTTTATTTCCGAGCCCTCGTGTGTTATTGGTGTTGGTGTTGTCGGTGGTGGTGCCGCTGCTGATATTCTTGTTCCAGCCGGAACAGGATGACCGGAAGGACTCGTAGAGCCGCAATGAGGTTATGAAAATGTCCTTTGCGACCCTTGCGCTTCTTGGCGTGCTTTGCGGTTAATTTTACAAGACAAAAAACGCACCAACTGTGTTGACACAGTCTCTAAAAAAAGGTTTGGCTCTACCTGCGTTTCGGGTTGGTGTATTGTTTGGGCAGTAAAGTTTCTGTTACAGGATACCCATTTTACCCAAAACAGAGCAAAAAGTTGACCATTTTGCGTATTTTCACGCGTTTTCA
>Ga0099364_10006582_pt1 | contig 16866 bp, 17 predicted proteins | sample TergutTh196P3_FD_73070 | JGI IMG/M metagenome (GOLD analysis project Ga0099364, IMG submission 73070) | Microcerotermes parvus P3 segment gut microbial communities from Pointe-Noire, Republic of the Congo - Th196 P3 | ecosystem: Host-associated > Arthropoda: Insects > Digestive system > Gut ... | reverse complement strand
ACCTGGTTGGAGATCGAACTGAAGAAAGGGAAAAAATCGGCTCAAACGGCATTGGAATTAGCCAATAACCCGAACAGATTTCTCTCGACTTCGCAGATCGGGATTACATTGATCAGTATTTTGACGGGTATGCTTTCGGGGGAGATGTTTGTTGAAGATTTTTCAAAGATTCTCTCGCGGATTGCGTGGTTAGAACCATCTGCTTTTGTTATTTCCAAAACGGTGATTGTTGTTGTCGTTACTTATTTTTCATTGGTAATCGGCGAGTTGGCGCCTAAACGTATTGGTTTGGGATTTGCCGAAAGCGTAGCCATGTCGATGTCCAAGCCAATGAATATGTTGTCTGTCATCGTGATGCCGTTTGTGTGGCTGCTTTCAAAAAGTACGAACATGGTGATCATGCTTTTGGGATTGAACAAGGTGGAAGAAAATAAAGTGACGGAAGAAGAGATTAAGGCGTTTGTGAAGGAAGGGTTTGATGACGGCGAGGTGCAGGAGGTTGAACAGGATATTGTAGAACGGGTGTTTACGCTGGGCAACCGTGATGTAGGCTCGATCATGACGCACCGCAGCGATTTGGTTTGGATGGATATCAAAGATAACACAGAGACAGTCAGGTCAAAAGTAAAAGAAAACCTGTTTAATGTCTATCCGGTTGCTTCGGAGAAGTTGGATAATATGGTGGGCGTGGTTTACCTGAAAGACTTGTTTGAGAAAGTGAATATGCCGGATTTTGCGTTATCGCAGGTGTTGCGTCAGGCTCAGTTTGTTCCTGAAAATCAAAGTGTATACAATGCGTTGGAGCAGTTTCGGAAAGCGCGTGTCAAATACGGGATTGTGACGGATGAATTTGGTGGTATTCAGGGAATTGCGACGTTGACTGATATTATGGAAGCCTTAATCGGTCAGGTACTCGATGCGGACGAGGAATTGGAAATTAAAGAACGTTCGGACGGCAGTTGGTTCGTCGACGGACAGTATTCGTTTTACGATTTTCTAGAACATTTTGATATGGAATACCTGTATGCCGAAAATGATTTTAATACGTTGAGCGGTCTGATTTTAGATGAATTGGAACGGGTTCCCAAAACAGGCGATAAACTTGTCTGGAAAAATTTTGAATTTGAAATTGTCGATATGGACAAAGCCCGGATTGACAAGGTGTTGGTCAGAAAATTAGAGGAGTAAAGTAACTAATTCGGGAATTTCTGATACAGCATTTGTGAATTTTAGGTTGCATTTTTTATGCGTTTGCCCATTCTCCCCGCCATTACAAGTCCCATTTTTTTTAAAAGACAAAAAACAACCAATAACCAATGATGCGTTTTTGCAACACATTGATATTCAGTTTTTCCGGATTTCTTCGCAGGCTCGCAATGACGATGTATGCCAACGTCATTGGTAGGAGTCCTCAACTGGGTTGGATAAACAATCCGATGAATTACAGTTTATTAAAATAAAAATCCCCCCCCGTGATGTTAAAGTTTGTTAAATAATTTGGTTTATAGTATAAACTTGTTTATATTTGCGTCGTCATTTATAAATATTATTTCATTAAAAAATTTTTACATCATGGAAGATCGACAATTAAGCGAAAAAGAAAGTCTGGAACTTATTTCCCGGATGATTCGGAACACCCAAACCCGTCTTGTTAAAAAGTCAGGTATACCTTTTCTGGTATTTGGGTATTTAACTGTTATTGTTGCGATTGCGGTATGGTTTGCATTAGAGCGAACAGGCAATTACCAATGGCATTTTCTCTGGTATGCGATTCTTGTTATAGGTTATCCCATCATGGCGATTTTCAATAAAAAGTATCCCAGGGAGGTATATACTTATGTTGACCGTGTAATCTCGTATATATGGATTACGTGTGGTGTGGTTGGCGCAGGCGCTACAACATTGTCGTTTGTTATTCGTATGCCCATATTTTTTATCATTCTGTTGGTTATGGGAATGGGAACGGCATTGACAGGACTTGTAATACGATTTAAATACGTGATTATCAGTGGATATTTTGCTATCATACTTGCTTTTGGCAGTTTTTTTATTCCGGCTGATACCATGCAAATGCTTTATGCCGGAATTGCATTCGTACTGATGATGATTATTCCCGGACATATTATGAATTATAAAGCCGGAAAACAATGCTTAGAGAACTGAACCCACTGCTACACTCCGAATTGCGTCTGGGTGTGATGTCGATTCTGGTTGGGGTTGAAAGTGCGGAATTTACCTATATCCGTCGGCAAACCGATGCAACGGCAGGCAATCTGAGCGTTCAGATAGAAAAGTTGAGCCAGGCAGGATATATCGAAGTAACAAAGACATTTAAAGGAAAAATTCCTTGCACACAGTGCCGGATTACGCCACAAGGAATTGCAGCCTTTAATGAATATGTAGAAGCGCTGAAAACGTATTTGAGATTGTAGAAGCATTATCTTTTGTCTTCGTCACAAAAAAACAAAGGAAATATGAAATTCAGACACTCTATTCCATTATTAGCAGGACTTGTATTAGGCTTTACGTTAGGTTGGTGGGGATTCCTGATTATCTTTCCATGGATTGGAGGTTGGATTACCATTGGCAATTTAATTGGTGCGAAAAGAAAAGGAAAAGCAAAAGATTTAGGGCGCAGAATCAGCATTTTAATGATTTCGCCTGTGTTTCTTATCTTTTTAGGGGTGATGCAACGGGAAAATCTGCAAATTGAAGAAACGGTCTTTTACATTTTGTTCTTTCTTGCAAGCGGAATATTTACCCGCGTGTTAATACATTATGCCATCGCAAAAATAATCGGACCATTCATTTGGGGACGTGGTTTTTGTGGGTGGGCTTGTTGGACGGCAGCAATGCTGGAATGGTTGCCAATCAAAGAAAATCAACCTGTTCCGATAAAATATACGCGTATCCGTTATTTGGTATTTGTTGTTTCCATTTTGACTCCTGTTCTATTTGTTTTACTGGGGTATGATTGGTTCTCAAATCATATTTATGAAGATGGGAAAATGATGGCAACAGGCAAACCGGGAGCATTCATCTGGTTTCTTGTCGGTAACGGAATTTACTATCTTTCAGCCATTTTGTTAGCCTTCAAATTCAAAAAGAAAAGGGCTTTTTGCAAGATAGCATGTCCCGTATCGCTTGTGATGAAAGCACAAACTTCGATTGCTCTTGTAAGGATAAGTCCCAGTGGAAAAGAATGTACAACGTGTAAAACATGTAATGTGTGTTGTCCAATGGATGTAGATGTAATGAGTTATATCTCGGCAGGGAAAAAAGTAAGTTCAAGCGAATGTATCTTATGCAGGAAATGCAGACATGTATGTCCACAAAAAGCCATTCGATGAACTATTTAACTCGACTTTGCCCGGCGTAGCGTACCTTTTGCTTTTCTTTCCGGTTGACTAACATCACGCTGAACAATATGATAATCAATCCAATGATTTGTACGAAGGTGATATGCTCTTTGCCGAAAGTCCTGCCGAAAAAGACGGCAACAAAGGGATTTACATACGCATGGGTTGCTACTTCTGTTGCGGGACGAATTTTCAATAGCCATATATAAGCCGAATAACCAAGTATGGAGCCGAATACAATCAGATATGCCAGCGAAAGCCATGCCGAAACAGGTACTTGAGTCAAGTCGGTATGAATGTCGCCGGTGACCCAGGAACACAGCCAGAACATGCCGCTTGCAAAAAGCATCTGCCATGCCGACCCTGCAAAGGCGTTGACCTCCTCGGCGCCGGATGAACGGTATTTGGCGTAGAGCGTACCCAATGCCCATGAAATACAACCAAAGATAAGTATCAACACGCCGTATTCCCGATGTTCATTCATTCCTTCCACCGGTTCCACCTGCTCTGCATAAAGCATCAGTACGCCCAAAAAACCGGCGATGATGCCAATCACCGTTGCCAGATTCCGGAAATTCTTTTTCCACATCGGCATATCCAACGCCATAATCCAGATCGCCGTCGATGCGGCAATGATAGCCACCAGACTGCTGCTCAGGTATTGCTGCGCCAGCATCACCACCGCCATATCAATGAAAAGCAGGACAATACCGCTGATAGCCGATTTTTTGATCAGGTTTTTGCTGAATACAGGCTCTCCCCTGAAGCAGCACCAGCCAAAAAGAATCAACCCGGCAACCGTAAAACGAATTGCGCCAAGCAGAAACGGAGGCAAACCTTTCATCGCCACCCCAATGAAATAATAAGTAGACCCCCATACCACATAAATCAGAAAATAAGCAACGATAATGCTTATTGACATTTTGTTTATCTGCACCTTACACCAACTTTTCATTCCTGATATCTAATGTTAAATTAACTGACGGTTAAAGGACACACAGAAGTTCGGATTATCACTTTACCCCCAATTTCGTCAAACCGCCTGTTATGTGGCGTGTTTCTTTTTCACACATTTTTTGTTTCTTTCTTTTTCAGGTCTTGTTGGAAGTTTCGTCTAAAACGCTTTCAAATATTTGTCGTTGATGACTACTGTATCGCCTGCCTGTTTGATGATGGCTATTCCACTGTCTTTACAGGCTTGTTCCAGTTCGGGATAGAACACCATGGTTGCCAGACCAAGATAAATCGTATGGTTTTTATATTCTGCAAAGTTGGTTCTGAATGTATTTGCTTTTTCCAGCACTTTTGGAACATCATTTTCGTGCGCCTTGTATTTAACCTCTACAATGCCTACAGATTGTCCGTTCAACATGACAATATCGAACTCATCGTCTGTTTTCATGCCTTTCAGATTGTTCTTAATAACATCAAATTTCTCGCCAAAGAAATTTCGCTTACCTCTTTCAAACGAATTGAAAAAATACTCTTCCGCAAAACGACCCTGATTATTAGAAATGCCGCCTAACTGTATCCCAACCTTTTCTAATTTCCGGTCGGTTTCTTTCATTTGCTCGGCGGTTTCTTTCATTAGCCGGTCGGTTTCGGCTTGTTTTTCGGTTAACTCCCGAAGCATAGCCCAAACGATTTCCGGCGTTGCCGGTTGTATGTTCAATGAAGTATCCATAATGATTCACTTTAAATTACAGCCACAAAGATACAAAATATTTTTTTACACAGGCTTGCCTGTTCCACTAAATGGGTGTCCGATATTTTTTAATTGTTCATTAATTCATTTTTTCTTCACTTCAATATGCGTCATCACTGCCTCCAGCATTTCACATAACGATGTCCCGGTAGTTTTGCGCAGTAGCGGAACAACTGCACGCCGTTCGGGTTGTCACTGACGGTTAAAGGAAACGCCGGAGTTCGGGTTATCTCTTTACCCCCAATTTTGCCAAACCGTTATGTTAGCCGTTCGCCCGTTTACTCATTATTCATATTGTTTCGTTCTACTGCTTGAAGTCGAATATCAGCAACAATGGATTGTCCTCCTCTTCTGTTACGTCAACCATGCTCTTAAACTGTTCTGCCGGAGGGTATACATTGCTCCATTCAAAGACTTTGTATGCGTCCAACGGAACAAAAATACGTTTATCTGCATGATACTTAAAATCAGATACAGGAATTGTTAAACCATTGAAATAAACGTCATCCTTAATGGAGGCATACGTTTTAGAAATCTTTTGTTTGCGGTCGAACACAGTCAATTTTCTGTTTTGCAGATAACGACTGCAAAACATCAAAAATCTGTCATACAACACAAAATCAAAAACGCCATACGCATACGATGTCTTATTAAATTCCGTCATAAATACGGCAATATCAGCATAGTTCCTTTCAAAGAAGGATACTGGAACGTTTTTCCCTTTATAATCAATGTAAAAAGATGGCTCTAATCCTTTATCACTCGACACATAAACAGTATCGTTAAATATATCGAAGAAATAAATAAAATCCTGATGTATGTAAAAAGGATGAATCCCAAAGAAAAAAAGATATTTTGCCCGATGCTCATCTATAGGTAAAAACTGTTCGTTTTCCTGCCCGTCACGTACCTTATGTAATATATGCTGGTTTTTGTCACTTACGATATTACCACAGTAAAGAAAATAAGCGTTATCTATCGTTGGTGAAATAGCCATTACTCCCAAGTCGAGATTGAGGATAGAAATATTGACTCCGTTTTGGTTGTAGGTCAGTAATTTTCGCTGATTTAAAACAGTAATATTCTCGCCATTTACCACAAAATCCGTGATACCTGTATATTCTCCCGGTCCTCTTCCCTTTTTATTGAAACAGGACAATAGTTGTCCGTCATCTGAAAAGATAAACATGGTTTGTCCGTCAGAGATATAAACTTTATTATTTTCATACTGAATTTTATCGATTTCGCCCATGACACTATCAGTTGGAAGTTTGAGCATCCGGAAATTTTCAAAATTTTCCGATAGTATTAACACCTCTTCTGATGTAACATCCGCTTCTATCAAAGTAAACGGTTGATGCTGAATTTTTGGTTGACAACCGTTTAAAACAACGCTCAAACACAAAAGCAACAAATGCGACATTTTTTTTCTTGTTCTTGAATGACTGTACTGTACCATAAATTTACTTTTACTGAAAATTATTAATTATTATTATTTCGTCACACACTCCATGCTTTCGATACTGCGCTCTCGCGGGTGACGGCTAACGTCCCGGCGGCTTGGCGAAGTTGGGGCGCAACTGCACGCAGTTCGAGTTGTCACTGACGGTAAAAGGACACACCGAAGTTCGGACTATCACTTTAACCCCAATTTCGCCAAACCGCTTGTTAGCGGCAGTCATTTATCTTTTCCATCGTTTTACTACTTTTTTTCATTCAATCGTTGTCTACTTACAGATAAATTTATGCAATTGCATTTTACTTGAAATTTACCAACATAAATACATTATTGTCTTCGTCTTCATTGAGAGTATCGACTAATTCTTTCAATTTACCACTCAGTTTATTTTCACGGTTGGCCTGTTTCAACTCCAATAAGTCTAATTCAAAATAATACCCGTTTTCATATATATTCCGTATGTAAGATGGGCTGATTATAAAATCTTTACTATTATAATCCTGTAAAGAAAGTTTCTGTCGGAATATTTCGCCGGTTATTTTGTCGCGCATATAATGTCTAACTGGAAATCTGGCGAGACCAACTTCAGGATCACCGGGACGAAGTGTATACAGTTCTGTAAATTGATATCTGCCAGCATCTATACAGTTGTTGAAATGGGTTTTAGGATCTGTAGAACCCACTAAAGGAATTTTATGTATCACAGGGATTAAAGATTTGTTTTTGTTGACTACGAAAACCGTATCGCTTTCAGGATTGCATAAATAAACGCCGTCCTTATTTTTTATTAGGCGATTTTTAGTACTTGGTAAACCCGGTATCAATCTACCCTCAATATAAATCCCCAAGTATTGTGGAGCGAGAGGCATTATTAGAGAATCTAACACAGTTCCGTCAGATTTAGAAATAAAGTAATAGGGCGCTATATAATAGTCGTCTATCGATCTGTTTTCAAAAATCGCAAGCCCTCTTGCTGCATCTAACTTTTCATCATAAAAAAGAAGAGAATTGTCATCAAAAGAAACTATTTGACTCTGGATCAGTGTTCCCTGAGGTAAAGGGATTGTTCGCTTATATTTACCTGCAGAAGAATAAACTATGATACCTTTATTACTAAATCTATCAACGACAAATACATCATCTGTTGCCTCATCATAAATTACATTAGTTATGTTAACATAATCCTCGGGACCGTTCCCTTTTCGGTTAAAATGAGACTTTGGCAAACCGTCTTTGGAAAAAAATAGAATGTTACCTGTATTGTAATCAGCAATTATTACCGTATTGTCAGTAATATGGTAAATTGTTCCACTGTACAAATACTCATCATCGTCTGAATTCAAGTATAAATAGGTTACATCAGCAAAATCAGTTAAATATAGTTCCTTTTCAGGATAATTTTTGGAAAAATCAAAGCAGTCCAAACTTCCTCTTTCTTGTTTGTCTGAAGAACAGGCAGTTGTTAATGCTGTAATAGCGATAAAAAATAATAAATAATTAGTTTTCATATATGTAATATTTATAGTTATATTCTTCTTTTTCAAACATTTTTTTCAAACATTAATTGTTGCACAGTTGCTCACACGATTGCCGCTAACGTCCCGGCGGCTTGGCGAAGTTGGGGATCGACTGCACGCCGTTTGGATTGTCACTGACGGTTAAAGGACGCGCCGAAGTTCGAGTTATCACTTTACCCCCAATTTCGCCAAACCGCTTGTTATCGGCAGGCATTTTTTTTATTGTTTTCCAATTATTTCAACCGCTTTTTCCAACACTTCGTCTCTTCCCTGTTTTACTCCGGTTATGGTTGGCTCAACCTGTATGTCGGGAACTATACCGATTCGCTGTGTTTTTGTCCCATCCGGGTAGTAAACACCAATCCCTGAAATCGCTGTTTGTAAACCTCCAGGGAGCAAAATCATCGACACATTGCCATCAGCGCCAGCAGTTTGACTGCCTACTATGGTGGTATTGTTACCGGCTTTGAATGCCATTGCTGTATATTCGGATTGACTGATGGAGGATTCGTCAACAATCACAACTAATTTTCCTTGATAGGTTTCATCGGCTTTAGGAATTTCAAGTACAGGCGTAAACGTAAATTCTCCCGGATTATTTACATTCCCCTGTGTGAATTTTACAAACGGTGTGGTAGTTGAAACAAAATAAGAGCCTAATAAGAAAGGCACAAACGTGGATGGATAATTTCGGATGTCAATAATGATTCCTTTTGTATTTCTGAAAGTTTCCTTAATGACAGGTATGTCTTCATTTTTAATGGTAGCCAGCGTTACATAGCCGATATTTCCATCCAGAAGTTCATAGCATTTTTCGTTTTGACTTACTTTATAGCGGTACATATTCAATCTATTACTTTGATAAAGAGGCAGTTCGTTTTGTCTCGTCTGTCCTGAAGAAACATATTGAATGTTTATGGTATTATTATTTGACCGCAATAAATCAAAGGAAATATTCCACAGTCTGACCGCGTCATTCGATGCAGGATAAAAAATCTTGACGCTGTCAACGATGGCTTCGATTGTTTTTCCGTTGATATGGGTAATAATATCGCCAATTTCCAACCCCGATTCGTCTTTTAATTCAGGGTTGTAGTAGTCTGTTACCACTAATTTTTGTTCAACAAATTGAACCCGGTAAGAAGCATAATTATTTCCCCTTAAACTCTGTAGCGCATTTCTGCCTCCCCGTAAATTTGCAGCATGTGTGTCATTGATGTCGCCAATGATTTTCAGGGCCGCCAATTCGTATTCCAATTCATTTTCTGCCGAAATAAATACCGGAATATATTCTATAAGAACATCATCCCAATTTTTGTCGGTCAGGTATTTGTTGGGGAAAAAGTAATGTATCATGTTCCAGTATCTGTAAAGCGCCAATAAACGGAATCCCGCATCGGGAAATAACATATTGGGATAGGGATTTTCACTTGAAAAGTCAGGATTGCCTACTCCCTGAGCCTGTTTGATGTAAAAGTGGTCGCCTTGATGTCTGTTTGAATATATTTCCTGAATTTTCTTTTTTAAATCACTGTTCATATCACTTTTTTCCATCCACGATAAGTTGGGTTTCAGATAAGCATCCGCTGGCGTTTCTGCGCAGGTGGTACAGGCAGGAATTTCGCCGTATTTGTTTATCCAGTTAAGAAGTGTCCTATCTCTTTCCGCAGTGTTTCCCGCTTTCAAATAATCGGAAAGTATGCGAAACAGTTCGTAATCCCAGTTGTAATTTCCTTTGCCGACTTCGGGATGATGATATTTCAAAAACCCCCACAATTTGCCTAATAAATCCAAATCGGCAACTAACCGTTCATTGAGTTGTGGAAAAATAATCGCAGACCCGGCGTCAAACTCTTTGTCTTTTTCGGCAGGTAAAAGTTCTCTTTCAAAAATTTTTGCTTCCGCAATGTCTTTTCCGTCAATAGTAATCGATAAATTGTCCAACCACATTTTACCTTTCCCTACCAACAGGGCGCCGAGAAAGATACCTTCCGTTTTTGCCGGATTCATGGGCAGTGTGATTTCATACCTTGTCCAGTCGGTGGTTCCTGTAACTCCCCGCTGACTCATATTGTCAAAAGCGATTTGAGGGTCAATCCGCATCCACAATCCTGCATAACCATCTGTCACATTCTCGGTTTTGATGTAGCCTGACAAGGTTATTTGTTGCCCATCGTAATTATCCGGTAGTCTGATTGTGATCGGATGAAAACTTCCGGCTTCCCCTGTAGATTCTATGACTACCGAATACTTTCCGGATTGTACAGTTACCGAATCTGCAGACACCGTATAACCGGATTGGTTAGCAGCGGCCCAGCCTTGCGGCTTGCCATTTAGAATATCTTCAAAATCAAAATTGAAGTTTGTATTGCTTTGTGTTTGACAATAAACACTTATTGTCATCACTGCAATCAGAATTGTAATAATGTACTTTTTCATTGCTATTTCATGTTTTTATATTTATTCTTTCTTATTTTCTGTTTCAACACATTGGATTTAAGTGAGTTTTCTATTTCGGTGTCCCACTGCACTGTCGTCCGCTTGCCGATAACTGTGTCCTCGACGTCATTTGCGTGCTAATGATTGTTCCGCAAAAACCGTTACTTTGCATAGCTGACCGCACGCATTTCACGAATGACGGTTATTTTTACCTGCCCCGGATAGGTCATTTCGTCGTGAATGCGTTTTGCAATTTCGTTGGACAGGCTCTCTGTATCTTTATCGTCAATCTTGTCTGCACCGACGATGACACGCAGTTCCCGACCGGCTTGAATGGCATACGTTTTCACTACTCCGGGATAGGACATCGCTAATTGTTCCAAGTCGTTAAGGCGTTTGATATAGGCTTCGACGATTTCACGGCGGGCGCCCGGACGCGCTCCGGATATAGCATCACACGCCAATATGATCGGAGACAGTAAATTTTGCATCTCTATCTCTTCGTGATGAGCGCCTACCATATTACAAATATCCGGTTTCTCCTTATATTTTTCACACAACTTCATACCCAGGATAGCGTGCGGCATTTCAGGCTCATCATCAGGCACTTTGCCGATGTCGTGCAACAAACCGGCACGACGGGCTTTTTTAGGATTCAGTCCCAGTTCTGAGGCCATAACAGCGCACAGATTAGCGGTTTCACGCGCATGCTGCAGCAAGTTTTGCCCGTACGAGGAACGGTATTTCATCTTTCCGACCAGCCGGATCAATTCGGGATGCAACCCGTGAATACCCAAATCAATGGCTGTGCGCTTGCCTGTTTCAATAACCTCATCCTCGACCTGTTTGTGTACCTTGCTAACCACTTCCTCTATGCGTGCAGGATGTATGCGCCCATCCTGAACCAACTGATGCAAAGCTAGACGGGCGACTTCGCGACGTACCGGATCAAATCCGGATAGAATAATGGCTTCCGGCGTGTCGTCCACAATGATTTCGATACCGGTAGCTGCTTCCAGGGCACGAATATTACGTCCTTCACGCCCGATGATTCGACCTTTAATTTCATCGGAATCAATGTGAAATACCGTAACAGCGTTTTCAATTGCCGTCTCGGAGGCTACACGTTGAATGGATTTAATGATGATTTTTTTCGCTTCCTTATTCGCTGCCATTTTGGCTTCTTCCATGATTTCATTGATATACGAGACGGCTTCTGTTTTGGCTTCATCCTTTAACGAATCAATCAACCGGCGCCTTGCTTCATCGGCGGAAAGACCTGAGATGGTTTCTAAATGAACTATCTCCTGTTGATGTAATTTGTCCAAATCCTGTTTTTTCTTTTCAATCAATCCGAACTGTATGTGCAGGTTCTCCTTAGCGGATTCAATTTCAGATATTTTGCGTTGCAATTCTTCCTGACGTTGACCAAAAAACATTTCACGTTGTTTCAGTTTGGCTTCCGACGATTGAATTTTAGCATTACGTGCGGAGGCCTGTTTTTCCCATTCGGTTTTCAGGTGAAGATACTTTTCTTTTACCTCCAGCATCTTGTTCTTTTTGATTACTTCCGCCTCTTTTTCCGCTTCTTTCAACAGAATGTTATAACGCGATTTCCCGAAGAAAATCATAAAAAGAATTGCCAGCAGTACACCTGCGGCAAAAGTCCCTATCATAAGATATATTTCCATAATCAATTAACGTTTATGTTTGTATATAATAAAAAACACTATCTTTGTAAAGCATCCCATACAAAGTAGTGCGTAAAAATTTCCTGTTTCAACTAAACCGGAATTATTTATCCAATAAATAATCTTCCAGCGTTTCTGTAAGCTGTTGAATTTTACGAGTAAATGGTTCTGTATCGTTTCTTTCCTCCAAAAGAAGCAACTCCATCGCTAACTTAATAGCAACCTTCGCCAATAAATCCCTGTCCTCAACCGATTTAGCAAAATACAGCTTGTATTTTATCATATTTTGCTGAACCCGTTTAGCCGCCTTACGTATCATAGACTCCTCCTGTTCGTTTCCACGTTTAAGCGTCATAGAATACGGTCTATCGGCTATTTCTAAATTTATAACAAACTCATCATTTTCCACAGCTATCCGTTTAATAATGCAATGCACTTTTCGACTTCCCGCACTAACTTTAACAACCGCATCCGCGCACTTTTTACATCTCCTTCTTCCAAAGATGCAACATGCGCCGTCAGCAAGTCTGTATACTTGGCGTTCAACGACTGAATCTTCTGTTCTGCCTGTTGTATGGCATCTTTGTCGGTTTTGATTTGCATGGTCAGTTCTTCGATTATTCTTTTCTGTTTAGTACATAAAGACAAGACATCATGCAATCTCACCTCGAATTTATCCAACATTTTTTTTTCATCTTCGGTCATATTCGCGCCAAATTCTATACAAAGGTAGAGAAAAAAAATAAGAACTGCAAATTTTGCTCTGTTTTTTTCCCAAAACCTCAAAAATAATTAAAAATCCGGCCAAGGGAGTAATATTGTGGAATTTTTTTTGTACTTTTGATTTAAATATGAGAAAATAGTTACGGATTTAAGGTATAATATGATTCATCACCGAGGTACAAAGGACGCAGAGCGACACAAAGTTTTGAAAAATCATCTCTGTGCCGCCCTGTGCCTTCTGCGTCTCTGTACTGAAAAAAAAACCATAAGTTATCTTCCGTTCATTGCATTTATTTTTGTCGGGTGGATATGGCTTTCATGCTCGACAACGAGAAATCTGACAGTAGGCGAAAAACTCTATACCGGTATTCAGAAGATAGACGTCACGGACGAAGACAAATCGGAAGCGGGCGATGCAGTCATGTTCGAGATCGAAGCTGCGCTGTCCTATCCTCCCAATAATGCGTTATTCGGCAGTTCCACCGTTCGCATCCCCTTTCCTTTCGGATTGTGGGTATACAATGCGTTTGCCCATAAAAGAGGGAAACTGAATCAATGGATATACAAGGCTTTTGCCGCTCAGCCGGTATACTTGTCGTCCGTCAACCCGGAAGTCAGGATACGAATCGCACAAAATCTGCTACACGAACATGGTTACTTCGATGGAGTTGCCGACTATGAAATCATTCCCGATAAAAAAGACGCGGCAAAAGCGAAAATCAGGTATCAACTGACCATGAATGAGCCTTATACATACGATTCAATAGAATATCGCCGTTTGCAGCGCCGGATTGATACGCTGCTTGTTCTTGAACCTGGGGAGAGACTGCTGCGTGAGGGCGACCGGTTTAATGTCCTCCGTCTCGAAGCCGAACGGCAACGAATCGCTACCTGGATGCGCGACAACGGATATTTTTATTTTCGTCCCGATTATATTCTGTATCAGGCTGACAGTACGATTGCGCCCCGGAAGATAAGCCTGCGGGTGAGCCTGGATCAGGGACTTCCGCAACAGGCTGTTCGTCCATGGAAAATTGGCAACGTGTCGATCAACCTGTTCGGATATTCGAATGAGAGACCGACCGATTCGCTTCAATATAAAGACATGACAATCTATTACGAAGGAAAACTGCACGTACGACCGGATATACTTTATAACCAGTTCCGTTTTCGATCGGGAGACGTTTATTCGCAGGCACAACAGGTGCGAACGCAATCAGGATTGAGCCATCTGAATATTTTCCGGTATACCGAGATGCACTATACGCCAAACGATACTACCATGCTGTGCGATACGCTGAATGTCAATGTGAACGCTACGTATGATTTGCCTTTGCACGGTGAACTGGAAGTGAATTTCACTGCCAACAACAATCGACGCATCGGGCCGGGCGCCGTGTTTTCTGTGACCAAGAATAATATCTTCGGAGGAGGCGAATCATTTGGCATCAGTGTGAACGGGACTTACGAGTGGCTGTTGGGCGTACGGAGAAACACAAATTATTCGCTGTTAGACAATTATGAATATGGAGTAACAGGTACTATGACGTTTCCGCGCGTACTGCTTCCCGAATTTTTCAAGCGTACGTATGATTTTCCGGCTTCCACTACTTTTCAGGTATATGCCAGCCGTCTGAACCGGGCGGAGTTTTTCCGCATGTCCTCTTTTGGCGTCAACCTGACGTATGATTTTCAGCCCAATCCGATTCGGCATCATGCGTTTACTCCTTTTCGACTTTCTTACACCCGTCTGGAAAGGACTACCGAACAATTCAACCGTATCACAGCCCAAAATCCTGCCTTGTTCCAAAGTTTGAACAACCTGTTTATTCCGGCAATCAGTTATACGTACACTTTGGATAACTCGGTGGTGCGTAAAGGACGCCACATGACATGGTGGCAGTTTTCGGTTACGGAGGCGGGAAATACGCTTTCGGGTATTTATCTGCTCGGCGGCAAACGATTTACGGAGGAAAAAAAACTCATGGGCATTCCCTTCTCTCAATTTCTGAAAGTAACGACCGAATTAAGATATAACCGGGTATTAGACCGGAACAATCGTTTGGTTACGCGCATAGGTGGCGGCGTCATCTACAGTTACGGTAATTCGACTATAGCTCCCTACAGCGAACAGTTTTACGCAGGCGGCGCCAACAGTGTCCGTGCTTTTACGATCCGGACGCTCGGGCCCGGACGCTTCCACTCCGAAGCAGGGAACACGATGTATTTTGACCATACCGGCGATCTGAAATTTGAGGCAAATGTGGAATACCGGTTCATTTTGGTTGGCGAATTGGAGGGCGCGTTGTTTCTGGATGCCGGAAATGTGTGGTTGCTTCGCGAAGACGAGAGCCGTCCCGGCGGTACGTTCAAGTTACGCCATCTATTGAACGATATCGTAACCGGCGTCGGCGCCGGAATCCGTTACAACCTTGATGTCTTAATCCTCCGTTTAGATGTAGGCGTCGGCTTGCATCTGCCATACGATACAGGACGCAAAGGCTATTTCAACACCTCCCGCGTCGGCTTCCATATTGCGGTAGGGTATCCATTTTGAGGATAACTTCCACGGTCGTTTTCGAGCTGTTTGCCGGTTACTTCATCTGCCCCGTTGAAAATTTGTATCATGTTTTTTTATTCTCCAAAAAGGATGTTAAAAAATTCCTGCCTTTTAATATTCAGCGTTCTTAAATTGTTTTTTATGGTGAACTCCGGTATCGGGTCAATATGCGTTTGAAATATTACAGGTCTTAATAAACCGTCCGTTGATCATTTTTCATGCCCTGATTCGGTGTTTATGTATTGGCAGCCTGCTTTTAACAAAAATTCCCTAAAGTCTTTGATTGATATGTTTGATAGCTTATGCGTAGACACATTCCGGGAATTGAATTTGTTTGGTATATTTTGTAAAATCCCTATTATTGACAATTCCTTTTAACTGCCTGTTAGTCTTAAACAGATAATCAAAGTCAGGTGATTTAAGTCTATTTTGCTTTTTTACTACCCAGCCGTGACGCTCCAAATCTTTAAAAAGCGTGTTTTTGTGTATGGTGTCCTCAAAATACATTTTCAGTGTTTGGGAAAATGATTGTTGTGCTTCATCTTCATTATTGCCATATCCGGTTAAATCTAAAGCCGGACAATACACAAAAAACACCTTATCATCCACAAAAGAAACCAGAGACAGATCCATTGTGATAACAGAGTGTTTATTGGTAAACGCTGCATTATAACTAATGTTTTCACCCATGCCTTTTATTGGTTTTATTTTTTTGCAAAGATACGACATGTTTTAAACGTATCAAAAAAACATGTTCCTTTTTTTCTCTTGTTTTCTGTCCAAAAAACAGGCTTCACTTTCCGACACAAAATCGCTCAAAGATAGCTCCTAACACCTCATCTGTTGTGATTTCGCCGGTTATTTCGCCGAGGTGGTGGATACATTCGCGGATATCCTGTGAGAGAAAGTCGCCGGAAAGATTGTTTTTCAATCCTTCTATCACGTGGGTAATGGCTGATAAAGCATTGCAAAGGGCTTCATAGTGGCGGATATTGGCGACTATTACATCGTTTGAGTTGAATGATTGTTTTTGGGTTAAACCAAGGATTTCATTTTTTACACGCTCAATATCAGCAGGGTCTTTGCACGAGATATGGATCGACAGGACAGTTCCGAATGTATGAATCGGGCTGCGGCGTATCAAATCGTTTTTTGTGCCGATCATCAGGATGGGTTTGCGGAGACTTTGCAGCCAACGGCTTGTCGCCACCCAATCATCCATATCATCTTCGTTTGTCAAATCAAAGAGGTAGAGTATGATCGCCGCTTTTTCCGCTTTCTCGAAGCTGCGTTGTATGCCTAACGCCTCAATGCGGTCGCCGGTCGGCTGACGGATACCGGCTGTGTCAATGAAACGAAAAAGCTGACCGCCGACATACAAGGTCTCTTCAATTGTATCACGCGTCGTCCCCG
>Ga0099364_10006581_pt1 | contig 16868 bp, 13 predicted proteins | sample TergutTh196P3_FD_73070 | JGI IMG/M metagenome (GOLD analysis project Ga0099364, IMG submission 73070) | Microcerotermes parvus P3 segment gut microbial communities from Pointe-Noire, Republic of the Congo - Th196 P3 | ecosystem: Host-associated > Arthropoda: Insects > Digestive system > Gut ... | reverse complement strand
GAGTAGATGCTGGCGGCGGTGCCGATGATTTTCTCGCCTTTTTTGTAGCGGCCGATGTTTTGGTACTCGCCCTTCATCAGGAGCAGGTCGTAGGCATCCTTCCGCATGCCGCCCACGATGAACATCAGGGTCGCGCCCCCGATCATGAACAGCAACAAGACCGGCCCGAAATATGACAAACCCAGCGCTCCCATCAAGATGAGCAGGGCCACGGCGATGATGAGCAGGGCCACCCCACCGGCGATCAGGCCGGCAAAGAGGGGGATAAAACGCTCGCGCTCTGCCTTTACCCGTTCATGGGTCGCGGTGTTGAGACGGATGCCCCGCTTGGCGTAATCGGCGTATTTGTCCATCCGCAGTCCCATGATGATGAATATCACCACCGCCACGGCCACCGTCGCCAGCAGGAAGACGACGCCGATACTGCCCGCATAATCCATGGAAGCACCGGCGAGCAACTGCGATATAAATATCAAGCCGGCCACGCCCGTCAGAATCAGCCAGACCCCTGCCCCAATCGCAATGCTGGCTTTAGCCATGTCGGCCAGATAGGCCGCCGCTTCGTCACCGGAGAGAAAAACCCGCTCATCGCGCCTGGCCTGTCCGCCGCCGTTTGGCGAAAGCTCCAGCTCACGGGCTATTTCATCGATGTTGCCGAAGTCGCGGATCACGCAGCCGATGGCCTCGTTTTCACTCTTGCCCTCGGCTTTCAAAGCCAGGTATTTTTCCTCCATGCCCGCGAGCATCTCCCGCTTCATCGCCCTAAGCTGCTCGCTGTCCGCAAAGCCCGCGAATACGTTGTCCAAGTATGTTTTGATTGTTTCCATGATTATCCTCCTTTTGTTAAATGCATAATTCATAATGCATAATTCATAATTAATGCGTATTCCCCTAACCCAACATTGGCGGGGGGTCAGTACCAGGCAGCCCTGTAAACCTTCCGACCAAGTCCTTCACCAATTCCCATTCCGTGCATTTTTTGCGGTAGTAGCCACGCCCCTCCTCGGTCAGGCTGTAATAGGTCCGCTCCCGGCCACCGGAAACCGTGCCGGGATAGGAGCGCAGATAAGCTTGTTTTTCCAGGCGGGCGAACGCCGAATAGAGCGTCGTTTCCTTCATCGTGTAACGCCTTCCCGAAAGCTCGCCAATCCGCTTCGAGATTTCGTAGCCGTATGAATCCCCATCCAGGAGGACCCGCAATATCATCACGTCGATATAGCCACGCAATACGTCGCTGGAGATATCCATGTAATCCACATTGTCCTACTTTCTATATTACTACGTCTGACGGTGTAATAAGGATAGCACGGACTACTACGTCACGTCAAGTAGTTTTTGTAAAAATATTTTATGATATTTTATGATTTACTGCGGCACAGGTGGCGGGCTTGACTTTTTCGTCCGATTTTGCCAAAATTAGAAATAAACGTCCGAAAGGGGTGTGCAAAATAATCCAGATTACCGCAACCGACTTAAAAGCCAATCTCGGCAAGTATCTTTCGCTCGTCGGGCGTGAGAAGATACCCATAACGAAGAACGGCAGGGATATTGCCGTATTGTCCGCCCCCCGGGAAAATAGCGCATGGGTGGATGATATAGTAGGCATCATCCCGGATTATGACATCGACATAAAGAATGTCAAAGCAGAGAGGTTGGCGCAAAAATATGAAAGTATTGATTGTGTCGTTGCAGCCAAAAGAAAGCCGAAGCAAAGCGGACTTCATTGTCACCAGAAATGAGGGTGATTTCAAAGGCTCGCCTGTTCCCGCCGTATCGCCGCAAGATTTTTTGGAGCGTTTATAGGGGGGGGGACCCTGGCCCCGTGACGCCTTCCACATTGATAGCGACACCGATGGCGAGATAAAGTCCAATAGGCCACAGCAATGTGATATACCGAAAAAGCTCTTAACCAAAAAACGGAGGTACCGCTACATGAACAACCAATTTGTCGGTGACATCGGCGATTATACCAAACTTGGTATGTTGCTTGAATTGGAAAGGGCTGGATTTACTATTGGTATCAACTGGTATTGGACTCCGGATAATCCGACAAAAACTGGCGGTATCCACACGGATTACCTAGATGACAAACGATGTGGAAAAAGGGAACGGGACAGACCCGATCCAGACTTATTTTCTTTCTTGCATGACATAAGGATTAAAAGAACACGTTCTCAAACCGTTGATACGCTTTTAAGTCTGTTCAACCAAAATTCTACTGTGGATTATCGGGCAAGGATGGACTTTTCAGTCACTCAGCAATGTATAAGACAACAACGGGAAATTTGGCACAATGACGCACTAAAAGCATTGAGTTCAAAAGATATTGTGTTTTTAGACCCAGACAATGCCTTGCAAGCAAAGTCTGATCCATATGATGCCAAAGATGGTCATTTATACGTAGCATATAAAGAGGCGGCTGATTATTACGATGATAAAGCTACCGTTATTATATATAATCACCTGCCCATAAAAAGCAAAAAACAATATTTCATAAATAATAGATTACGCCCCATATTCAAACATATAAAAATTTCACCGGACAATGTGTTTTGTATTGAAGCTCCACGCCGGAGCGTTCGGTATTATCTTATCGTAGCGCAACCAAATCATCGTGATTTAATACAACAAGTCTTACATAAAATGATTGACCTTGACAAGCCGGGCTGGCGCAACTATTTACTTGACGTGAGCCAATTATTGAGGTATGGCGAGTAGTAATGTGTCTTAATCTGTTTCTCGAAATCGGAATTGATTTTTTAGGTCTTATTAAACTCCGCATATTCCAGATGGGCTTTGTCTTTGGCATCTTGCATGGACACTTTACCCTTACTGGTCAATACCTTGTAGCGTCTAAATTGCAAAAATTCATCAATGCTCTGGGAAAAGTCCTCCATTTCCAACAACACCTCATCTTCGATTAAATCCTCAACATAATCGAAAAAGCCGGAAACACTTCTTTCCAACCGCCGTTTCGCCCCGTTTCAAACGTTCGTCATCCAGCACAAAGCCCTTTGTCATAAAGTCCCCTAGAATTTTTGTCGCCCACTGCCGAAACCGCGTGGCTTTCAGGGAATTTACCCGATAACCGACGGAGATAATGGCATCAATGTTGTAAAATTTAAGCGATTTTGTTTGAGTTTTATCGGCTATGGTGCCGTGCTGGGTGGTATGTGCAATTTCTGCACATACCACTCCCTCCTCTACTTCTCCGCTTTCAGAAATATTTTTCAAATGCCTTGTAATCGAAGTTCTGTCAACAGCGAACAACTCCATTAAAACCCCACACATTCAAACCATGTCGCAAGATGGTTGTCGTTTTTGCCTGCGCTATAAGTTTTTATTGAGTTTACTTCACACAACTAATTGCGGGGAGTAGTGAGATATGTTACAATTGCGAGAGAAACCACGCTTTTTCTGGATTGTCAGAAATAAACAATATATAAGCAACGTTAGGATGCGAGAATCATGTCAGGAAGACGGTATAGCGAAGCTGACAAGGAAGATAGGTTTTCAATTTGCGTGTCCGAAATTGTGTTCTTTGACATGGAAGCTGACAAAACACCACCTGAGATAGGTGCAGTCGATTCAAATAATAAAGAAATGCACAGCTCGAGCAAGTCGGCTTTTTCGGCATTCATTCAAGGAGCGGAGTACCTTTGCGGACATAATATTTTTGAACATGACTTGAAATATGTCCAAGACGCAATCGCTCGCTCCCCGGTACGGAAGTTCATTGATACACTATACTGGTCACCGCTTTTATTTCCGTTAAAGCCGTACCATAAGATTGGGAAGCAATATAAAATCGTCTCGGAGGATGATCCGAACAATCCTGTTTTTGACGCAAAACTTACAAGGGATTTGTTTTTTGATGAGCTGTCTACTTTCAACAATTTAGATGGACTGCTTAAAAGCATTTACTACACACTGCTTTGTGAGCAAAAGGAATTTAAAGATTTTTTCCGCTTCATTGGCTTTGATAGTACGATTGATTGTGAAAAAAATATTAGAAAATATTATAGCGGCAGGATTTGCGGAAATGCTAACCTTGCAAAATTCATTGCAGAAACACCTGTTGAACTTGCGTACAGCTTGGCGCTTGTCAACACAGACAACAAATATTCGGTGACACCGCCATGGGTTCTCAAACACTTTCCCCGGGTTGAAAATATTATTTACTATCTTAGAAGCAGCCGCTGTGCTCGGGGTTGTGATTATTGCGAAAGCAGTATCGACCCCGTTAAGGCATTAAACAGGCTGTTTAATTACCCATCGTTTAGGACATACGAGGGAATGCCGCTGCAAGAAATGGCGGCGACAGCCGCGATTGACGGCAAATCGTTGCTTGCAATTTTTCCAACAGGTGGCGGCAAGTCGATAACTTTCCAGTTGCCGGCGCTGGTTCAGGGCGAGGCGGTCAGGGGTCTGACGGTTGTCATTTCGCCATTGCAGTCGCTTATGAAAGACCAAGTGGACAACTTGGAGAAAAATAGCATAACGGACGCGGTAACGATAAACGGGGCGCTTGACCCGATGGACAGGGCAAAAGCATATGAACGGGTGGAGGACGGTTCTGCATCAATTCTTTATATTTCGCCCGAGAGTTTGCGGAGCAAATCCATTGAAACGCTTTTGTTAAAACGCAATATCGTGCGCTTTGTAATTGATGAAGCTCACTGCTTTTCTTCATGGGGACAGGACTTTCGAGTTGACTATCTATATATTGGCGACTTTATAAAAGAGTATCAAGAAAAGAAAAACCTTAGCGACGCTATACCGGTATCGTGTTTTACGGCGACAGCGAAACAAAGGGTTGTTGAAGATATAATATCCTATTTCAAGGAAAAATTATCGCTCGAATTGGAGCTTTTTCGGAGCGACGCACAAAGAACCAACCTCAAATACTCTGTGTTCACGAAAACCTCTGCGGAGGACAAGTATCAGCAGCTTAGGACGCTTTTAGAAATAAACAGCGAAACCCCTGCGATTATTTATGTGTCACGCACGAAACGGACAAGGGAGCTGGCGGAGCGGCTTGAAAAGGACGGCGTAAGCGGTGGAGTTGTCGCTTATCATGGACAGATGGAGCGGCAACAACGTATAGAGAATCAGGAAAAATTCATGAACGGTATGGCACGCATTATCGTTGCAACAACCGCATTTGGAATGGGCGTTGACAAAAGCGACGTTCAAATTGTAATTCATTATGACATTTCAGCAAGTTTGGAGGACTATGTTCAAGAGGCCGGCAGAGCGGGAAGGGACGAAAAATTGTCGGCAGAGTGCTTTGTTTTGTTTGATGAAGAAGATTTGAACAAGCATTTTATTATGCTTAATCAGAATAAATTGGGCATAAAAGAAATTGGGCAGGTTTGGAAAGCAATTAAGGAAATCACGAAATTGCGGCAGTCCGCATCAAAATCCGCATTGGAGATAGCAAGAGAAGCAGGCTGGGACGACTCGATCAAGGATATAGAAACACGGGTTCGGACGGCCATTGCGGCATTAGAAGAGTCGGGCTTTATGAAGCGCGGGCAAAATAGCCCTCGAATTTATGCAAACAGTATCCTCGTGAAAAACATGGAAGAGGCGGTAGAACGCATAAATGCATCACAGCGTTTTAGTGGCGACAATGAACGCCAAGATGCGGTCAGAATAATAAAAAGCCTTATTTCATCAAAGTCCCGAGCAAAAGCGGGCAATGAAGATGGCGAGTCTCGGATTGATTATTTGTCGGATAGTTTGGGAATAGTCAAGGAGAACATTATCCGGGTCATAAATGTTTTGCGTGAGGAGAGAATCTTAGCGGACGCAAAGGATTTGATTGCCTTTGTTAAAAAGAGCGGCAGAGTGAACGTATCGCTCGGCATCCTTAGCGAGTTTACGCAAATTGAAAAACACATCATTGAGCAGCTATCTGAAACGGAGACAAAACTCAATTTAAAAGAAATCAATAAAGACTGCGAGAAAATTGCCCCCACAGTGAATGTGCAGAAACTCAAAATGGTATTCAATTTTTATGCCATCAAGAATTGGATAAAACGGGCAAACAGCGACACAAAGGATGAGTTGCTTGTCAAAGCGAATTTTGCCGCCGCGGACTTATTAGAGCGATGCAGCAGACGGGTAGAGCTTTCGGATTTTATTATCAAATATCTGTTTGACAAGAGTCAGGGCATACCGCAGTCTGATGGGCGAGAGGAGGTTGATGTTGAGTTTTCTTGCCTTGAGCTGAAAGAGGAATACGAAGTAGGCAATGTGCTTGGCAAGAGAGAAACCTCGTTTGACGAGATAGATGACAGCTTGTATTATCTATCAAAAATCGGGGCATTGCGGCTCGATGGCGCATTTTTGCTTGCATATAACGCAATGCGAATAGAGCGGACGGAGCAAAACACCCGCCGACAGTATAAAAAAGACGATTATAAAAAGTTGGAGGAATTCTATAACAATAAGGTTCAGCAAATTCATATTGTGGGAGAATACGCGAAGCGGATGACAAGTGATTATAAGGAAGCGTTACAGTTTGTTGACGACTACTTTAAGCTGAATTACGATGCGTTTTTACGGCGATATTTTAAAGACAGAGAGGCGGAAATCACTAAAAACATCACCCCCAAAAAATTCAAACAGCTCTTCGGTGATTTATCGCCACAGCAGCTTCGCATCATTAAGGATTCAGATGGCAAATATATAGTAGTGGCCGCAGGGCCCGGAAGTGGAAAAACAAAGGTCCTGGTACACAAGTTAGCATCGCTTTACCAAATGGAGGATGTTAAGCAAGAGCAAATGCTTATGCTTACATTTTCCCGTGCGGCGGCAACGGAGTTTAGAAAGCGCTTGACAAGGCCCGAAATGCTTGGTAATGCCGCAAACTTTATCGGCGGCGGAACGCGGGCGGAAGGCATAACAACATTTCATTCATACTGCTTTGATCTGTTGGGGAGAGTGGGCTCACTTACAGACAGTGACACCGTTATCACGGAAGCCGTCAGGCGCATAAAGTCCGGCGAGATTGAAGCAAATAAAATCACCAAAACTGTTTTGGTGATTGACGAAGCGCAGGATATGAGCGAGGTGGAGTTTTCACTTGTCGAAGCCCTTATGGAAGCCAATGAGGAAATGCGGATTATAGCCGTTGGTGATGACGACCAAAATATCTATGAGTTTAGACAGTCCGACTCAAAATATTTGCGCGCTATGATAACAGACCACAAAGCAACTAAATACGAACTTCTGCTAAACTACCGTAGTCGTAAAAATATTGTGGCTCTTGCAAACACTTTTCTTAAGAAACTTTCAAACAGATTAAAAGAAACAGATATTGTTGCCGACCAAAAAAATAACGGTGAAGTTATTATCACCAAATACAAAAGTCCCAATTTAAGCATCCCAATAGTTGATGACATTCTCAAAAAACCGCTTTCGGGTTCGGTTTGTGTGTTGACGGAAACAAACGACGAGGCAGCAACCATAGCGGGCTTGCTAACCAAGAACGGCGTTTCGGCAAGACTAATCCAGGACGGCGGTGGATTTTCCATGTACAATTTGGCGGAAATTAGATACTTCATTGATGCTTTATCGTTGCGTGACGATGTGTATACCATTGACGACCATTCATGGAAAACGGCAAAAATCAAAATGGAGCAGGGATTTAAGGACAGCTTTGTCATTGAATACACGCTTAATTTCCTAAAGGTATTTGAGGAAATGAACGCGAAAGTAAAGTATAAATCAGACTTGTTTAAGTTTGCACACGAGTCAAGGTTAGAGGATTTCGGAACAAATCAAGCCTCGCAGATGGTGGTTTCCACTATTCATAAAGCCAAAGGGCGAGAGTTCGACAATGTGTTCTTGTCGTTAAAACAAGCGCGTAACACGGACGCAAAGAAACGTGAAGTCTATGTCGCAATGACACGGGCGAAAACCAATCTATATATACATTGCAATGCAAACTGCTTTGACAACATGAAAATTGACGGTGTTACAAAAATTTTAGACAACGCTGAATACTTTGAGCCAAACGAAATTGTTTTTCCCGTTTCGCATAAGGATGTTGCGTTGAACTCATTTTATTATTGCAAAAAAGCGGTTGCGGCAACAAAAAGCAAGGATGAACTATCAATTAAGCGTGAAATGGTGGAACTAAAAGACGGCCGTAAAGTGGAACGATATTTTTGCTACACAAAGGGCGGCGAGAAAGTTGTTCAGTTTGCAGATAGAATGAGTGTGCGGATTAATGAAATGATGGCAAAGGGGTATATGCCAAGGACAGCAACTGTTCGGCTTATTGTTTGGTGGAAAAACACCACGGATACGAGTAAGGAATATCCCGAAACAAAGATAGTTTTGCCAGATATTCACTTTTCACGGAGGTGAAATGGGGAGACAAATCATAAACGCACATCCACCCAAAATCCTCGTCGCGGAAGACGACGCCCATATCAGCGGCCTGCTCTGCGAGCTGCTTACGCGAAACGGCTACCGGCCCGTCGCGGCCTATTCCGGCACGGAGGCCCTGCTTTTGCTTTCGCAGGGGGGCTTTAGCTTGGTTTTATTGGATTTGATGCTGCCGGGCAAAACGGGCGAGCAGGTGCTGGGCGACATCCGCCGCTCATCAAACATCCCCGTCATCGTCCTGACCGCCCGGACGGACAAGGAGAGCACGGCGGCGCTGCTTAGGCAGGGCGCGGATGACTATGTCGCCAAGCCCTTTGACAATAATGAGCTCCTGGCCCGGATCGAGGCCCGGCTGCGTCCGAGCAACACGGATTCGGGGCCGGACACTACATTGACATATAAGGACCTAACGTTAAGCCTGGATCGCCATGACGTTGCCTGCGGCGGTGTCTGGGCCGGCCTTTCCAAGCGCGAGTTTGAGATTTTGCATCTGTTAATCTCGCATCCCCAAAAAGTTTTTTCCAAGAATAATCTCTACGAAAGTGTCTGGGGCGAGGCGTTTTTCGGCGACGACAATACCATCAACGTGCATATCAGCAGATTGCGGGCAAAGCTTGCCCGCGCCGCTGCGTGCAACGGGGGTGAGTATATCCAGACCGTGTGGGGCATCGGTTTTAAGATGGCGGAATAAGTTTAAGACTTTTGTAAGACTTTTGTTAAGACAGGGTAAGGTTTCTCCTTTACCATGCTAAGTATGCAACAACAGCAACACGAAAGGAGGACTACCCATGTCTGTACTGAAGGTAACGAACCTGAGCAAGATCTATGGCGGCGTACCCGCCGTGGACGATGTAAGCCTGACGGTCGAGAAGGGCGATATTTTCGGCTTAATTGGGCAAAACGGGGCTGGCAAGACGACCTTGTTTCGCATGGTCTGTGCGCTTTCCCGTCCGGATGGCGGCAGCATTTCGCTATTTGACCAAAGCGGCGAGGCACGGCTAAACAAGGAGCGGCGGCGGATGGGCTGCGTGGTGGAAATGCCCGCCTTGTTTCCCCATCTGAGCGCGGCCGAGAATCTGGAGCATTACCGCATCGAACGCGGCATCCCGGAAAAAGATGTCATCGCAAAATCATTGGAACTGGTCAGCCTGACCGACACCGGCAAGAAAAAATTCAAGCACTTTTCCCTCGGCATGAAGCAACGGCTGGGGCTGGCGTTGGCGATGATGATCAGCCCCGACTTCATCATCCTCGACGAGCCGACGAACGGCCTCGACCCCATGGGCATCATCGAAATGCGCGACCTGATGAAGCGCCTGAATGAGCAGGGGGTGACGCTGCTCGTTTCCAGCCATATCCTCTCTGAGCTGGCGCAGGTGGCGACGAAGTACGCCATCATCCATCAGGGGCGGCTGGTCAAATCACTCACGGCGGCTAAGCTGCGCGAGGAATCCCGCAGCGCCCTGTCGCTCATGGTGGACAATCCCGAAAAGGCCGCCGCCATTTTGGAGACCGAACTGGGCATCCGCGACTATAAACGCGTGGGTGCAAACGAGCTACGCCTGTATGAATTTTTGGACCGGCCCGCCGAAGTGAGTTTGCGGCTCGGCCAGGGCGGCGTGGGCGTGGCGGCCCTGACCGAGGTTGGGGATAGTTTGGAGGATTATTTTCTTAAAACAGTTGGTTTAGTGTGAATAAAAGGATTACGTCATTGCGAGGCCGCCTTATAGGCCGAAGCAATCCAGAGTTAGCGTTTCATGCATTTTTATTTCTGGATTGCCACGGGGCAAAGTACGCCCCTCGCAATGACGGATGAAGCGACATGGAGGTAACAATATGCGAAACATAATCAGAGCGGACATATACAGAATCATCCGGGGCAAGGCCCTGTACTTTAGCTTCGCGGCGTTGCTGGCCCTCAATGTGCTGATCGTCTCCAGTCAGGAATCGGGCACCATCGGCATGGCGATGAACGAGATAGACGAAGCCTATGACATGGAGGCGACGAGGGAAATACCATATAACGGCGCCGGTATCGCCGAAGTCCTGTACATGGGCATGGACAACATCGTCTATTTCCTCCTGCCCCTGTTCATCCTCGCGGCGGCGGCGATGTTCACGCACCAGACGGTGAAAAACAGCCTGTCCGCCGGGATGTCGCGGACGAAGCTATATTTTTCCAAGTTAATTATCAATGCCGTCTTTTGCCTGATGGCGATGCTCTTTTATATGCTGACGGGCATCTTACTGGCTACCGCCATGCGGGGCTTCGGCGGCCCCGTGCCCGACGGATATTGGCTGGCCACCGTGAAAATATGCTCATCACAACTGCTGATGGTGCTGGGGATGTGCTCACTGGCGACCTTCTTGATCTTCACGACCAAGAAAACGAGCGTCGTCATTGCGCTGTACATCGCCATTTGCTTCATTCCCGCCATCATTGTCGTGTCGCTTGTGAATGCGACTCCCGATATTGTGCAGATTTATGATTATGATTTGACGGGCAATATCCGCAAGCTGAGTTTCATGGACGCATTGGAGACGGCGGATTTTATTAAAGCCTTTGCGACGGCGGCCTTTTATCTCGTCGTGCCGACGGGGCTGGGGATAGGGCTGTTTAGGCGGGCGGAGATAAAGTGATGAGGTAAATAATGTTCTTCTTAAAACGAGAAATCCGGGCCCTGCACCGCAGGCTGACGGAAATACTGAAAACCGACACCAATGCCCATCTGACCACCACCACTGCCGACCAGGACGTGGCGGCGCTGGCCGTCTCCATAAACGCCCTGCTGGATGAGGTGCGCCAAGCCGAGTTTCAAAAAAACTGCGCCGAGTCGGACTTGAAGCGGGCCGTCACGAATATCTCGCACGATTTGCGGACGCCCCTGACCGCAGCCCTGGGCTATCTGCAATTACTGGAATCCGCAGACATGGACGCTGACACACGGGCGGCCTATCTGGACACCGTCCGTGGCCGCCTGCTGTCGCTTTCGGCGCTGATGGACAGCCTCTTTGAGTTTGCCCGCGTCAGCGAGGGGGGCCAGGCATACACGATTGAAAAAGTGAATGTTTTGGATTTGCTACGCAATGTGTTGGCGGCAAGCTATACGGAACTGGCGGCACGGGGGATTACTGTCCACGCCGACATTCCCGACGCCCCGCTCTACTATATGGCTGACAAGGACGCGTTACAGCGCATTTTACAAAACCTCATCAAGAATGTGTATCAGCATGGCCACAAGGAGATGCGTATCCGCGTCCACGGACAGATGCTGGAGCTGGCAAACAAGGCGGCGGATGTGGAAAATTTGGACGCAGAGCGGATTTTCGAGCGTTTCTACACCGCCGATATGTCACGCACAGGCAAAAACACCGGCCTGGGCCTGGCCATCGCCGCGGAACTGGCCCGGCGCATGGGCGGGCAGCTATCGGCGGCGGTGGAGGGCGGGATGCTGGTGATGCGCTTAGGCTGGCCTGCGGGTGAAGTGGGAAAAACGTGAAAAAAGAACCGTCCCCGTTTCAAACAATATGACCATTAATTCAACGAAAATACTTCGTTTTGGCCAGACTCGGGTGTTATCTCATATCAACCACGCCGGCACGATCCAGTTTTTGCTGTCGGCCGGCAGCAAATCACCGGCCAGGCAGACCACCGCGCCGCCCCCGATTTCGACTTTAAGCGCATCCAGTCCGCCAAAGCGCTCCGGTTCCGTCACAGGATTTAGCGCTTTGAAAGACTTTGTTGCGTCCTTGCCGGGAGATGCCGATTTTTTGATTTCAATGGGATAAAGCGTTCCGTTTTCGTAAATGAGGATGTCTATCTCACGTTTTTCCTTGTCGCGGTAATAATAAAGCGGTGCCTCACGCCCTGCATTCAGATAACTTTTATGGATTTCCGCAAACACCCAGCTTTCAAAAAACGCTCCCGACATGGCCCCCCTCTCCAATGTTTCCGGATTCCCCCATTTGAGCAAATATGCGCAAAGCCCCGTGTCGAGAAAGTGCATAAGCGGCATTTTAACGCTGCGTTTCAACACATTATTATGATATGGCTGCACCAATGCCACCAAGCCGGACGAGACCAGAATGGACAGCCATTTTTTCGCCGTCGGCTGGCTTATGCCCGCATTTTTTGCCAGTTCCTCATATATGACGGGCCGGGCAGTACGTGCCGCGACCACGACCATGAAATTATGGAAGGCAGTTTCGTCGGCCACCTGCGACAAATCCCTTATATCCCTTTGCAAATAAGTATTGATGTATGAACGGTAAAAATCGGGCAAAGCGGGCGGGTTTTCCTCTGTGTATAAGGCGGGAAACGCACCCTGGAATATCCGCCCATAAATTTCATTAAGCCCCATTGGCTTCGCCGTATTCATGCGCGACATAAGGCGTTCGGGAGCGGTGCAAAAAGGCTCGGAGGAGCAGTTATTAAGCTCGCTGGTAGATAGACCCAAAAGCTGCACGATACCGACCCGCCCCGCCAGGGATTCACCCACATTTTTCATCATATGGAAAGCCTGCGACCCGGTCAGCCAATACTCGCCTTTCTTTCCACTATTGTCCACATTCATCTTAATATAAGGCAGGATCTGCGGTGCATACTGGATTTCGTCTATTAACACCGGCGGTGTAAAGCGTTGCATGAAAAGCGCCGGGTCATTGCGTGCCATGGAGCGGATATCCGGATCGTCCAGCGTCACATGACGGCGGTGGTCCCCCGCCAGCCGTCTCAGCATGGTGGTCTTACCCACCTGGCGCGGACCGGTGAGCAGCAACACGGGGAAGGTTTGGGAAATTCTCAAAACCGAGTCTTCGATGGCACGTTTAATATACATAAGCAAACCTTTCTTGACTATTCCAAAATGTCATTTTAGTATAGTCGAGTTTTTTTGCTTTGTCAAGACTTGCTTGGGCATGATTTGACAGACCTAATACTCCCGCATTTCCCGCCCATTATGGGTAGATGTGGGCATCGGCCCCTACTTTTCATAACCCCTTCACGCACTCACAAAAACGGCAGCATATACACTGGCAGCATGGTAATGTCACTGTCTTTTCGCAGATCCTTCGTGTACACCAGGTACTTCTCCGCGATGCGGCTGCCGTATTTGTCTATGAAGCGATTAAGCGACGCATGGGTCCTGTAGCCGGAGGATTTTACCTCGATGGGGCATATCTTATTCTTCCGCGACAGCAAAAAATCTATTTCATAATTACGGTTGGACGTCTCACTCGGCATCGTGTGGTAATACAGCTCATTGCCAGCCGCCCGCAGCAGTTGCGCCACGACGTTTTCATAAACATAGCCCAGATTCGCCGATAGCTTGTCGCTCAATAGCTTTTCGTAGATGGTATTTTCCGTGATATCCTTGTCTTTGAACGCCAATGTCACGAATAAACCGGTATCGGCCAGAAACAGCTTGTATTTGTCCGGATTCTTATTGAGCGCGAAACCGACCCCGGGGTCGTCCGCATGATATGCGCTGCTCACGGTCATGGAATCCAGCATATCGGCGACGATGTCCGCCACCCGCGCCGAGCGGCTGTGCGCATCGGTGCTGGAGACCTGATAGCGGGAGGCGTTTTTACTGAGTTCCGAGGGGATGGCGTTAAAAAGCATGGAACTGCGCCCGGACGGGTCTATCTTCCGGAAATCCTCTTCGTACAGGGACAAAATATTGCGCTTGATCTGGTCCACCTTCCTGAGATTGTTTGTGTTTTTGCTCAAAATCCCCTATTTTATTTTGCCGTTTTTGCTCAAAATCCCGCTTTTTGTTTTGCTGTTTTTGCTCAAAATCCCGCTTTTTGTTTTGGCGTTTTTGCTCAAAATCCCGCTTTTTGATTTCAGGAATACTCTCCTGCCCTAAAAAAACCTTGAATCAATGTTGCCGCTGTTGTAAAGTGGTTATGAAAGCACAACCCCCTTTTTCGGAGGAAGCCCATGACCAAGCTGACCCTACACATCAGCGGGATGTCCTGCGCGGCTTGTGCCGCCCGGGTCGAAAAAACCTTGAATGGCCTGGACGCCGTCGCGGACGCGGCCGTTAATCTGATGACGGAGCGGGCGACGCTTGCGTATGACCCGAAAAAAATCACGGCCCCCGCCATCATGGAGGCCGTCGAGCAGTTGGGCTTCGGGGCCCGGATGGCCCCGGAGGGGATGCCGACGGACACTGCCTCGCTCGGCAAGGAAAAAGAAATACAGGGCCTGCGGACAAAGCTCATCGTTGCCGCCGCCCTCTGCCTGCCCTTGTTCTACATCGCCATGGCACCGATGATCAGCTTCGTGCGCCTGCCATATCCGGCGGCCCTCGACATGGACATCCATCCCCTCGCCTTTGCCCTGGCCCAGCTTTTCCTTACCATCCCCATCGTCTGCGCCGGGCATAGATTCTACACGGTCGGCTACCGGGCCCTGTGGCACAGGAGCCCGAACATGGACTCGCTGGTGGCCATCGGCACCTCGGCGGCCTTTCTCTATAGCCTCTATAACACTATCTTAATCGCCACGGGCGACCACCACGCCGTCCACGGCCTCTACTACGAGACGGCGGGCGTGATTATTACCCTGATTCTGCTGGGAAAAACCCTGGAAGCCATCACCAAGGGTAAGACCGGCGAAGCGATGAAACAGTTGCTGGGGCTCTCTCCCAAGACGGCCATCATCGTCGTGGACGGCAAAGAAGTGGAAATCCCCATCGGCGACGTGCAGGTCGGCGACATCCTCGTCGTGCGGCCGGGGGCGAAAATCCCCGTCGATGGCGTGGTGGTGGATGGCAGCTCTGCCGTCGATGAGTCCATGCTGACCGGCGAGAGCATGCCGGTGGACAAAGCCGCCGGCGCGCCCGTCTACGCCGCCACGCTGAACAGTACCGGCGCTTTCCGTTTCCGGGCGGAGAAAGTCGGTGCCGACACGGCTTTAGCCGGCATCATCCGCCTGGTCGAAGAAGCGCAGGGCTCGAAGGCCCCGATTGCCGCCATCGGCGACAAGGTCGCTGCCTATTTTGTGCCGCTGGCCTGCCTGATTGCCCTGTTGGCCGGAATAGCATGGCTGATAGCAAGCGGCGACGTGGCATTTGCCCTGACCACCTTCATCGCCGTGCTGGTAATCGCCTGTCCCTGCGCCCTGGGCCTCGCCACCCCGACCGCCATCATGGTCGGCACCGGCAAGGGCGCGGAATATGGCATTTTGATAAAAAGCGGGGCTGCCCTGGAACTCGCCCACAAGACGGACATCGTCGTCTTCGACAAGACCGGGACGCTCACCGAGGGCAAGCCGCGTGTCAGCGACATCATCCCGGCGGGGGATTTGTCCGCCGACGAGCTGCTAAGCATCACCGCCGCCGCCGAACAAGCCTCCGAGCATCCGCTGGGGCAGGCCATCGTGGACGAGGCGAAGGCGCGTGGCATGGAGCCGGGGACGGCCGTGGGCTTCGATGCCCTGACGGGACGCGGCATTGCGGCGCAAGTGAATGGGCGACGGGTCCTTTCGGGAAACCGACGGCTGATGGAGGAGCAGGGCATAGCCTTATCCGGGCTGGAGGCCGCCGCCGATCCACTGGCCGATGCCGGTAAAACCCCGGTGTATGTCGCCGCGGACGGGGCCTTGGCCGGCATCATCGCCGTGGCCGACGTGCCGAAAGACAGCGCGGCGGCAGCAATGGACAGCCTGCGGAAAATGGGATTGGAAGTGGCGATGATCACGGGCGACAATAAAAAGACAGCCGCCGCCATCGCCCAAAAAATCGGCGTGGACAGGCTGCTGTCCGAGGTGCTGCCCGGGGATAAATCCGCCGAGATAAAACGCCTGCAAGATGCCGGTCAGACAGTCGCGATGGTCGGCGACGGCATAAACGACGCCCCGGCCTTAAGCCAGGCCGACATCGGCATCGCCATCGGCAGCGGCACCGATGTCGCCATCGAGGCCGCCGACATCGTCCTCATGCGCCCCGACCTGGCGGGGGTGGCGACGGCCATCCGGCTGTCGCGCCAAACGATCAGAAACATCAAACAAAATTTGTTCTGGGCCTTCCTATATAACACGACCTTGATTCCCGTCGCGGCGGGGGTGCTCCATATCTTCGGCGGGCCGCTCTTAAATCCGATGCTGGCCGCCGGGGCGATGGGCCTCTCCAGCGTGTCCGTGGTGCTGAATGCCCTGCGCCTTAACCGTTTTAAGCCCACCGCCTAGCGTTGTTTCCCGATTGAAGCTGCCGCCTGGCGCGGCGTTCCCTCAAGCCATGCGCACGACTGCCTTCACCACGTCATCCTTATGCTCGATGGCATAATCGAAGGCCGCGTTTATGTCCGCAAAATCAAACTCATGGCTGACTATGCCGGACACGTCTATCAAACCGGCAGCGATGCCGGCAATGGCATCGGGGTAGATGTTGCGGTAGCGGAAGACCGTCTCGATGCGCGCTTCCTTTCTGATGAGCTTCGCAAAGTTATATGTTATTTCG
>Ga0099364_10006580_pt1 | contig 16874 bp, 15 predicted proteins | sample TergutTh196P3_FD_73070 | JGI IMG/M metagenome (GOLD analysis project Ga0099364, IMG submission 73070) | Microcerotermes parvus P3 segment gut microbial communities from Pointe-Noire, Republic of the Congo - Th196 P3 | ecosystem: Host-associated > Arthropoda: Insects > Digestive system > Gut ... | reverse complement strand
GGTAAAAGCATTTCCAGTTAATTAGGTTGGTGGGCTTACTGGTGAAAAAACCATTAAACCGCACAAATGACAGCCCGTCACCCGCTGCTCCGGGGAAGGAAAGGGAATTTCCCCCTCGGCACAGGTTTTGGAAAGACTTTAGTTGGAACAGCCCTCCACGCTCTCTTAAAACAGGAAGGACAAATCAAAAGGGCATGGTTTCAGGTTCCCAATAATAAAGTCAAGGATTGGATCAAAGAAATCCACGATGTATTGCCCAACCGAACCATAGGTTTTGTTGATCCTGAAATGCCCGGCTATTCCAGCAGGGATAAACGCTATGCACTCTATCAAAAACTTGCCAACAGCAATTATGAAATCATACTCATGCCTGAAAGTTCTGCTGGAGAAATCCAGTTAAGCCCTGAGCAAGATCGCATAATCACAGAAGAAGTCATTTATAAGCATGTCGGCGAGAAAGGCGAAGGGAGAAGCGACCGCTTCATCGAAAACCTGAAAGAGAGCGTCAACCGAAAACTGGAAAACGGAAAGACCAACAGGACTATCTGTTTTGAAGACTTTGGATGCGATGCTCTCTTTGTTGATGAATCCCACCGATATAAAAACCTCTTTTCGTCAACTCTATCCAGAGAGACAGGATTAAATGACGGACGGCAATCTGCAAAGGCAATGGCTTTATTCAAAAAAACCGAATACATCAGGCGTACCAATTATGGTAAAAACGTCTATCTCTTAACCGCCACCCCTCTCACCAATTCACCCTTGGAATACTTCAACATGCTCATGTATATCGCTCCAGAGGAATTGGAACGCTTCGGCATAAGCACCATTGACGGATTCATTAAAAACTTTGCCGACATTGAAACAGGAACAGCCTATAATTGGCAGAACGGCACAATTACTGAAAAGAAAATCCTCAAAGGCTTTAAGAACATTCAGGCATTGCAGAGCATCTTCTTTAAGTATACGGACTACCAAAATGATCCACAAAAGATCAATATTGAAAAACCTGATGCCTATAATCACCCCAATGTCATTCCCCTTAATATCGAACAGACAGGCATATTACAGGGCATATCTGAGGAACTGGAGAGATACAAGGAAGCCGACAAGGATGAACGCAGAGAATTATTCCCTGGACAGAATTACCTAACCTTCTATTCAAAAATGCGAACCGCTTCTCTTGACCTCGAACTCTACGACCCTCTCTCATGGGAAGGCTGGATAAATCCAAAACTTGAAACCCTTGCATCCAACGCACAGCAGAACTACCTTGCAACAAAAGGCGGACAGGTTATCTTTTGCGACAGGGTATTCTCAAGCGATAGCTCTTTCAATATCCATGACAAAATAAAGCAATCCCTATGCAACGCAGGTTTCAAACCTAGTGAAATCGTTATCGTCAACGGCTTTACTAAATCAGGAAGCCTTAAAAGCGACAGCATAGTTGAGAAGGAAGTATCTCAAGCAGTAGCCGCTTTTAACAAGGGAACATATAAGGTCATCATTGGTTCTACTGCATGTATTGGAGAAGGGCTTAACCTACAGGAAAATAGTGCCGCACTCCATCATTTTGACATTCCTTTTAGGCCGTCAGACTTTATCCAGCGAAATGGACGTATCGACCGGCAGGGCAATACTCAAAACAAAGTAGAACTCCATACTTATATGTCATCAGGTACTATCGATAACTATTCGGTCTCTCTGGTTCAGCGTAAGGCTAACTGGATAGATCAACTCTTAAAAACCAAGTCCAATGTTTTTATTAACCCCAATGACGAAAACTATCTGGATGCCGATGAACTCCTCCTTGCCTTAACCGAGGAATGGGGAGACGCAAATAAAGCAAATGAACGCCGGAAGGAAATGGAACGCATGAAGGATGAGAAACTCATTGAGGCACAAAACCATCAGCGAAAAGAGCAGCTTGCCTCTCTATCGCTCCAGCGAGGTTCACTGGCCGCATATCGAGGGGATAAGGGGCAACTGCCCTATCAGAACCGCTTGAGAAAGATTGCAATGCTGGAGAGGTCATTATCCCAGAATCCAACATTCTCAGACCATGCGATTGTCAAAACGTCTATCGCTTTCCTATATGCAAAAGACAACGACATCATTATTCGGGAAGGGGACATAGTTATTTCCCATGGAAAACCATATGAGATTATCACCCTCAATTTTAAGCGAAGGGAGTTTGAGGCTAAACCTATGTGGGAAGGTCATATCAGTAATACCGATGAGCATATTGTTATATCTGTTTACAAACCCAAAAATGCAAGAACATTTACACACATCCCCCAGCCGAGCAAAGAAGAACGAAAACTGATTAAGGACATACACACAGAAGGCTTTTATAGCCATGCAGATATTGGACTCATGGAAAAGTATTACCACCATCACTTAGTATGTGCCAATAGTAAAGATTTTCGGCCTCCTATCTTCTTTATAGATGAGGAAGGGCAACTTTCTATCAAAGAAGATCGGTACTATGCTTATAGAGACCCAGAAGACATAAACGATCTTAACCCTTTCTCTCTGGATGGCATGAAATCAATCCAGAAAGCGGCTCAGTACGGTATTGATGCAGAATATGAATGGAAGATGGCAGACTATTCCCTTCTGTTTGAAAATTGCCTCCCTGAACTCACAGCCCTGTTGTTTCAAGCGATAACTTCTGATGAGGAAGATCTAGCTGAAAGTGCTTGAATCAACTGTATGTGATCAACTTTTAGCCACATGATTCGGTATCAATATAATCAAATGAACCTTATAGCCTTACTGTTCTACTTTTTGAACATATGGTTACAAGGAGTCAATATGAACAATCTTAATTCAATCCTTATCGAAGGAAACTTAGTGAGAGACCCTCTTTTCAAAAATACGGAGAAAGGAATGCCCGTATGCAATTTTACTATCGCCACAAACCGCTTCTATAGGCAAGAATCAGAATTGGAAAAAGAAGTTGGTTTCTTCGATGTCGAATCATGGTCAAAATTAGCCGAGACATGTAACGCAAATGGGCGCAAAGGCAGAGGTGTCAGAGTAGTCGGGAGACTTAAACAAAGCCGTTGGATAAACTCTGAAGGAAAGTCTTGTTCCCGTATTTCCATTGTAGCTGAACATGTAGAGTTTCGCCCTAGCTTTTCAAAACAGGAGGATTATCCAGAAGCACCGGAAAAAGTCGCAGTATAGCCATATCCCAGGCCGTCTACATGGACGATCCTGCAAATACAACATATCAGCCCCCATCTTCCCAACCTAACGCCCACCCAAGCATCTATATAACTTTCTATAACTCTCTAACTATATATTTCGAGTAATTTTCCGTATATGAGTGCCATATTTTGACACTGCACCAATTTATTATTGCAACCATGTCAAAGCGACCATGCTTCTTCAATAAGAGTTTCTATCAATCAATTGTCACTATTGAAAAAATGGCTTCGCCAAAAGGAACCACTATTGCAGAATTAACAAAATGCTTTTCCATAACTCGCCGATCAGTATTCAGGCTATTGAGAACAATTGAACGTGACCTTAAAATCCCCATTTCAGTAAAAAGGGATAAGTTTGGCGGAACAGCATCCTATCACCTGCCACAAGCGTTCATTGAAAAATTGTCTGATATCAAACTTCCATCTCTATCGTTGAATATCCATCAGGCAATAAAAACCTACCTAATCATTTCCGATCATTCATTCTCTAACGATGAACTCTCAGCAACATTATTAAGGCTGTTTTATCCAAAGGCATAACTGCAAAATAACTTTCTCCTTTCCTATTCTTTGTTGAATAAACAATCAACACGAGAATGGAGATATTATGAAAACTGGAAAAACATTACAGGAACTAGCAGTTGAAATCGACCGCCAGAACAAGGTTAAAAAGGACTACATTGCCAAGACAGGCGATATGAAAATGGTAGTTACAAAACCAAATGACAGGGGATATAGATATCCACGTCTTAGGCTTTCTGGATTAAGCCAATTCGGGATCAATGATATTGCCCATGACCAAATTGGCACAAAGGTTGGAATCCCCACAAAATACTACAACAGGATGCTTACTGAACAGCCAGAACTTTTAGCAACAAATGTGAACACATGGCTCCAGAAAGAACCGACCAAACGTATGGTACGCACCCTTGATGGACAAGTCAGAGCATTCCTTTCTGAACGATACAGGCGTATTGACAATTTCGATATTGCTCAGGCAATATTCCCAATAATTTCCGACATGCCTGATGCCTCAGTAGAAAGTTGTGAACTTACTGAACGGAGAATGTACCTCAAGGTTGTTAATCCCAGAATAACCACAGAGATAGCCCCAGGGGATATAGTACAAAGCGGACTCCTAATCAGCAACAGCGAAACAGGTCTCGGTTCTGTAAGCGTAATGCCTTTAGTCTATCGTCTGGTTTGCAAAAATGGGATGATAGCCGCTGACTCAGGAAAAAAGAAATATCATATAGGCCGTACCAATGACGCTGATGATAATTATGAAATCTTCAGGTCTGAGACCATCGAAACAGATGACAAAGCGTTCATAATGAAATTAGAGGATATTGTCAGAGCAACAGCAGATTCTGTTCAATTTGAACGTATTGTCTCGGCTATGCGTACAGGAACAGATGCAAAGATAACCAGTGATGATGTACCCGGTGTTGTAGAACTTGCATCAAAGGCATACGGAATACAAGAAAAAGAATCATCCGGTGTCCTTGATTATCTCATTCGCGGAGGCGATTTGACGCTATACGGCCTTGCAAACGCTGTAACGCAACAAGCACAGGATGTTGATAGCTACGACCGTTCCACCGAATTGGAAATGACAGCCTGGTCTATGCTCAATATGTCTAGAAATGATTGGACTCACCTCAATGCGGCATAGAGATAATATTATGGCAAACAGCAAATTACCAAATAAAGTCATTGTTAAAAAACCATCTGATATTTTGAGCATCCTAAAAAGGTGGAAAAATAGAAGGCAGGAGAACTTCCTAGCAATAACCCTTGACGGCAAACACTCAGTTATTAAAACCCATCATATTACAAAAGGGATTGTAAACCGCACCATGTTCCACCCTAGAGAATGTTTCTGGCCTGCAATAAAAGATAATGCTACGGCGATTGCATTTGCTCATAACCACCCAAGCGGTAATGCAGAACCTTCTCCGGAAGATAATGAGACTACAAAACGTCTATGTATGGCTGGAAGCATTTTAGGTATCAATGTCCTTGACCATGTAATAATAACGAACAACGATAATTACTTCTCTTACAGGCAATCAGGTGGAATCAAGGACAACTTTACGCATAATGAACTTGATGACTTTTCATACAGGATTGCTGCAGAAAGGACAGGTTCTTAATGCTTTCTGCACCAGATGGCCATAGATGCCCTATTGATAGTCCAACATCACTATCAATAGGAGAGCATATGAACAAGATTTCGTCTTTTCCAGCATCGGATAATAGCCCGCAAACGCCGTCATCCGAACAGACAATCAAAAAAGAAACTCTAATTGAGTATCTCAAGGCATTTGGTTTCACTAAAACCCTTTCTGAAGAAGAACAGAACCAATTTATTCAAACCGCTATGGCCGGAAACCTCGACCCATTCAAACGGGAAATCCACATAGCAGTCTATGGGGATGGAGAGAACAGAAAGGTCTCCTTCATCACCGGCTATCAGATTTATTTGAAACGTGCCGAACGCACCGGAAACCTTGACGGCTGGAGAGCATGGCTTGAAGGAAGCAGTGAACAATTGAAAGCAGTTGTCGAGATTTTCCGTAAAGATTGGAAATACAGCTTCACTCATGAAGTGTATTGGGAGGAAGCCGTCCAGAGAACAAAGGCAGGAAACCCAACTCAATTTTGGGCAAAACAGCCTCGCTTCCAATTACGGAAGGTAGCAATCGCACAAGCGTTCAGGATTGCGTTCCCAGACGCACTTGGCGGTATGCCGTATGAATCAGCCGAATTGCCTGAACAATCTTCTGAAACCATTAACCAAGATCACTCCACAGAGGATTTACCGGATTGGGTTACAGAAGAAACTGACAAAACGTCAACCGACGATATTCAAGAGACTACCGAAACACAATCTGCACCTACAAACATTCAAAATGATCAAATTGACGAGATAACACGCCGTATTGAAAGTTTGTTTGACGCCCATCCCCAGGACTTCACCAAGAAACATCGTGCATGGATTATGGACAAAGTTCACAAGGCAACGGATAAAGCAGGTATTCAAAAAATGCTTTTCTACACCGAAAAAGTCATTAAGAAATCGGCTTAAAGAGAGGCACTATGAACTACTTATCAGCCGAGAAGAAACTCCAGACTAGCTGGAAATTGACTACCAAAACTATCCCACGTTCGGCAAAGAAACCCGGCCTATACAGAAACAGAATGTATCCTTTTTGCCTTCCTCTGGAACATGCCGCTTATAACTTGTATGGCGAAATCAGGGAAGATGCTATTAAAACTTTTAAACAGAACGATATTGTTTGGCACAGTTCAGCATTGCAGGGATTGCCCTCAAATCATTTGTGCAGTTCACAGGTTTTTGCCGTTAACCTCCTCTTTCCATTCATGGACAAACCGGAAACCCTTGCGGATTCCCTACGCCCATTCTTCCCCGACATCAAGCAAATGCTTCCGGTTGAAAACAAACGCTTTATAGCCTTTGAATGGATAGGAGACATCAACTATCTTAACGAAGAACCAAAAATAGGCGGATACCGCTTGCGAGGAGCCGGAAATACATCCATTGACGCTATGATGATGTACGAATCCGTAAATAATGAAAAAGTTATGCTGCTTGTCGAAACAAAATATTCAGAATCTTATGGAGCATCTTACAAACGTTTTCGTTCAGACGGCACAGACCGAATCAGGAATTATGAGGATTTCTTTTACAGCACCACAAGCCCTATCAATCATGATATTGCCCCCAATCTCTCTGATTTCCTTTACGAACCTTTTTATCAATTGCTTCGTCATTCCTTATTGGCGTCTGAAATCATGAAAACTGGAAAGCCAAAAGTCAGCAGGGTACAAGTTGTCCATCTGGCTGTAAATCAAAACAAAGACCTTTTGGCGGTAACATCTCCACGCTTCAGGCAATTAGGCAAAACAACCTATGAGGTCTGGTCGAAACTCCTAAAAGACCCTTCAACATTTTCCCTTATTTCTACCGAGAGTTTTTTCAAGGCGATAAATCTTGAAACTGATAGGGATTTAGAGCCCTGGGCATTATTTATGAAAAACAGGTATTCGTTCTTCCGCTAATCCTTATTCCGGCTGGGAGATGATTATTATCCTCAGCCGGAATTACTTTAATCAATGCAATTCGCTGTCATAACTTCCTATTCATTTAATATGAATGACCCATTTTCGAATACCATCAAGTTTCTAAAAGCAGTTAATCTTCTTGCTTCTCCAAGTGGGGCAACTATCAAAAGACTTATGGATAACCTCAGCATCTCACGCCGTTCAGCATTCAGGTTACTCCAAGCCTTAGAGGAACTCGGATTTCCTATAATAGACGAACAGCCCGAACCGAAAACCGAAAAAACATATCGCCTTGCAAACTCATATGTATTAAAACTTCCAAACATTGCTATTCCTAATCCTAACCTCACAGGAGAGGAGATAATTCTCATTATGGCAATTATGGATACATGCATACGATTAAAAGTGCTGAAAGAAACCGATTTATTCAAATCGGCAAGGAAAAAGATAATGGCTATGCTGCCACCCGTGAAAAAAGGAAAAAGGACATGATCGGTACATTTATTCAAAACAGAGCTATTGAAGAAGCAAATACCCGTATCCGTGCATGCAGGGAAAAAGGCAATGACACGCTCGACCTGTCCGACCTGGGGCTTGAGAAAGTTCCCGAGGAAATAAATGACCTAAGGGATATACAGACTCTTAATTTGAACGAAAATGCTTTGACAGAGTTGCCTGATTTCATTTCTACTTTTTCCAGCCTAGAATACCTTGATGTTAGTTATAACAAATTATCCAGTTTGCCTAAAGATATTGGAAAATTAACTTCCCTTGAAATACTAAACTTGCGGTGCAACGAACTTAAGGAATTACCGGAATCCATAGGGAAATTACCCATGCTTACCAGTATTGATCTCAGTTATAACCATCTTTCTGCCTTGCCTAAATCAATAAAAAATATGGTCGGGCTTCAATGCTTCAATATAAAAGGCAATAAAATCAATGTATTACCAAAAAACATTTCCCTCTTAAACAAACCAAGAAAATACAAAGCATTTGAACATATAGACCGCATTGTAGAACTGACAGGAAAGAGTGCTTTTTCCAATAATTTCTCCGCAAATGTAAAACAGCATATAGATTACATCAGCATAACATTGAATATTTCCGATATCCAATCTGTACTATTTTCGCATATTCTTACCATCTTTGATGACAACCTTGTTGGAATAACAAATATAGCCCATTCGCTTAATTGCACCAGAATTAAGGTTTTACAGCATTTAAGCGATTTGGAAGTTCTGGAGCAAAAAAAGTTAATTCGATCCAGAAAGCAAAACAGAAGAGGATGGGGACCAAATGACGGCACTTCCGAATACTATATCCCGCAAGAAGTAATATCCGCATTGAAAAAAGACGAGAAATATCAACCCATTGATCAAACAAATCTCTCAATCCATGAACTATTCAACATGATTGAAAAACTGTTTGAGCAGCGTGTCGTAGATAATGACATCAACTATAGCGAGTTAACAATATCATTAAACGAGCTTTTAAAGAACAATACACATCTTCCCTTTGTACGAAAGATTTTTGACTATGGATTATCAACTGACGGTTTCACAATGCTTTTGCGATTCTGCCATCGCCTTATTAATTTAGACGACACTGAAATGACTCTCAGGGAAATGGGTGAAACCTTCGACCGTCATTCTGACTTTACCCATCATAAGCGGTTGTACAAATCAGGCCGGCACATACTTATTGACAAGGGAATTATCGAAAACTCTTTTAGCGATGGTTTTTCTGACCGTGAATCATTTAAACTTACCGACAAAACAAAAAATGAACTCTTGGCCGATATACAAATCAAAACTACTTTCAATAAGCGGGATTTAATTCAAGCCAATTCCATTCAAGAAAAGAAATTATTTTATAACGAAAAAGAAACTAAACAAATTGAACAGCTTACATCATTATTGTTTGAGAACACCTATAAAGAGATACAAGCACGTCTTTCTGAAAACAATATGCGTACAGGGTTCACTTGCCTCTTTTCAGGTTCCCCGGGAACTGGCAAAAGCGAAACTGTATATCAAATAGCCCGTCAAACCGGCAGGGATATTGTTATGGTGGACATTTCCCAGACTAAAAGCATGTGGTTTGGCGAGAGCGAAAAGATAATTAAAGAGATTTTCAAACGTTATCGAAATCTTGTTGATGAAGCCGATATTACCCCTATCTTATTCATTAATGAAGCGGATGCGGTCATCAGCAAGCGGAGAGATGTAGCCTCAAGTGCCGTCTCCCAGACCGAGAACACCATCCAAAATATCATCCTTCAGGAACTTGAAGACCTCAAAGGCATATTCATAGCGACTACAAATCTTACACAGAATATTGACAAGGCTTTTGAAAGACGTTTCCTATATAAAATTGATTTCCAAAAACCAAATCTTTCAGTACGCCAATCTATCTGGCAGTCTATGATACCTTATTTATCCGATGAAGACGCTTCTGTATTATCTTCACGTTTTGACTTTTCAGGTGGTCAAATAGAAAATATCTCCCGTAAACGAATGGTTGAATATGTCCTTTCGGGCATTGAGCCTTCCGTTGAACGCCTTATTACCTTTTGTCAGGAAGAACAAATGAATAAGGAAACAGGTTTTAGAATTGGTTTTGGGGCTGGCGAATAAATGGCACAATATAAAAAGAATAATGTCGATAAAGTGTTTGTAAAGGCAATCTCTAAAAAGTATTCCTGCGACCTTCTAACCGCTTATATTCTTGTAAATAGAGCCATTACAACTGATGAAGAAATCCCATTTTTCTTTTCCGATGATTTGAACCTTCTTCATAATCCCTTCTTGCTCCCTGATATGGATAAGTCAGTTTCCCGAATTATTCAAGCAAAAGAGAAGAACGAAAAAATATTAATATTCGGAGACCGAGATACAGATGGGATCTCAGGTACGGTCATTTTAGTTGATTACTTAAAAGGCTTAGGAATGGACGTTTCATGGCAAATCCCTATCGGTGATGAACCTTACGGACTTTCTATCAAAGCAATAGATGATTTCTCAAACAAAGGTGGTAACCTCATTATAACTGTGGATTGCGGTATATCCAATTTCGTTGAAGTAGAAAAGGCTCAAACATTAGGAATTGAAGTCATTATTACTGACCACCATATACCAAAGGCTGAACTTCCTTTAGCAAAAGCAATAGTCAATCCCAAATTGCCATATTCCTCCTATCCGTTTCAAAATCTATCTGGTTGCGTGGTAGCCTATAAATTGATTATTGCTTTGCAGAACACATTAGGAATGAATGGGATGCCTGATTTCATAAAACAACAGAGCATCTATCTCCAATTTTCAGCATTAAGCACTATTGCCGATATTCTCCCCCTAAGAAACGAGAACCGCCTCATTGTCAAACATGGGCTATCCGCCATTATAAATAACCCCTGCCCTGGTCTTTCAGAATTGTTGTTGATATTGGGCTTATCTGGAATACCGCTTACGGCAGAAGACTTGGCATGGCTTATATGCCCTCCTATCAACGCATCTGGCCGCATAGGAAGCCCTGATATAGCCGTCAACCTCTTTCTTGAGAAAGACTCCAGAGAACGTATAATTTTGGCAAAAAAGATTAAGGCCATGAATGAGAAAAGGAGAAGGCTTGGCACAAAAATCTGGCCGGAAGTGGAACGATTGGCTATACAAACGTTTTCGTTATTTGAAAACAAACTGGTAATGGCAGCAGACGAAACGATACATCGTGGCATAACTGGTATAATGGCTACACGCCTAACCGAGAAGTATCATATCCCTGCAATGGTAGCACACCTTGGGGAAGACCTTGTGTTTGGCTCTATTCGCTCTCCGGGCAACTATGATATACGGCTTCTCTTGGAGCCCTTAGAAGATGCTCTATTAAATTGGGGCGGTCATCAAAATGCCCTTGGGTTCAGCCTAAATCGTTCTTTATGGGAACAATTTATAGACCGATTGGAAATAGAAATCGGCACAATTTCAAGCAAAGATATACCGGAAGAAAGCATCCTCATTGATGCCGAATTGCCTCATTCTTATATCACCCCTAATATTTTCACTTTGATTGACCGATTTGCCCCTTATGGCAAAGGCAATGAGCAGCTTCTTTTCTTCTCACGATGTTTGCCCGTTGCCGATTGCTCCCTGCTTGGCAAAAACCGCCCCAAGCACCTTAAATACATAGTTGATACTGGAAAGTATAAATGGCCAGCCATTCTTTGGGGCAGCACAGAAGAAACAGGCGATGATATTGATACCGGAGACAAAGTAGATATGGTCTATTCATTCAACCGTAATTTATACAAAGGCATCGAATATCCTCAGATTATTATTAAAAAAATAGAAAAAACAGCTTGAATCCATTACAAGAAATGACAAAACGTCTATCTTTCAAATAAAATCCATATTAAATCGGCTTTATTTCCAATGTTTTTCCGGTACTTTCTCAGCATATTCCATTGATTTTCAATAGTATTTTATTGTAATTCCAGCATAATTTGAGACGTTACAAATATAATTCCAATGCAATTCTGACAGAATCAAATACTAAAATCTCAGCATCATTCACATTCAATTTCTTTTGCTAAAAAGCCATCCCTGTGAATTAATTGTTCCTTCTTCTAAAATCATCATCAGTTGATTGTTTATTCGGAGAAAATAGAGTATATCTCCGTACCATCCTTCTCCATCATTATTCTGTGGAAATATTCTTAGTGTATTTCCACCCAACATAAAATAGGGGCCTATTGAATAGTAAAAATTTCTTCCATTCAAAACTAGAGTTCCATTATCGCGGAAAATCATTTCACTACCTTCATCACCATCCCAAGTTCCTATAATCCATCGAAATTGTGTGTCCACTTGTGCAAAAGCATTACTTACAATCAATGAAAACAAAACCAATAAAACAAGTCTTTTCATACATTCCGTCCTTAACTTACACTTGCAACAGGCATTTTCTTATTGTATTCGTCTGCAATAGCATTGATATTTTTAAAAATGATATGAAATGCTACCAAAGGTCCAATGCCTAAAAGAAGGCTCCCTAAAAGAAACCAAAGGAGTAAGGTTCCACCGCTTTCATTAATCACGATATTATACCTTTGACCATTTGCCTTAAGCCTGTCTCCAAGTTCATATAACCAAATTAATCCATATATCCCAAAAGTAACTAAGGATAGTAAAGTCGTTGCCAATAATCCTCTGGTTTTCTTTCCATCGCCTTCACACATGATATTAACATCTCTGGAAATGACATAACCCCTCCAAAGTACATAAATCCCCAAAGTTAGAAAGCCCAAAAAAATAAAACTAAGCAAACCTCTTTTCTTGATCTCTCCCAATCCATTTTGTGACAATCCTTCTGATTTGTTTTTATTAACAATTCTTGTAATAGCAAAAACAATTCCACCTATGATTAATAAAGGTAGGAGTAATCTAAGTAAAGGTGAGCCTCCTTCTGCACCTTGTAGACCTCCCATCGAAAATACCAGCGCTACTGAAATCAAAAGGAATACCAAAACAAATACGAACTTTCTCATTTTCTTCCTCCAAGTTAATTGTATTTTGAATACAACAAAAGATGTGTGATTATATTCCTTATTACCTTGACCATAGGCGGCCTGACCATGTGTAGGTTCCGGCTCTTCTCCCTTCACCAGTGTAGAAATCAGCAAGGTTATTAGGGAATGGGGATAAATCAAAAGCACTGAAGTTAATATTTCCTGGAAGAGTAACACTGGTCATAGGGTTAGAATCAAAAGCCATTGCACCAATACTGGTCACGCTACTAGGAATGGTAACACTTGTAAGTTCATTGGCAGCAAAGGCCATTAGACCTATGCTGGTTACAGTGTCCGGGATGATTACACTTGTCAGTATTCCTTGATTATGTCCCATAAGTATATTATAGAAGGGGCTAAACGCCTGTTGTCCAATCTCTGTAACTCTTATTCCTTCAATGGTTCTAGGGATAACAACTTCAGTTGCTGCACCTTTATACCGGGTTATGGTGATACCACCTTGAGCATTCTGCCTGATGTCAAAATCAGACTCGTCATTTGCGGGGACGTCTGTTTCCCATGTTGAACCAGTCCTTGTATATGTACCAGCTCGCATACTCCACTGACGGTAGACTCCTTCAAAACCATGACCAAAAGTAGCAACTATACTATTTAAACTCATATTTCCACCAATGGTTATGGTAGTCAAATTATTATTAGTAAATGCTCCAGCCTCAATAGTTGTAACACTGTCGGGTATTGCAATGGCAGTTAACCGATTATTTTCAAACGCTCCTTGCTCAATAGTGGTAACACTTTCTGGTATTGCAATGGCAGTCAACTCATTATCTCGAAACGCTCCTTGCCCAATAGTGGTAACACTGTCGGGTATTATTACGGCAGACAACTGATTTTTACTGAACGCTCCAGTTCCAATAGTTGTAACACTGTTTGAAATTACAACACTTGTCAGTTCATTTAATAAAAATGCATATTCCCCAATAGTGGTAACACTGTCGGGTATTATTACGGCAGATAACTGATTTTCACTAAACGCTCCAAAACCAATAGTGGTAACACTGTCGGGTATTGTAATGCTTCTTAACTTTTTTTCAGAAAATGCATTCCTCCCAATTGCTGTTATTGGCCTTCCATTGTATTCAGCAGGTATAATTACTTCCCTTTTGCTCCTATTGTAGCCTGTTAAAATAACTCCATCGGCAGTATCTTCATAAGTAAACTCTGGTTTACAAGATGTGATAAATAAGACAGCTACAAGTAAAGATAAAAACAATACCATCTTTTTCATACAAAACTCCTAATTACTCCAAATAGCCAATTCTATAACTCAAAAGTGCCATTTCTTGGCACTCTAAAAAGCGAATTTGATAAACCTCTACTTAATTTCATAATTATAGCCTAAAAGTAACTACTGTCAAGGCATTAAGGTTATGGAAGGTTTTACCCACATTGGTGACAATAAAAGGTCACGAATGGAAGCCAGAATGACCGATTGTCGCCAGTTATTGGCCCAAAATATGAAAAAATATCGAAAAATCCTCGGAATCTCCCAACAGGCACTAGCTGAAAAGGTGGAATGCTCAACGACCCTTATAGGCAATATTGAGATTAACAAACGCTTCCCCTCAGCGGATAATATCAACCAGATAGCGAAAGCCCTAAATGTGAAGATAGCAGACCTCTTTGCGGAACAAGAACCGGAATCCATGAAGAAAATGGCTTCCAATAAAGAATTAAAGGCTAAACTTGAACAGGCTATGAGCAAGACTATAGATGAGCATTTTAAGTAGGAATCCACTCTTGACTATATTTACAGGTCATATGTTAAGTTGAGATGCAGCAGACTCATAATTAGAGTTAAATACACAATCTTCAACTGCTTTGGTATATCAACCCCCTGATGACACTATTGGAAGGAAATTACCTGAATGACCGATGTCCGAGTACTTTTAGCTAAAAATATGAAGCGTTACCGAGAGATTTTGGGGGTTTCGCAGATGAAATTAGCCGAAAAGGTCGGATGTTCGCCTACTTTGATTGGAAAAATAGAGATTATGAAGCGGTTTCCCTCGGCAGACACTCTAAATCTGATAGTAAAAGCCCTCAAAATCGAACCAGCAGACCTCTTTACTAAAACCGAAGCACCCGAAGCACTGAAAACCGCCACATCCCAACAGGAACGGAAGGATACGCTCAAAAAGAAGGTTCTAAAGGCCATTGACGAGGCTTTCTAGTGCAGAAAAGCCTTGCCCTGGGAGTAACTTAGCTGGTCTCTTTGCTCTTTTTCAGTGATTAGTTGATTCAAAGGTTTATCGCATCACCAATGTCCAACATGTAAATCAAAGTCCATATCAACCTACCTTTCGAAACTGTATGACATTTTCAAAAGCCTGTTTCGCCGCATTGCCGACTTCCTTTATGTTTTTATGCTCAATGTGATCAGCATACTTTTTGAAAACCGCTTCCGATAAATGACCACTGACTTTAGCGACTTTTTCTCCTTCAATTTTTTCTGTTAACTTTGAAATAAACCAATGACGCCACCCATGGAAAATTATATTACGCTCTTTATAGTTGATCTGAATCTCAGGTTTCTCCAACTTTGATTTTTGAGCAGCATCCATAAACTCTTTATTCACAATATCCATAGCATTTTTGAAACCGACCAGCAAAACCTTACAATCGCAGGGCTTGTCAGGTTTTAAGGAATAAAAAACAAAAGGATCATCAACAGTGTCGATGTGTGGATTTTCCTTTAGCAAATCCAAAAGAGCCACCTTAACTTCAGGCAATAACGGCGCGATTCTTTTACGCCCATTTTTAGGGCTCTTTAGCCCGTCATGCCGTGTATAATTGTGCACTATGTTTAGGGTATCTGTTCCAATATCGGAGCGACGCAAGGCTAGGCATTCTCCTTGTCTGGCTCCAGTAGTGGCGGCGACAAGGGAACCGACAAATGCCCTTTTGTCCTTCCATTCCACAGCGAAAACTGCCTTTGCTTCAGATTCAGTGAGTATTCCACGCTCTTTGTTCGTTATTGAGAACTTGGTTAGACCAATTACTGGATTAGCTGGTATTATCTTCTCGTTAAAAGCCCATTTTAGAGGAGTACAGCATACCAAAAGAATCTGATTGATTGTCGATGTAGATAGCCCACGAGCCGCTAACTGATTAGACAACTTTTTGAGATCGTCTGTAGTAACGCAGTTTAGCTTTTTATCTTTAAAATAGGGAATCAGCTCTGATTTTATGCGGATTTGGCATACATGTGAATAACCACGGCTAAAACGGTATCCATGAGACAGCCTATCTTGAATGTACTCCGATTCATCATAATTCCAAAACTTTTCAAGGAACTGGACAAATGGAACTGCACCACGCCCTGTATTCTTGACTGCAGAAACATCGATTAGCTCCATTCTTTTTAGTGTTGAAACAATCCGCATGGCATCATCAGAGTTAAGATCTGACCTTCTTATCAAGCTTATTATGTTTTCAATTCCAGCAGCCTGCTCCAAAGGCCGTGGCTCCCTCATTCGTCCGGTTGGTATACCATTTACCTTCCATAGCTCCGCCTTTACCTGGGCTTTGATCTTGTCCGTTTCTCCTGTTGACCGAGCAGACAGCTTTTTTCCACTTGCTTTGTCGATATATTCGACATAGAAGATTCCGTTTTTGCGTTTGTGAAGATAATACTCCCGACACATAATGGCTCCTCTGAGAAAAGGCATGATTTTCTCATACTTTTTCTCATTCAAAAATTGAATGGAGCCTTTATGCCGGTTTCTCCTGATCATAAAGACTTGAAAAATTACTGCTAATGCTTTATAACATAAAGAATTAGCAGTCTAATTGGGGAGTGGAGGATTCGAACCTTCGAAGGCTGAGCCAACAGATTTACAGTCTGCTCCATTTGACCACTCTGGAAACTCCCCGATAATATATCAAACAACCGCCTTTAGAGCCGCCTCCCGGGTTTGAACCGGAGACCTCATGATTACAAGTCAAGTGCTCTGCCAGCTGAGCTAAGGCGGCTAATGCGTCAT
>Ga0099364_10006579_pt1 | contig 16879 bp, 15 predicted proteins | sample TergutTh196P3_FD_73070 | JGI IMG/M metagenome (GOLD analysis project Ga0099364, IMG submission 73070) | Microcerotermes parvus P3 segment gut microbial communities from Pointe-Noire, Republic of the Congo - Th196 P3 | ecosystem: Host-associated > Arthropoda: Insects > Digestive system > Gut ... | reverse complement strand
TACAATGTGATTCTCTTTCGACTCGTTGACGGCTCGCAATGTACAACAAAAAGCAACGATTCCCAAAACAAGGCTTTCAATAAACAAGCTTCCCAAATCCGCATCGTTCCTGGCAGTTTGTACTTGCTCGAATGTGGCATGAAATTTTTTATTCCTGGCTTCGCTGAATATCTGATCACGGTCCATCTCACAGGTAATGACCAGATCGGCGTCCAGTCCAACGCCGCCCGGTTTGCCGTCGGCACCGAAATCGGTGATTTGCCAGCCAGAGTCCGTGCGTTCATACTCCACAGGATGCCGATAGACTGTTATGCGACGATTGTAGTCTTCATCCGTCAGCATACGATTGTCTTTCGCCGATTCCTCTTCATACATTTCACGAAGCGTTTCGGGATAAGCCTCATGCTCTTCGTGGTACTTGGTCAGGTCTTGTTGGATAGATACAATATACATGGGGACATATCTTCTCAGCCCGACCCAACCTTCCGGGCCACGAAGCGTTGTATATCCCGACCAGAAGGCGCAACCCGTGACGATCAGTGCGGCAACCAGCGCAATGAGCAGCCGCGTGGTCAATGGGCGCACCATGCGCCGGGGAACGTTTTCCGATGCGGAATCGGGCAATGGTTTCAATGGTGTATCGGTCATATTGTTCCTTCCATGTGTTCCTGGGTGACGCGGTTGTCCCATGCCGCCGCTGGAACAGGTCGTGTCGTCGCGTTAGTGGCTACGAAAAAACAAGTCGTTCAATTCTTTCCAAAGTCATACAGCCGGTTGCCGGACAGAATCGCCGCTCGCATGGTTCGTTCCGTTTCGCGCAGACGGTCATACTTGTCCTGCAACGATTTCTCCCGCGCGATGACCGGCTCGAAGTCCGGGTCTTCGCCGCGGGAGGTTTTTGCCAGTGCCGTCTGGCCTTGTTTGATGATCGCAAGAGCTTCCCTGTACTCCGGCGACTGTTGCTGTTCCGGTGTTGACCACCTGGCCAAACATGGGCTGATTTCCGGGCGGTCGAACGAAACGGCCCATTTCAAATCTCCGGTGCCACAAAGTTGCGACAACCGCCGCAACGCCGCATCGTCCAGCGGACTGCGGCCGAATCGGTTTTTCGGGTACGCGCTGGCATACGTCGGAAAATACGGAGCATTGATGTCGATCCAGGTCAATACGCGGTCAATGGCTTCCGGGTCGGTTGCCATGTCAACGAAAATGCCGCGTTGCTTCCTGTCCGCGTCGATTTTCGGGTCGGGGTGGCCGTTCAACAACACCCGGGCAAGCCGGCTTTGGTGCGAGCCCCAAGTATATGGCTCAAGTTTTTGATGTGTCCTGCGCCGGGGACAACGACCAATTTCTTGTCGCGCAACTCGACATAAGACGTGTTAAACAACAGATTGAGATCACCGGCCAGGTTTGGCTTTTGCGTTCCCTCCACCTTGCCGTAATCGTGGCACGCGACGCAATACTTGTCGAACATCGGCTGCACTTCGGCAACATAACTGAACAGCCGCGATTCGCCGTACCACGGGCGAAGTTTTTGCGGCGGTTTCATCATCGCATTTGGTGTTTGGGTAATGGGCGGAAATGTTGCCAGCCGGTTTTCGTGACAGCCGACACAACCGTTCATTTCGCCGGGACGCGCGATCATGCCGCTGCGCATCGACTGCACCATCATGCCGTTTTCGTCGAGCAATTGCAGGTAAAGAAAGGTGTCGGCGGGCACTTCAAAATACGCGCTGCCGTCGTCCTCGACATCGACCGTGCCGAGGATCCGCTTGTTGTTGAAATCGTCCCAGGTCATGCCGGGAGCCTGGGTGCCAGTCCCGTTATCCCAAGCGGTGTCGGTCCAGAAGCGTTTTTCCGGCGATTCAACAACACGCAGTGATTTGATTGTTCCCGGCTTGACCTTATCCATCCCGAAGCCCTCATACACGTTGGACACGTAAAAGTAACCCTTGTCGTCGGCCAGATCGATATTGCTTGCGATAACCGGCGGCGGAGTCGTCGCCTTGATCGGGATCGGGTCGAAGCAACCCGGTTCGTCGTCACCCTTGTGCAGGAGTGTCATGGAACCATCACGCCCGAGCAGGTAAATGCCCATTTCCTCGCCGCGACCGGTCATCCCGGAAGCAAGAAACCATTCGCCCGACAGCGCAAAGGGGTCTTCAAATTTCTGCCGGACCCCGACAAATGTGTCGTAATTGCCGACGTCGATCAGGTGCATCGCATCGGCGGGCCAGGTTTGCACGACCGGTTCCTTGCCGTCCAGTCCGAGCCGGCGGTCCACCAGCGCAATGGCACCCCACGGGCGGTCGTGACACGACGTAAAGGTGCAAATCATCATCGACTCTTCGCCGGGCAAAATTTGCGCGTCAACCACTCCGCCGGGCGAAGGTGTGTTGTTCCCCCAGAAAATCGCGTGATTCGTGCCGTCCGGGTTCGTGAGCCAAACGCCTTGGGCGTCGCCGAAATTCCGGTCAACGTATTCCCAACGGTCGTAAAGAATGCGGCCCGACGGCGTCAGCGATGCGTGTCCCTCGAACAGCGTGCTTTTGCCGACTTGTTGAATGTTCGAACCGTCGCCGTTCATCGTATGGAGATTGCACATGATATGACGGTTGCACATGCAGTATTTCGGCTCGCGCGAAGAAGAAAACATGATTTCGCCGTTCGGCAGATAAATCGGATCGATGTCGCTCACTCCGGGCATGAACGTGAGTTGCGTCAGCGGTGTGCCGGCAAGTTGCGTTTCCGGGGTCACGCGAAGCGGTTCGTTGCCCGCCGGGTCAAGCGTGTATTCGTAAATGTGATAATCGTCCTCAATGTTGCGGCGCAGCGAAACAAGCACTTTGGTTGCGTCGAAGCTCAGACAGGGATCACGCACAATACCCTGCGGCACATCCAGCAACACGGTGACTGAATCATCAATGGGGTTCCATACACGAAGCGAACCGCCGCCGCGAAAGCTGCCCGTGTTGATTTCGTCCGTTTGAAACATCGTTTCCGTATTGTGATGGTCGGGCACATACTGTTCCCGGACGACGTACAAAACCGGTTGCGCCTGCACAAGCAGATTTTGTCGGGCGGTTTCCCGTTGTTTGCGCCGGGTTTCCGCTTCGCGCAAGGCTTTTTGAGCGTAAAACTCACCACGCAGTGCGGTCAGCTTTTCATCGACGGTGCCTTCCGCCCGGAACCAGTCCATGCGAATGTGTCCCCAGGGACCTTGTTTTTGGTCAACGACCTGCACAAACACAGGCTTTCCGACGTAAGACGATGTATCCCAGGTGACCTCGTCGAGTTTCTGGTTTTCACGTCCCCGGGCAAACAACACCGGTTCCGCGTCGCCGTCCTCCTTAAACAGGCAGAGGGCGACGTAGGTTTCCGCGTGCCTGCCGCCGCCGACAAGCAGCCTTGCCGTGTTGCTCTTGAGAACAAACACCGGCGATTCGATTACGCAAAGCGTGTCGTCGGTCGGGTTGTCGTGTGCCGATGTTTCAAGCGTCGTGAGATAAAACTCACCATGCTTGTCGTAGGACACCGAGTTGTTGTGAAACTCGACCGTCCGGTTTCCGACCGGCTTTGAGTTCTCTCCTTCACGAATCACCCAGCCTTCCCGTGCCAAATCACGCGATTCAAAATCAAACACGAGTTCCTGTGCCCGAACTGGAAAGACCATTGCCGTCAACAACGTAACAATGGTTATGGTGGTGATGATTGTTCTCATGTTTTTCCCTGCTTCCTGTGGTATTAAATGTCATGCGACGTAATGCGGTTCCTGCTCCAATTTCCGGGAACGTGCATACTCTTCAAAAACAGCAACCACGGTGTGGCTGCCGATACCAAAACGTTCCACGCCCAAATCGATCATTTTGAGCAAGGTGGCCAAATTTCTGATTCCCCCGGCGGCTTTCACGCGGGCGGAATGGCCGATCGTTCTTGTGATGAGCGCGACGTTTTCCAGGGTGGCACCGGTTGGAGCCCAACCGGTCGATGTTTTGACCCAATCGGCGCCGGCTTCGACAGCCAACTCCGCTGCATGGCGGATTTCATCATCCGAAAGATAATGACATTCGAGAATGACCTTCAACGAAACGTTTCCGATGGCCTGTTTTACCGCTAGGATATCGTCTCGTGTTTTATCATACAAGCCGGATTTTATAAAGCCGACATTGATGACCATATCGAGTTCGCGGCAACCGCAATGGACCAGTTCGCGAGCCTGGGCCGCTTTCATGCTTGTCATTTCCCCGCCGCCGGGAAAACCAACCGTCCCTCCCAGGACAGGACGATGTTCGGTATGCGGGATTTCCATCATCAATTCACTCAAGAAAGGAGTGAAACACGGCAGTGAAAAAACGGCCATGCAACCGTATTCCACAGCCGTTTGGAGCGTTTGCCGCACTTCGTCTTCGGTGCTGTTTGCCCGAACCGCACTCACGTCGATCAAACGGGAAAGATCGGAAAAATTACGATTCATCTTGGTAAAAAACTCAAATACATTGACATTTGATGCGATCATGTCGCAACAAAAAGACAGAGATGGGATCAATTCGGTGGTTCCACTGTAATATCCCACTTTTTTGTCGATTTGTCAACCGTTATTGACAATCCGGATGTTTCGGCAGAAGTATACTTGGGATGGATTAACGGCCGTGACGGGGGTGGAAAACGGCCTTCGGGATTGTCAAGCATCTCAACCGCCCCGGAGATGTAAACGCGATACGTACCCGGTGGAATGCCGTCCTTTGCCTTGTTGGTGCCAACAACAAAAGTTCCATCGGGCTGAATCGGGGCACGCGACAAGGATGAAGCATCATCAAAAACCACCATCCCCGTTATGAGCGGTTGACCATCCTCAAACGTAACCGTGCCTTTGAGCGGCGTTTGGCCACATCCCACAATAAAAAAGAACATGCCCGGAAATAAAAAACGCAAACAGTTTGTCATTGAACCCATACCGACTTTCTTTTTCAATACGCCCAATCGAAGATGCGAAAAATGTTGAAAATTCATGTCAGCTTTCCAAGGCACAAACTTGCCACCGGTTTGAGTTCTGGTCCTTGTGCCTTTGGAAAAGCAAATTTTCAGATTATGGAATGGACACAGCATTCCCATCACGAGTACTGGAGAGGTTTCGTAGTAAATCTCCGGAAGCTGTTGAACTGATTCCATGAACCGAACCATCGCCGACAAGAAAATTGCAGACTCCGGTATGTGGGCTTCCGAAGTAGGATACACCGCCGTCCGCAAGCCCGATTTCTTCATTTCCCTTGGCAATGAATCGGCCATCATCGAAAGTTCGGGAAACAAAAACAACACCACCACCATTGGGTTGAGCCGTCAAATAACTACAGTCGGCAAGATGACTCTGGTTATTGTCATTGGCATTGTTACACCTTCCAATAGGCCATGACAGTGGAAAGTGTTTTTCACCGATACAAAGCTGATTGGATGTTCCATCCGACCACCAGGCCATGGTATCTCGGGGTGTCCAGGTGGTCAGTTTCCCACCACCTTGCGCGCCTAAATCCACATCGGAATTGGCAATCCGGAATGGGCTTGAAAGGTTTTGGCCATGAGGGTTTGTGTTACCCGAGTTTGCAAATTGCCACCATTCGGTTGTGTCACCGGCACGGCTGTCTTTGCGCCCCACGAAGGCATAATCGCCTTGGGGGCCTGCGTTATCCCAACGAATCCCGGACGGAGGATCGGCAATCGCAGGAGCCGAACGCCCCCGGGTCGGGCAATGATAAGTTCGCACGCTGCCGGTTTGCCTGCGGTCTTCGGCAGTCAAAAATGTGTTGCTCACGCCATTGTCCCAGACTTCCATCCACCAACCGCCCCCTGTCACGAATTTTCGGTCGGATGTGTCGCCATAAATATCCTGTTTGGTCAGAATCATATCCCACAGAGGTTGTTGTTCCATATAGGGAAACAGTAAAGGAAACAAACTCATACGCCACTGGCAGATAATTGAGGGTGGCAATCCGCGTCGTGAATCATGGAAGTTATGCACGGCAAGCCCGATTTGTTTCAGGTTATTGGTGCATTGCATCCGCCGTGCCGCTTCCCGCGCCGCTTGAACGGCGGGCAAAAGCAGAGCAATCAAAATTCCGATGATCGCGATGACGACGAGAAGCTCAACGAGGGTAAAAGCGAGCATGTTGCCCCCCCCCATTTTAACAAGATTAGCTTTTTTCATAATCAAGCCCTTTCAAAAAATTGTTCTTGGCACACACACAAAATTGGTATCATTTCATTCGAATGTTTGCGAAAACCGGTATTTTAGCTCTCATTCCACTGAATAGTTACACAAAGTCTATTTTTCACAAGAATCCTTCTTTTGTCAACAACGAAACAGTCGTTTTTGCGACATGCCTGCTGTGTCGTTCATCACGGTTCGTGCATATATTAATGTTCTTGGCAGAGCGGAAACGACGTGGTTTTTCGTCAGACCACCGCCATCCAACAACAGTGGGGCGGTGGTCACGCCGTGAACCGCCTGCCGATACTGAAACTTCCGGAGAAAGCCTAACGCCGGTTTGGCGGGGTATTCGATGGCAACTCCAACGGTTTAAGTTTGTCAACAACAATATCGAGTTCCATGCTTTTTTGAACATCCACCGTCAATGGTTTCGGCATGGAAAAGGATTCGGTGGGTTGTCCTCCAAGGGACGGACGAGTACTCTCCGCAGTGACTTGATAAGTTCCTTTTGGTATTCCTTGCCCGTCTTTCAGCAATCCAACCGAATAACGACCGTCTTTAATGCTTCCTCTTGCACTGTTTGCCCCGTCAGAAAAAACAATTTCCCCGGAGTTCACGAGAGATCCGTCGCCACTGTATTTGACCGTGCCGACAACCTTGACATTGTTGTTGCACCCGAATGTCAGGAACACAAGAGGACTCAAGATGATCAAATAAAGACAATGTTTCATGGTCAGGCCATTTCTACGATAACAGGGAGATGGAAACTTAAGGAAGGGAAACGGCATTACCATCATTCACTCTTCCCAGACAAACTAAAACGTAAGTGTCCGTGGTGACACCGAAACTGTGGACAGAACCATCGCCAACCAGAAAATTGACTGTGGACGGGTGAGCACTTCCGAAGTTGTCCCAATTCACATTGGACGAAGTGTCATTGGGACCGCGAGACAACGGGACACTGAATGTCTCATGGGTATCCTCGGGATCATTCCACGCCAACCCCCGGGAATGGGAGTTGAAACAAAGAGGGGTATAGGAGCCATGCATCCAGGTACAATCCCAGCGATTATCTCTGCCATCCGCACCAATGGAACTGTCGCAAACCCCCACTTTTCCGCTGGGAACATGCTTTTCACCGTAAAGGATTTGATTCGATGTTCCATCACTCCAGCGTGAAATGGAAGGACCGCATTTCCATCCGACAAACGTGGCGTCATCCCAGGCATCCGGAACACCTGTCGTGGTGGAACGGGTAAACGGCCCGGCATTACATTTATAATCCCTGCCGTTATCCCAATGCCAGGCATTGAATTGATACCAATAGATCGCACCCATCGACCACATCGCCCGGCAGTTGAATATTTCAAGGAGAACACTTGAGCGAAGGTTTTTTGCAAGTCTCGGCAAAACACCACATGAAGAAATCGTCAATGCTCAACTGCAACGTGCCAGAGAACTGTTGATGGTAACGCGATTGACATTGGCCAATGTGGCCCGACAAGTCGGTTTCAGCAGTGTTCCGCATTTTACCCAACTGTTTGCCAATCGGTTTGGCGTCGGCCCAAATGAATTCCGGAAAAATAACCAGTCCATCTCACCAGCCTTTTTCCATTGAATCATACGCTTTCCGCCCGTTGCATATGGCTTCGGCACCATCGACGCCCAAACGTTGTTCAAGTGGATGGACGGCGCGATGGTTCCCATCTCTGTGAAAAGGAAGGCGGCCACAGCGAACACGAACACGCTCAAACCGGATACCCTGCCACCCGTCACCATCTCGCGGCGAGTGATTGTGACAAGCTTGACAACAGGCTTGAAGCTTGAGGGATTCAAGTTCAAACCGGACACAGGAATGAACACTTTTTCCATTCGATTGGAGTCATGGAGTGCATTAGGACTCCCTCAAGCCCCCAAGCACGGCGGTTATCCTGTAACGCCGAAATAAGGTTTGCGGGTTTTCCACGCCCCTTTCGTAAAATCAGGGAACTCGACAGGTTGGTTTTTCGCGATGGATAACCCGGATAGTTCGACCACCGCGCTCATCACGACGGAATCATAAACATCCAGCGGGGCTTCCGATTTGTTTTGAACGGAATCCATCAACAAGCGTAATTCAATATAATCCGTTCCGCCATGACCGCCTTGAGCCGCACTCTTCCAGTATTGGTGATTGTACTTTTCCTGGTAGGGTGTCCACGGTTCCCATTCGTGATATTTTGGAGATTGCCCCGTAAGATAAATGGATCCTTTTTCCTCATCATAAACCCCCAGGGTTCCCTGAACCAGCCAGCGATTGGAATACGGCCGCGGCAACTGCATGTCCAGATTGATCACGACGGTTTTGCCCATTGCCGTTTTCAATGTTGACGTGACGATGTCGCCTTGCTTGAATGTCTCCGTGGCACTGGGATGATCGGGGCCGAACTTTCGTTTCATCATGGCATTGATGCCAAGAGAGGCGGAAGCCGTCGAATAAATTTCAGTGAAACGGTCGCCGACATTGATGTCGAGCCAACTCAGAACCGGACCAAGGCTGTGTGTCGGATAGTAGTCCCTGTTGTATTTCCGAAGATACTCGGCGGGCCAGCGGTCTTTTCCATCATTTGATGAAAAGAACCAATGATCGATGCAATCGTGGGAATGGGCACAGTGAGAATGGATCATGTCGCCGAACAATCCCGCCCGAATCATGTTCAGGAGGGCGAGGTTGTCTTGCCGAAAACTCCAGTTTTCCAGCATCATGCAGGGAGTTTTGTACTTTTCCGAGGCTTCGACCAGTTTCCAGCATTCGTCCACGCTCAATGCAATGGGAACCTCGCAACCGACATAAATCCCTTTTTTGAGTGCCGCCTCACTGATGGCGGCGTGAGAATCCCAATACGTGGAAATAATCACCGCGTCCAGCGTTTCTTTTTCCAGCAATTCCTTCCAACGATCGGGACCATCGGCATAGATTTTCGGCTCCAGGGTTTGATTTTTCGCGCAGACGGCGGCAGCGGATACGGCGCGGTCTTTGTACAGGTCGCAAACGGCGACAATTTCCACATCGGGAAAGAGCGAGGATAAGGTATGGGTATGGCCTTGGCCGCGCCCGCCCACGCCGATCATCGCGACACGGGTTTTCTTGACGTTGGGAGTGTCCTGGGCGGAAACAGCCATGCTCCCTGAAAGGAGCATCGACGTTCCCAGAACCCCCTGGGATGACATTTTCAAAAAGTCTCTTCTTTTCATGGCATTCGATCCTTAATTTGTAATTTGGGAGTTATCAAAGTGACATACAAAAATTTCAAGCGTTCATCGAGGATGATGCCGCCTCGAAAAACGCCGGGAATGACTTCCGGCGTTTTTTATATGGAAGGCAGTGGAACCGGGGTTCTCACGGGTTGACCGAGATCGAACACCGAGGCATTTTTGCCGGTCGTGATTTCGATCTCCAAAGGGGACAATTCAACGGTCTGGAACTTGGCGTCAACCAGATCGACGAAACGTGTGATATTCGCATCGACATTGCCTCTGCGAACCGTTTCCTCCTGGTCAATCTCTGTTTTGGATACGGTCATTTTGTATTTGCCGAGCGGTGCTCCGGAAAACTTTCCGTGAGTTTTCACACGAAGCACTCCTTTGGCGTCGGTGATGCCCCCAACCACCCACTTGGCTAGAGCCTTGTCCTGAGGAACGAGAACCACTTGGGCTTCGGCCAGGGGTTGATCTTCCTGAGTGAACGTGAGCGTTGCGGGGTACAATTTCGGCAGACCGTCCGGACGAGGCTCGTTACGGCAAGCGGTCATACAGAAAAGACCCGGCAAGAGAAGAAACCAACAAGGAATCTTTCGATTGAATTTTCGTAAGTGATCCATGATTTGTTCGGATTGGTGTAAAAGGGGAATATTACAGCCGGAAATTTGCGAAAACGGATCATCTCACCCCAACGCTTTGTGAAATATCTTCCCAAGAGCCGGTCCGGGTGCCGAACCGTTCACGCAGCAAAAATGAAACTAAAAATTGGGATGGTTGGCAAGGTCAAATTTCCGGGCAAACCACGGCGGTCACGTCGTGACCACCGTGCCTTGAAACGCCATATCCCAAGTTGAAATTTTTACAGGGCACTACAACGATGTCGTTTCTCCGCCGCCGGGTGTGCCGAGGGCTCCCCACGCCCCGTATGGGCTTCGCCCACTGTCAACTTGGGGAGCAGACAATGTGCCGGTGTCAACAGTGTCACTGATGAAGGAGACGCTTCCATCCACCCGAAGCAGGTTCACTCCTCCTGTATGGTTGCTGGTCGGAGGCAAAATTCCCCACCCCATCGCTTGGTTGGAAATGACGCATGCGGGAGAATTCGGGGGAGTCAACGTCGTGAAACCTGAAAGGAGCAAATGTCCGTTCAAATAAGAATGCCCGCGTGCGTTACTGCTGAAGTCTGCCGCCGTTCCTGATGCCAATGAAGGGTTGGTCGGATCGGCGATGTTGAAACAACCCGCCGGCACACCTTCCACACCAACGTAAATTTGCGACCGAATGACCATTCCCCCTTTGATTTCCCGTGAAACCGCTTCCTCAGCTGTGACAATTTCACTGGCTGCAGCGGTATTGCTCGTTCCGTCCGTGACTGCCCCAAAAGACTTCCAAGAACCATTCATGGATTTGTCTCCGTCGAAAAAGGTTGGTGAAGCGGTATGGAATACCCCGCGTGAGCCCAAATTGGGCGTCACCCAATACCGTGCTTCATTCGTTGTCAGATTTTTGTGCCACATTCCATCACCGTGCGAAACAACGATGTTCGTACGGGCGATATTTCGCGCACCGGGGGACGTTTTTCCGTCGGAAGGACACAAAAGGACGGAAATATTTTGCGCATAAATATGGCTGGGGTCGGTTCCATGTCCTCCTTGGGATGGAATCGGACCGGCCAAAAATTCGGCAATTGCTGTCTGTTCCATAAACGGTAGCAAAGCCGCGTTCGCGCTGAAATTTCCCCAAAAAGAGGTCAATTCCGGCCCCGATCCCGCCCATGCTTTGGCGGCGGGAATCGCGTTGAAGGCGTCGTGGTAATTGTGCATGGCCAACCCCCACTGCTTGAAGTTATTGGAGCATTTCATGCGTCGCGCCGCCTCACGCGCCGCTTGAACGGCGGGCAACAGCAGGGCGATCAAAATGCCGATGATCGCAATGACCACGAGAAGTTCCACGAGGGTAAAGGCTTTTATGTTGCCCCCCCCCATTTTAACATTGTTGTAAACTTTCATCATAAAGCTCCTTAAAATGTGTTTGTTAAAGTCACGAGATTGTTTCAAATCGCGTGATTCAAATATTGGTAACACAGACATTAACTAAAGTACCTTCAGTGACGGCTGGTATTGTTGCGGAACACGGTGCCGCCTGATCATTTTGGACGGCCTCGTGAATTGCCAGACAATTCTCCAGATCATAATCTTCTTCAAGATGGAACGCGATTTGGAGCGGTCCACCGGCATTGTCTTCTCGTATTTTGTCATACCACTCAAGTACGGCTTCGCGATCCATCCCGCGCCGAAGCAGTTGCAATGCGGGAAAGGTGTTGATTTCCATGGACGGCCCGAACAAGCCGCGTATTTTTGCCAGGGAGGTTCCCGATCCGACATCAAGGATGCGGACGTTCTCCACCCGGGCCATGGCGGGAAGCAAACGGTCGGAATTACCGCAGGAATGGAGTCGAAGTGCCCCGAACTCCCGCCCAAGCAAGGTGAGATAAGGAACGACAAATTCCTCGAACTTGGACGGAGAAAGCATGATTCCTGAGCATTCCCCGACATGGACTGAAGTGATGGGCAAGCGACCGGCCTCCGAAAAATGACGAAGCAGCACCGTGTAACAATCGACGATCCAACGGTGAATCGCGTGAACCAGTTCCTTCCTGTCGCTCATCAAAAGGAAAATATTTTGGCCAACCAATTTGAATGATGTGGTAATAATACCGTGAATCGTTCCGCGCCCCGAAGTGTCCCAGAAAAATGGAGGAATCGGTCTCAAATCGGGACGTTCCCTGCTCAATTCGGCAAACCGTTTTCGAAAATCATCCAGCAGAGGATGGTCCAGGAGACGCTCGGGTGAAGGAAGCTCGTCTGCGGAATGAATCTCTGCAAGCGGCGCACCGTTGACGTCGGGGTCGAGGCCGTTATCGAAATGAAAGGAAGCCCCGAGAAGCGCAGCGACAAGCAAATTCGGCTGCATGGCATCGAAAAGCACTTGATTTGGTACAACATAATCCTGTTGAACAAGATTGTCTTCCATATTATACAGGGGCGTCGAAGGAAAACGCGTTCTTAAATACGCGTCGATTTTGCGGTCCTGTTCGTACCGGAAGAGCGGATCAAGATAATACTTTTCGGGAAATTGAAAGCCCGCATTGGCGTGAAGCCAGCCTTTGGAAACACTTGCTTGTAATCGAATCATGGTTCAAAGTGTTTTGTCGTGGACGATTAGTGTTTTGCCCCGGAGGATTTTCGCTTCCAGCAGGTGATACGATGTCCCCAAAAGGCGTAAAACGCGATATAAACGTAACAAGGTAGCATAACGACGTAGGCATATCCGGGATACAACGAGTGATGCTCCGTGTAATCCAGTAGCGAACCGAACGCAAGCGGAACGATTGCTCCGCCGAGATTGCCTATGATCAACAGTGCCGATCCCATGGCGGTCAAGCGGCCGAGTCCTTTGATCGCCAGAGGCCAAACGGCAGGCCATATCAGAGAATTGGCAAAGCCCATCAGCGCAACCAGCACAATGGCAACCGCCGGGGACCTGATCCAAAACATTGCCAGGGTCAATGCGATTCCCAGCATCGCACAACCTTTCAGGCCGGTCACTTGCGACATGAATCTCGGAATGAGATAAATCCAGAGCGAATAGCCGCAAATCATCGCGACCATGGTGAAGGCCGTGAAAAAACGTGCTGTGGAAAGCGGAATGCCAAGCGAACGACCAAAACTGATAATCGAATCGCCTGCGACAATTTCCAGTCCGACGTCACAAAACAGGGCGATCACACCAAAAATCAGATAGGGAAACTGGAAAACGGAGTTTTTTTCCGATGCCGGCGGCTCCGTCCGGTTTTGGAGGGCGGTCTCTACAGGGGCTGGTGAGGAATCGTCGGTTCGGGGTTCCGGAAGACGGGCAAACCGGATAACCACACCCAAAGCGGCGAACGTCAGTGTGATGATGATGTAAGGGACAATCACTTTTGCGGCCAGGGCGTCAAGCTCCGCCGCTTTTTCCACCGGCGGAAGCAATGCAAACCGCGCGACAATTTCATCGGCATTTTGCAGCGCAATAAAACCAAACAACAATGTGGCAACAATTCCGGCACTTTTGTTGCATATCCCCATCACGCTGATCCGCCGGGCGGATGATTCAAGCGAACCCAGCAGCGTGATGTACGGGTTGGACGCCGTTTGGAGGATTGCCAAGCCCATTCCCATCACAAACAACCCCAGCAAAAACAGGAGATAGTATCTTGTCAACGCCGCAGGAATAAACAACGAAGCACCCAGTGCCATCAAAAACAAACCGTACATCATCCCGTCCCGCAGTCCTGTGCGATGCAATATTGCCGCTGAGGGAAGAGCCATGATAACGTAAGAAATGTAAAAGGCAAACGTCACGAAGAACGATTGAAAGTTATTCAGCTCGCACGCGATGCGAAGATACGGAACGAGAAAGCCATTAAGCCACGTGACGAAGCCGAAAATGAAAAACAATGCGCCGATCACAGACATGGCCCAAACGAGTGACAAGCCTTGATGGGAAGGGGTTGTATTTCTCATGTCTTTGGTGCCGGGAAGAAAATGTGGACAATGATTTGCGGGCCAACAGGTGGGACTTCATGGAAAACATGAACGATGACAACATGATTGGCCTGCCATTGTCAATCGTATCTTTCCACAATTCCCTCGACTGTTGATAGAATTATAGAGATATTTCATGGTCATGTCAACAAAAAAATACGGGTATTCCAACAGGGTTCGTGCCATCCTTGAAAATACAGTTTCACGGCAAAATTTCTGGGACATTGCTCCCGATCGGCAGGCCGTTTTTCACAATCAACACTTGTATTATCAAAATGAATAACAAAATGTGGCAATGATTTAAATTATTGAAATTTAATTATTTACGTCTATATATTATGTGAGTTCAAAAGATTTGACTGTCAAATAATACCGCTTTTCAAGAACACCATCTGGAACCGCACGGGGAAGTGGAGTACAATCTTCCTTAGAGGATTGCCTGAAGGTTTCAGTGCAGATCGTTAACAATTACACACCAAATGTGCCAATTGGCTCAATGAGCCCCCTCATCTATGCAAACGAATATTTATCGCTATTTGTCAGTTCCGCCGCTCCTGGAGATTTGGGGCAATTACGTTACGACGCTTGGGCGTCTCACCATCTCTGCCGCCGAATCACTGCAAAAATATCCGACTCCCGGCCCTTCCCTCTACCATTACGAATGGAGTAAGGGGAGAGTTCTTCCCGAGTTTTGTCTTGTGCTGATATCCGAGGGGGTTGGTGAATTTGAATCGGAACCGAGCGGACGTTGTTCCGTAGGGCCGGGAAGCGTGATGATCCTTTTTCCCGGCGTGAAGCACCGGTATCGACCCACCCCAGGAACCGGTTGGGTGGAACGATGGATCGCGATGAACGGAGATCACCTCCATCGATTGAGCGATTCGGGAATCCTGTCTCCCCAGCAAGCCATAGGAATCGTTGATCCTGTTGAACGGTATTGTGCGCAATTTGATGCACTGTTGCAAACAATGGACGAAGTCTATGGAAAAAAGCCGCTACTTTTCACTGCAGAAGCTTTGGCTTATTTCGTTTCAGCCGCTCAGGATGCCAACCTCTTGCTTGATCCGGAAAAACCTTCGCATAAATCAATGGGGTTCTTGCTGGCGGACCCGCTGGTGGATCGTGCGTGTCAAATGATATGGTCGCAAAGCCACCTCCCACTGACGGTCCAGTGGCTGGCGAGAGTGCTGGAGACCTCCAAGCGAACGCTTTTCCGGCGTTTTCAACAAGCAACTGGGAAAACGATCCTGGAAGAAATCAACCTGTGCCGTCTCGAACGTGCCAAACGATTGCTTCGAGAGACGATGTTGCCCATCAAGAGAATTACGTTTTTAGCCGGCTTCGGATGTTACGAAGCGTTCAGAAAAGTAATGCAAAAACATGAAGGGTATTCACCCGCTGAATACCGGAAGCGATTTATCTCGAAGAAACGTGGAATGACACATACTGTAAACGAGTGATGTACTCAAACTGTAAACGCTAAAATCGGAAACGGAGGATCAGTGTGGTGTTCCAGGTGATTCCGGGGGATTTCCCGGGTACTAAGGCCTGGTGATGCAGTATTTTTTGCAGAGTGCAACATTGGGCGGACAACTGCACCGGTCAATCGCAGTGGAAACCTTACTCCAATGTTTCGCTAAGGATCAAAGGACCGAGAAAGACAATGGATGTGTGGTGCGCAACCGCTTGCTTTTCCATCACGGTCAACACGAAATAAAGGACTTCCGTCCCTTGAGCCATTGTGGTTTCATTGTACCAAGCACATTTATTTTCTCTCTCTTTCATGGGGGTCAGCAATTGCAGGTCAAAAAAACCTATTAAATCACCTATTTTGACATACTTCCCGTTTTTACTTGCCTATTTTTACAAATTTACCCGCCACTTAATCCGGTGGAATCAGAAATTTTGTGTGGACACTCAACTGCCTGGGATTTTTGGAGGTGACCTTGATTCAAAAATTCGACGAAACAGCAGTAATTTTGACAACTTACAGTAGTATTAGACAACTTCAACGTTGTGGCAGACCGCTTTTCGCTCGATTCGTCGGAGCAATCCGCGCAAAACCCGCCCCGGTCCTACTTCGTAAAACGTGTCAAACCCTTGTTCGATCAGGTACTGCATTGAAGTTTCCCAGAGAACTGGCTGCACAACCTGTTTGACTAAAATCGCACGAATTTCATCAATGGTGCTGTGCGGCATGGCGTCAACGTTACTGATCACGGGGATATTTGGCGTTTTAAGATCAATACTATTCAGAACTTCTGACAATACCATACCGGCGGAATGCATGATTTGCGTATGAAACGCTCCCGCAACAGCAAGCGGTACGGCTTTCATAGCCACCATTTCCGTGGCAAGTTCCGCTACCCTTTCGCAGGCGTTGTTGGTGCCGGAAATGACAATATTACCGGGACAGAGAAGATTGGCAATTTGTAACGTTCCGTTACCACGGGCTTTATCGCAAAGCTCTTCGACTTGGCAACGTTCAAGACCAAGAATGCTGACCATGCCGCCTGGCGTTGTGTCCGCAGCATCCTGCATGGCACGTCCACGTTTCTGAACGATTTTCAATCCGTCTTCAAAACTCAAAACTCCGGCGAATACCAGTGCGGTATATTCGCCGAGGCTCAAACCCGCTGTTGCTTCCGCCGCTAAAAGTACTTCTGGCGACTCGTTTTTCAACGCTTCCAACGCGGCAATACTTGTCAGAAAAATGGCCGGCTGGCTTACGACCGTCGTGTCCAACTCTTCTTCCGGGCCATCAGAACAAAGCTTCGCGATGTCGTAACCCAAAATTTCATTAGCGGTTGCGTAAAGCTGACGGACTTCGGGAGATTTCTCAACCAAAACT
>Ga0099364_10006578_pt1 | contig 16881 bp, 11 predicted proteins | sample TergutTh196P3_FD_73070 | JGI IMG/M metagenome (GOLD analysis project Ga0099364, IMG submission 73070) | Microcerotermes parvus P3 segment gut microbial communities from Pointe-Noire, Republic of the Congo - Th196 P3 | ecosystem: Host-associated > Arthropoda: Insects > Digestive system > Gut ... | reverse complement strand
CACCAGCTTTGCGGAGTGTTTCTATAAAAGGCGTTGACGGTCGTTTTTATACATTGATTTTGAATATTACTGGTTCATCTGTGGAATTACCGGAAGCAACTTATGGGAAGGAAAAAATAATTCTTCTTGGAACTACATCAGAGGATTCCAGGGTGAATGTTCTCTCACCCTGGGCTGCGGTACTGGGACATGTAACGATGGATATTTAACTTGAACTGACAGCCATTTTCATGGTATAATCAAGGACCATGAATAAAGATGAATTTACGATCACAAAAGAAAAGATACCAGGAGGCCTTAAATTTAAATTAAAAGGCCGAGTAAACTCCGCCAATGCTTCGTCTATCCAATATAATCTGGATGAGGCCCTTAAAGAAGGGGCTAAAAGGATAATCCTGAATATGCTTTTGGTAGAATTTCTATCTTCCGCAGGGATTAGGGTGATCCTCAAAGCCCATAAAGACCTGGTAAAAATAGGCGGTACTTTTGGCATTGAACAGCCCTCAGAAAACGTCAGAAATGTTTTGGGCATGGTTGCATTGAGTGAAATGCTTATTTAAATGAAATCCGTCATGAGCTCCATTAAGGCTAAACTTTTGGCCATATCGCTCATATTGTTGATCTGTCTCGGTGCAGTCTTTTCTATATATTTATTAGTAACCACCAGGGATTATCAGCGCCTCCGTCTTGTCATGATCAGGAGGACAATTAAATATGAAGCAGAAAGAGCAAATAGAGTGATTGCAGAAATAGAACGCAGCGCTATACAGCTCTCGATCAACGGATTGTTATTTTATGATTCCCAGTCTGATGGGATAGGCCAGATTTCTGTTTTGGAATTTATCCGTAGTTTCCCGACTGCTATTGGGGGTGGTTTCTGGTTTGAACCATATGCTTACAATGAAGATAGTTTCCGTGTGGGTATTCACGCATTTTTTGATAAAACAGAAGATAGAGTACGGCTTGATTATATATCCGATGATTATGACTATCACAGTATGGACTGGTACAGGGGGATAGTTGACAGAATTCAGTCGCCTTATGAGGTTGTCTGGATTTGGCCCTATATTGATGATAGCACATTTAGCCTGGTGACTACTGCGGGAGCGGGGATTTTCAATGATTATGGTGATTTGATTGGCATCTCCATTATTGACTGGGAGTTAGAAGGAGCAATAAGTGCTTTATCCGAAATAAAACCAACGGAAAACAGCATTGTTGTATTATACGATTCTACACATGATGGTGTAATTACGAATACCTCAATAGACTCATTTTCGTTTCCGCATATTACACCAGCCGATACATCCGGAGCAGGTATACCCCGTATAATCGAATCTGCAAGCAGAACCTGGCAAGATGAATACGATGTAAGTCTGTCATTGGTTATGATTGACAATATAAGGAATGTAGCTTTTGAACGGATAATGAACAACGGCTGGCATCTTTTAATCTATGCTCCTATGGACGAGATCTTCTTGGAATCTGATCAACGTAACAGGCTCTTTACCCTGACACTAATATTTACAGCAATTATCATACTGTGTCTTGCTTATTTTATAATTTCAAAAATTATCTATATACCTATAAAGAAACTTACATCAAGTGTTGCTCATATTTCTCTTGGTAATCTGGATGTACGTGCTGAAGTAAGCGGGAAGGACGAGTTGGGAACCCTTGCCCAAGCTTTTAATAAAATGACCATCGATTTACAGGAATCTATTGAAGCATATACCAGGGAACACACTGAAAAAGAACGCATTAGGGCAGAGCTCAGCATAGCGGCAGGAATACAGTCCAGTATGCTTCCCTGTATCTTTCCGCCTTTTCCTGAAAGAAATGAGTTTGATATATACGCTACTATGCAGCCGGCTAAAGAAGTAGGCGGAGATTTTTATGATTTCTTTTTTGTTGATAAAAATATTTTAGCAATTATTATCGCTGATGTTTCCGGTAAAGGCGTTCCGGCTGCTTTGTTTATGGCTATTGCAAAAGCCCTAATTTCCAATAATGCTTCATCTAATAAAAGCCCCAGGGAGGTTTTTGAAGCAGTGAATAATACTCTCTGCGAAAATAATGAAACGGTTATGTTTGTCACAGCTTTTATGGGTTATTATAATACACAAAGTAAAAAGTTTCTTTACGTAAATGCAGGTCATAATCCGCCATTGCTTAAAAAGAACAAAAAGGATTATATACTTTTGGAAACTAAACCATGTAAAATTCTGGGATGGGAAAAAAATCTTGTGTATAGGGAAGAAGAAATAAGCTTTGAGCCAGGGGACACCCTTTATTTATACACCGATGGTGTAACTGAAGCTATTAATGCCGACGGAGTTTTTTTTACTGAAGAGCGTTTACTTAAAGTATTGAATAAAGTCAAAGATTCCCTGCCCAGGGAACTATTAATTGCTGTAACCCGGGAAATTAAATCCTTCGCAGAGGGAGTCGAACAGGCAGATGACATTACCATGCTTGCCTTAGAAATAAACCGTTAACTTAGGGGGAGAAAATGTTTTTTTCGAAGTTTAAAATTTCTACCAAACTTATCATTTCCAGCGCTGTTTTTTTAATACCCATAGGGGTAATGCTTTTTTTTATCACTTCCATGACTTTAAATACAATTCAAAAAAGCATTGATGAACAAGCCGGTATAAACACGCTTAAACCGGCGATAAGGGTGATGCAGGCATTACCTCAGTATCTTGATGTTTATTTAGGTTTGGATCAGGGTAATTTAAGGTCTCTGGATGAGCAAATCAGCGGGGCCTTGAGAACACTGGACAGGGAAATGAACCGCTACACAGTGGAAGGCAGGGATACTCTAAACTTATTGAGCGAATGGGAAACACTTAAAAATATAGAAAGAACTGATTCAGAAATTTTTCAGCGTTATCTGGATTTCGCGTCTTTACTGACAGGTTTAAAAAACCAGATAGGGGAACATTCCAGGCTCATTCTGGTTTCAGATATGGATACTTATTTTTTTGTAGCCACTGCACTTACTACGATTCCGGAAGGTTACATCAGACTGATAAGTGTCAGTAATACTATCAGGGAGAATCTCTTTGGTGCACAAGCTGTGGTTGATCGCTGGAACAGTGAACTTGCTGATGCTCAGGCTCTGGGCCGCCGCCTTACTACAAATCCCTTTGATGGAGATCCCATGGATATAACTTTTTCCATGGTACAATGGGGTGATTTACAGCTTATCATCAATAATTTCCTCCTGGTTGAATCGGACAGAGAAAGAATAATATCTGGCCTTAGAATGGCGATGGAGGGAAACAGTGCCGGTGGATTTGAAGAGTTATCCAATAGAATTCAACAATACGAAGAAACTTTTTTCAATTTAACCGAGCAGCGTGACAGAATATGGGGTTTTAATATTCCAAATCCCACCACAGTGACTGAATTCCACCATACTATGGCATATTTTAATTCGAATCTATGCCAAATATGGGAGGAAACTTTTGCCCTTCTTGATCTGCACATACAGCGCAATACCGTCAGTGCCCAAAGACAATTGATCCTTTATATGTTTATAGTTGCCGTTTCCTTGGGGCTTGCAGTGGGTTTCGTTATTTTTATTACCCGCGATATTAATCGTTCAGTTTTATCTTTAAAAACTCTGTTCAAAGGTTTAAACGAAAATGATTTAACCTTATCCTTACCTATTAATTCCCGGGATGAGTTTGGGGAGCTCATGACCGCTTTCAACGGGTTCATTGAAATACTTCGTTCTACTTTTGGAAGTTTTAAAGAAAGCGCTCAATTGGTGGCAGATTCGGTTTTCGATATATCTTCGTCCTCAAAAGAAATAACCACTACTGCCAATGAACAGTCTACCAGCGTCTCCGAGATTGTCAGTACCATGGAAGGCAGTAAAAATCTGTCAGAACAAATAGCCTTAAAAACAACCGAGGTTGCTAATCTTGCCCAGGAAACCCAGGAGCTAAGCAGCAAGGGAGCGGACCTTAGGGAAGCAAACCAAAACATGATGGAAGATATCCGCAATCAAAACCAGAAGATCATCAGCGAAATTCGGAACCTGTCGGATATGATTATCAGAATCAGCGAAGCTATCAGAATTATTGACAGCATAGCAGATCAAACCAAGCTAATTGCGTTTAATGCATCATTAGAAGCCTCATCTTCGGGAGAGGCAGGGGCCAGGTTCTCTGTGGTGGCGGCAGAAATAAGACGCTTTGCAGATAATGTTGTAGAATCTACCCACGAGATAAAGCAGAGAATAGAGGAGGTGCAGGGCGCCTCCCAAACCTTAATTTCTGAGGCAAACAGCGGTTCCAGACAAATCGAAATTGGTTACGAAAGAATGACAGAACAAAAAATTGTGTTTGAAAACATTGTTGACAATTCACAGAACGTTGCGACCCGTTCCCAGCAGATTTCAAACTTGAGTAAACAGCAGGAAATAGCCTCTTCACAAATTTTTACTGCCCTAAAAGAAATATCAGCCGGGGTAAAACAATTTGTTGTAGCCACTTCTTCTACTTCCAGAATTGCCGATTCCTTGAATGGCATGTCAGAAGACTTAAAAGGTAAAGTAGAAAAGTACCGTACTGAAGGGGTTTAAGCCATGCCGTCAACAATTATTTTTTTTATTGGATTTTTTCTTGGCTTGATTATTTTATGCCCTTTAGTGTTTTCCTCAAGGAAAAAAATTAATGTTCTTGAGAAAGAAACTTTTGAATCCAGAAAAAATGCTTTGGATTTTAAGGAAAAAACCATTAAACTTGCTTTATCTCTTAAAGAATCTGCCGGGGCTATTACACTTTCAGGCCAGGATAATATGGCCTCCGGGAAAGATCAAAGCGACGATATAGAAAGAATTGAAAATACTATCAACGAAAACGCCAGGATCATCGCGGAAATTGTCGACAAAACAAGCAGTGTCGCTACTATCTCTACTAAAATGGAAGAGGATGTATTAAAAGGTTTTACAATACTTGGTAAAAATGTAAAAAAAATGGAAGATATTAAAGAAAAAAACTCCGGGGTAATAAAGGGCATTATCTCCCTGGGTAATAAAGTTAATAAAATCCGTGATATTGTTCGCGTTATTAACACAATTACAGATCAAACAAAAGTAATTGCCTTTAATGCCGCTCTGGAAGCTGCTAGTGCCGGAGAAACAGGTAAACGTTTTGCCGTTGTTGCCGGGGAAGTTAACCGCCTGGCGGATGATATAGCTGTTCTAACCCGTCAAATCCGGGAGCAAGTTGAAGAAATACAAAGTTCATCGTCTTTCCTAATCGTCTATAGTGAAGAAGGATCGGACAGAATTGCAGAAGGTTATAAACTAATCAAGGACCTGGAAGGTGTCTTTATGGAAATCAGATCCGGTGCGGAAATTACTTCCAATCAGGCACAGAATATTACTGTTTCTACACATCAACAGTTAAAATCCAGTGATAAGATTAATAACGACATTGCCGAAATATCCAGGAGGGTAAAACAGCTCAGCGGTGCTTCTGAATCAGTGGCATTGACAGCAGGGTCTTTAACAGAAAGAGCCAATGAATTGGAACGTTTCCTGGCAGGCGGATATGGCAATTGATAAGTCAAAGTATATAAGCCGATTTGTCGAAGAAGGCCTTGAAAATATCTCGACTGTAGAAACTCTTCTCTTTGAAATAAAAGAAGGAAGTTCATTACAGGATGATCTTGTTACTCTAATGCGGGCTCTGCATACCTTAAAAGGTTCTGCCCGTATGTTGGAGTTCAAGGAAATTGAAGCTCTTTCCCATTCCCTGGAAACAGTATTTTCCGCATTAAAGGAAGAACGGATCTATCTTACTGATAAAGCCCTGCGTCTTCTTTTATCAGGTCTGGATGAGTTAAAAACCGGGATTGATCAGGTTAAATCTGGTAGTCATGAACAGATTAGAACAGAGGAATTCACAAAGGAACTGTCCGCTCTTTCTGCAAACGAAGATTTCAATGTACTTGGTTCCAGCGTACAGCCAGTACAGGCTGCGCAACAGCCCGCTGTGCAAACTGCGAACGCTGCGCAAACTGCGAACGCTGTGCAAACTGCGAACGCTGTGCAACAACCCACAGCACCAGTTCCCGTAGCCGTTGAAAAAACCGACGGAGCCAAGCGGGAAAAGCTTGAAGAAGCAAAAGCCGAAAGCATTAGAATATCTCTGGATAGAATTAACGAAATTATACACAGCATGGCGACTCTTCAGTCACTAGAAATTGCCGCCAGGAATATTGCCCGGGATACTGAAGCTTTAAATACTGCTTCCCGGCAATTTTCAAAACTTGTCAGAACTGAACTGCCCTGGACTTCTCCCTTGCTTCAGGAGTTTCGGTCAATAGAATCAATATGCACCAAGCTTGGATCCTTGGTAAAAAATTATGCTCTTGATGTGGGAAATCATATACGGGGTGCTTACGACAGTGTAATCTCCCTGCGGATGCTGCCGCTTTCAACAGCCCTTGATGCTTATCCCCGTTATGTTTTTACAATAGCGTCCGAGTTAGGTAAACAGGTGCAACTTAAGATCGAGGGAGCGGAAAACGAAATTGATAAAAACCTGATAGAATCTCTATCCGAGGTTTTTCTTCACATGATTAGGAATTCCATTGATCACGGTATCGAAACTCCGGAAGAACGCCGTTCTGCAGGGAAAAATGAAACCGGCCTTTTAACAATAAACTGTGTCAGAGAAAGCGGCAACATGAAGGTTACTATAAGTGATGACGGAAAAGGCATTAACACAGAGGTTATCAGAAAAAAAATTGTTGATAATGGTCTTGTTTCTAAAGAGATTGCCGCTTCTCTTGGAGAAGAGGAACTATTAAACTACATATTTCAAAGCGGTTTTTCAACGGCAGAAAAACTCTCCGATGTTTCCGGCCGGGGTGTAGGAATGGATGCTGTCCGGAACAACATCGATCGAATGAAGGGCAGCATTGCCATACAGACTAAAGCCGGAGAAGGAACGGTATTTACAATTTCTGTTCCTTTATCTATGGCTTCCCTTATGGGCTTCCCAATTTCTTCCGGGAATATGAAATTTATAATCCCTGCTAATTTTGTGGATACTGTTATGTTGATTGATACTAAAGATATTATCACAGTAGTAGACAGGCCGGGAATAAAATTTGAAGGACGGATTATAAAACTATTTTACCTCCACCATATTTTAAAAATCAATGTCGATGAAAATCAGGAGATGAGTGATTCTATATTTGTTGCCATTGTTCATGCCTACGAAGAAACTGTAGCCCTGGCGGTAAATCAAATAAACAGTATGCGGCAGGTTATTCTTAAAAATATGCCTTCTTTTATGGAACAGATGGATATTTTTTCCGGCCTTGTACTTAGCGAAGATTATGAAATGATACCGGCTCTGCATATCCCGACTATAATAAGAATGGCAAGGCGTACTAAAACCATTGATATGAAAAAACGCCATATTGATTATGAACGTCTGCGAAAATCTGTTCTTGTGGTTGACGATTCAGGTCCAACCCGTGATATAATGAGGGATATACTTACAGCAGAAGGCTATAAAGTCGATACCGCTGCAGACGGCTCTGAAGCATTAGCGGCAGCTAAAAATGTCCAATACGATTTAATTTGTACTGATATTGTAATGCCCAATATGGACGGTTTTATGCTGACAGAAAACATACGAAAAAACGATCAATTAAAGCATATACCAATTATTGTTGTTTCATCCAGAACTGATGATGAAGATAAAAACAAAGCTGCCCTCCTTGGTGCAAACCATTATATTACTAAAAATTCGTTCAATAATAATAATCTGACAATCGCAGTAAAGGAGTTAATCGGAGAAGCGCATGGATAAAAAAAGAAAAATATTGATATTTGAAGATTCGGAAATCTTTGCCGATATGCTTCTGGAATTCCTTAACAATGAAGGCTTTGAAACAGAAAGAGCGGAAAACGGCCTTGAGGGAATAAAAAAAGTATATTCTTTTCTCCCGGAACTTATAGTCTCTGATGTGGAGATGCCGCTTTTTAAAGGTTATCAATCTACGCGGCTCTTAAAATCCAGGCCTTCTACAAAAAATATTCCTGTTATCATGTTTACTACTCTGGGAGAATCAAAAGATAAATTCTGGGGAGAACAAGCAGGAGCGGATTATTATATTGAAAAAGCCCCGGAAAATTTTGGTGAACTTTCAAAACAGATAAACAATTTCCTTTCAGAAGATACAGTTATTGATTATGAACTTATCAAACGTGAAGGGAAAAGAATTACCGATAATTCCCTTATTGAAATGGTAAATAATCTTTTGGATAATAAACTATTCCAAACCACCTTAATCGGGCTTCTAACGGATTTGTCCGGTAAAGTCAGTTCCCTGGAAGAAACAGTCCGGGAAATTTTCGTTCTTTTAACTAATGTCTGCCAGGCAGAAATTTGCTCTATAATGATCAAGGATGACGATAACAGCTTATTGGTATACAATGCCAATAATTCCGGTTATATAAAGGAAATCGCAGAGGATTTTAATGCCATTTCCATTGCAGATTTTAATACCCGTTTTTCTGATTATAAAGTTGTTTCCAGTGAAGTAAATAATTTTTACGATGCCGCAGATAAAGATAAAAGAGTGGAATCCTATATTATGATCCCACTTAAAAGTTCAGGAGATGATTTCGCTTCGATACATATAGGAACCTCTATTAAAGAATATTTTTCTCCTTTAATCCTTGAAAATTTAAATGTTTTTCTTTCTTCCGCAGCTCCTATCATTGCCAATGCCCTGCGTCTTAGACAAATGGAAATTTTACAAAAGAAAACAAGAACCGCTTTTGCACGTTATGTTCCCATCGATGTAATGGACGAAATAATCAAAAAATCTTCTTCTCAATCAACTCAAAGCGAAACCAGGGTTGTTGCCATACTTTTCTCGGACATCAGAAGTTTTACAAAGATATCTGAAAATACTCCAGCCCAGGAGCTGGTTAATTTTTTAAACTATTATTTTGCTCAAATGGGAAATCAAATCATTGCAGAAGGAGGTAATATTGATAAGTTCATAGGAGACGCAATTATGGCTATTTTTGGCGCTCCTAAGACTCTGGAAAACTCTTCTGCCAATGGGGTTAGAGCTGCTATGCGGATGGTTAAAGCACTTTCCCGTCTGGAAACATCCGGGATTTACCTGCCTGAAGGAGGGTTTGGTACAGGAATCGGTCTTAATTGCGGCGAATGTGTAGTTGGAAATATTGGTTTTCAGGATAAACTTGATTATACAGTTATTGGAGATACTGTTAACCTTGCCGCCAGGGTAGAAGGAGTTACCAAGTATTATAAGCAGTCAATTATTGTTTCAGAAAATATTTACAATGCCGCCAAGGATTCTGTCAACGATGGTTTTATTTTCAGAAAAGCCGACAGTGTAAGGGTAGTAGGAAAGGAACAGCCTGTAGGATTATATACGGTCTACGAAGCTTGGCAGGGGGAAGCAGATGAAGAAACACCTGAATCACTTATTATTGACAGGGAAGCCCTGGATCAGTACAATAAAGGTCTTAAGCTATATTATATGCGTGAATGGGAAACAGCAAAGCAGTACTTTAGTCAGGCTTTAACCATCACAGAGAAGGCAGGTAAGTCAGATTACTTATCAACCCTTTATCTTACCCGGATCGCCGAGTTCCAGACAAATCCGCCGCCGGCGGACTGGGATGCTACAATAAATATGACGGATAAATAAAAAATGAACAAAGAACAATTTATTTCTGAACTGGAAAATTTAAGAGTTTACGATGCACATTCTCATTTGGTAGGTTCCAAGCTCTGTGCTGCAGATTTCTGGGAAATTATTCATTATTTTTGGTTTCTGCGGGAATTACAGGGAGCAGGATATCCGGATAATTATAACGATCTTACAGAAGAAAAACGGGTAGATGCCTTTCTTAGTGCTTTTAATAAAACCAAGAGTACCGGCATGCATTATGCTGTAAGACGCATCTTTAAAGACCTTTATGGAATAGAAATAACTGATACAAGATCCGTTTACTCATGCCTTGAAAAGGTAAAAGCTTCTTTTAATAATCCCGGCTGGGCTAAAGAAACATTGGACAGGGGAAATATTAAAGCTGTCATTGTAAACAACGAAGAACACAAAAATTTTATTCGTCTTGATGGGGTAAGCGTATGGGTACCCAGAATTGACGGAAAACTCCATGGGGCCGCACGCCGGATCTTTGAGGCAGAAGCCGGGAAAAGGGCAGAAGCAGCGGAAAAAGAAAGAACTGAACTTCTGCAGTATCTTGGAGAATTACATAGTAAGGGAGCCAATGCTATCATGACCACCCTTGGCAGCATCGGAAAAAAGACCTGGCAGAACAGTACAGAAAAACCTGAAAAGCTGGTACATTTTTCCAGCTTTGATGACTGTATTATTTACCTTCTCCACGTTTTATGCAGGTTTGCTGAAGACCAGAGCCTTAATATCCAGTTTTTTTTGGGAGTAGAACACGGGTTTAGTACAGTTGCTGTTCCGGTTGATAATAATGAAAGGATAGTAAACCTGTACGGACTATTCGAGAAATACAAGATCAATTTTGATTTGAACGTAGCGTCAGAAGGAAATATATTGGATATAGTACAAGCTGCTCATATTTTTAGGAATGTATATACCGGGGGGCTTTGGTGGTTTAGTTTTAGGCCCAGTGTTTATTTGGACACCATGGCCAAACGTTTTGAAGTTTTAGCCTCTACTAAAAGTTATTCTATCATTTCTGATGCCCGCTGTGTTGAATGGTGTTACGGTAAATGTGCCTTGGTAAAAAAACTAGCGGGAGATTTTTTTATCCGTAAAGTGGAAGAAGGTTTTGTCAGCTTTGAAGATGCTTTGGATATTGCCAAAGATTGGTTTTATACTACAGCAGAAAGCCTATACGGAACCGGAAAATAGTTTAATGTATAAAAAACTTAATATTGGAATCTTGTTTGGCGGGAAGTCAGCAGAGCATGAGGTTTCCCTTCAGTCTGCTATTAATATCTACGAGGCCCTGGATCGGGAAAAATACAATCCTATTTTAATTGGAATTGATAAAGACGGCCGTTGGCTCTTAAATGATGATTCCCGTTTTCTCCTTGAAGCATCCGATCCCAGAAGGATTCGTCTAATGGCAGGGGGAGATTCTATAGCTCTAATCCCGGAAAGTAAGGGTATGCTTTCCAACTTGACTACTGGAAATCAAACTACCTCTTTAGACCTTATTTTCCCTATACTCCACGGGCCCTTTGGAGAGGACGGAACAGTCCAGGGTCTCCTGAAATTGGCAGGCATTCCATTCGTAGGCACCGGGGTTCTTGCCTCTGCGGTGGGTATGGATAAGGATGTTATGAAACGTCTTCTAATGTGTTCGGGACTTCCAATTTGTAAGTTTATAGTATTAAGATCCCGGGATAAAATTCCTGCTTTTGGAGAAGTCAGTGCAGAGTTGGGGTCTCCGTTCTTTATAAAACCTGCAAATATGGGTTCATCCGTAGGAATTAGTAAGGTTCGCAATGAAGACGAGTATCTTACGGCAATCAAAGAAGCATTTCTTTTTGACAGAAAAATACTACTGGAAGAATATATCCAGGGCAGGGAGATCGAGTGCTCTGTTCTGGGGAACGAGGAACCCAGAGCTTCAGTGGTCGGTGAAATCATTCCCACCCACGAGTTTTATTCTTATGACGCCAAATATATTGATGAAAATGGCGCTCATTTGGAAGTCCCGGCAAAAATTAGTGAGGTTTGCAGTAAAAAGATTCAGGAACTCGCTGTCAAGGTATTCCAAACCCTGGAATGTGAGGGACTTAGCCGGGTGGATTTTTTCCTGAAAGAAAACGGCGAAATTATTGTTAACGAAATTAATACAATGCCGGGTTTTACCAAAATAAGCATGTACCCAAAACTTTGGGAAGCTTCAGGTATTTCATATTCTAGTCTGATAGACATCCTTATTCAATTGGCAATTGAACGTTACGAGAAAGAAATAAAAATCAAGACTAGTGTTTAATAGATTCCGCTTTTAATCCAAGCACATCCCATTGGGGAGGAACCTTTGTGGGTATGCCTTTGGAATCAACAAAAGCCCAGGTAACTTTTGCTTCTGCAAGCAGATCATCCCCCCGCCATATTTCCTGGGCAATGATGCCGCTTACAGCACCTTTTTTAATAGACCTGGATTTGATTATTAGTTCGTCATCGGCAATGGCAGGCTTTTTATAATCAATCTCTACCCTGGCCACGTAAATACCGTATCCGGCTTCTTTCATGGCAGCATAATCAAAACCTATGTCTTTTAAAAATTCCCCGCGGGCAAACTCCAGGTAGTTTAAATAATTAGCGTTGTTAACATGACCGTAACTATCACATTCATAAGTACGGACTCTTAGAGAACATTTGCAAATCATTTTTTTATTTTATTAAAAAAACAATAATGTTTCAATAATAAAATTTGTTTTTTAAAACAAATTTTATTATTGAAACAAAAAGCCTCCCGGGAAAAGGAGGTGAGGAAACCCGGGAGGCACGCTGAAAATCGGAGCTCACTGTTGTTAAACATGGCTGAAAAACATTTTCTAAATTCCGTTTATCAGGTAAATTAAAGATAGTGTTTTCTACTTCACTGGTCAAGTAAAATTGATTATTATTTATTACTTTTTTAATAATAATTGTTGTTTTTTTTGATTATTATAAGTATAATAAAGAATGTCATCGAAGGGAAGAATTTTTGATATTCAGCATTTTAGCCTCCATGACGGCCCCGGAATACGAAGCACTGTTTTTTTAAAAGGCTGCCCGCTGCATTGTATATGGTGTCATAATCCTGAAGGGATGGAAAGAGAAATGCACTTATCCTTCGATAAATTTAAATGCATAGGCTGCATGGCCTGTAATAAGGTCTGCCCTGATGTCCATAAATTTGAAAGCAGTGGTCATTTTATCCGTCGTAAGGGTTGTTCTTTTTGTAAGAAATGTACAGAGTCCTGTGTGAGCAATGCCCTGGAAATTATAGGTCGGGATCTGACAGCGGAAGAAATTCTCCCTGAGCTGTTACGTAATAAGCCTTTTTTCAAGAATAGCGGCGGGGGCGTTACCATTTCCGGCGGTGAGCCTGGGATGCAGGGGGAATTTCTCCTTGAATTTACAAAAATTTTAAATAAAAATAATATTCATGTGGCCATCGAAACCAGCGGCCATTGTGATTTTGAGATTTTTAAGTCCATCTTCCCTTATGTCGATCTTTTCCTTTATGATTATAAAGAAACTGATCCTGAATTGCACAGGAACTACACTGGTGTTTCCAATGAATTAATTCTTAAAAATTTACATAAACTTTATGCCCATGGCACAAAAATCCTCCTTCGTTGCCCCATAATTCCCGGCTTAAATGACAGGGAGGATCATTTCCAGGGCATAGCCGGGCTTTACTTGAAATACAACGGACTTGAAGGGCCGGAGTTTATCCCATATCATAATCTTGGAACTTCAAAGTCAAGTCGTTTAGGACTGGAAAACCGAAAGGAATTCCCGGTACCTTCACAGGAAAATATTAAAAAATGGGAAGAAACTTATTGGAGGATCTATAATGTTCTACAAGCCTGAGCCGGTTTCCAGTCTTCATCTTTATCCGCGTACTAAAAGCTTAAAAGAAGAATTATTAAATGCCCCCAAATCCTATTCAACCATCAATGCCGTACTTTCAAAAGAGGCTTATGATCTGCATTCAAATGAACCTCCCATAATTAAGAGAGCCTTTGCCCTGGAAGCCATGCTGAAAAAGATGCCCATATATATCCGGGAGAATGAACTTTTAGTGGGAAACCGCAGTGCGGGAATTGGAGTAATGCCCAGAATCCCGGAAGACTGGAATTTCAAAGAAAATATGCGCGCCAGGATAAATGATGCCCGTTACGAAACTATAAACCTTTATTCCAATTTTGAAAGTAAATTATCATCAGAGCTTAAAAAGGTTCAGGATTGTCTTTTAGCCGGTTATCCTGCAGGCAGCGGAGATGGATACGGCCATATACTGGCTGACTACAGCATGATCATTGCCGAAGGAGCCCTGGAACTGGCTGCCAAAGCAGAAAAACAAGCCCTCACTTTTGAAGCCCAAGGGAAAATACGGGAGCGGGATTTTTGTCGGGCTTCCTGTATTTCCTGCCGGGCCTTTGCTGATTTTGGGAAGCGTTACGAGGATCTGGCTCGTCAGGAAGCGGCACATTGTAAGGACGGGATCCGTAAACAGGAACTTTTAAACATAGCCAAAGTCTGTGCTCAGGTACCTTCCCATGGAGCCAGGAATTTTTATGAAGCTATACAGGCCATGTATTTTACCCACATGGCTATGCTTGTAGAGCAAAACGCCGGTAGTATCTCTATTGGACAGTTTGACAGGATCCTCTGGCCTTATTATAAGAATGATGTGGAGCATGGGAACATCAGTGTTGAATTTGCCACAGAACTGGTTGAAAGTTTTTGTGTTAAAGTAATGGAAAATGCTCTCTGGCCCAGAGAAGTGGTAATGTTTGCTAACTGCGCCATAGGCGGTTGTGACGCAGAAGGGAAAGATGCTTCCAATGACCTGACCTGGATGATGCTGGATTGCATTGTCAAAACCGGTTCCATTCATCCCATGATAAGCTTCCGCTGGCATCCTTTGCTTCCAAATGATCTTTGGATGCGGGTAATTGAAATCATTGGCCTTGGACAGGGTTTACCGGCCGTTTTTTCTGACCCTAAAATGATAAAAATCCTTGAAAGCTGGGGAGTCCCGTTAGAAATAGCTGCGGACTACGGTGTTGTGGGCTGTGTGGAACCTGGCATAAATGGACTGCTTCATGGCCAGACTATGGGAGGCCATGTAAATCTCCTCCTATGTCTTGAGTTGGCAATGAACAATGGCAGGCGTTTAACAAGACCTGACAATGCAGATGAGCAAATTGGTCCGGCTACAGGTTACTTATTTGATTTTACTTCTATTGATGAATTATGGAAGGCATATTTAAAACAACTGGTCTTCGCCTGTGAAATGAACCGTCAGGCAGTATACGCCGTGGCAGAAAGCCAGCAGGAATTATTTGGTTATCCTTTGATGTCTTCTTTAATGCAGGATGCGGTAACAATGGGAAAGGATCTTTGTTACGGCGCCCGCTGGAATTACGCTACTGTCTGCATGACCGGAGTTACAAACGTTGCTGACTCCTTTACAGTCATGGAAGATCTGATTGAGAAAAAGAAAAAATACAGTTTTAAAACATTCCATGATGCCTTAAAGAATAATTATACCGGTTATGAACTTCTCAGAGTGGAAATTCTTGCCCTTGATAATTGCTTTGGTAATCAAAATGAAAGAGCTGCCCATTGGCATCGCATGATATGTGCCGCTCATACCGATATATTTAAAAATCAAAACGCTCCCCGGGGAGATAAATTCGTCCCAGGTTTATGGACAACTACCTGGCATGTAAGTCAGGGCAAACATACCGGTGCTTCTGCCGACGGCCGGCTTTCAGGTGATCCCCTTGTGGACAGTGTTGGGCCGGTAACCCAGCGGATTATGCATGGGCCCCTGGCTGCGGCCCTTGATGTGGCAGAGATCAACAGCGTTGAACATTGGCCCGGCGGCTATGTCTGGAATGCCCGTTTTTCAAAGGAACTTTTCAATCAAAAGATGAGCCTGGAAAAAATAGCCCATTATATTTCCACCTTTTTCGAATGCGGCGGGATGCAGGTACAAATAAATACTTTTTCCAGCGATATCTTAAAACTGGCCCAAAAGGATCCGCAAAAATACAGGGACATAGTTGTCCGGGTTGCCGGATTCAGTGCCTATTTCTGCTCCCTCTCCCGGGATATTCAAAACGAGATCATTTCCCGGGCGGAACTAGCGGTTTAAAGTGCGGTTTTGACCCATAAAAAAAAAGGCTGTCCTTGAAGTACGGACAGCCCCTAATATTATTTCGGTTTTATCTCATCGTATTAGTATAAGCTCTCTGAACTGTACTAACGTATGTTTGAAGTCCGCGGTTATTAAGCTCATTGACATACCTGTTCCACTCTGTGTCATTAAGTGGTACATCGCCCATGATAAACAAGGCCTGCATTTCTTCAATATAAGCGACAAGATCAGCCCTAAGTCTGGTAACTGTACGTTCATCTTCCGGATTTGGATATCTAAGAATCGTCGGTACTGATTCCTGTGGAGCGCTCCTCTTAAGCATCTGGGAACCTATATACTTCTTCGCCTCGTATTCTTTGAAATCCATTTCGTCGTTTTGGCGCTGCAAATACCTTATATCATAGAAGTAAACAATATGATTGCGCCATATCTTGTTCTGGCTGGCCAAACCGTATACATCATTGATTAACCTGACTGAAGCGGGGTGGCCCATGATATCGGTACCGGTCGGGTCTTCCCAATCAACACCTTTTTCGCCGTAACGCGTATAATTCCAACCGGCTTCGCTGGCCATATAATCGGCGACACGTACAGATGCGGCTGGAAGTCTGCAATTTCTGGTGGTAAGCCAACTATGAAAGATACCGATACCACGGCTTACGGTAGTCTTATAGCCATTCGGGCCTTCCAGCATGTCGATGATGTCGTAACTTCTCATAGGCTCCTCAGCGGTATTGAGATAGCCTGATGGGGAGGCGTAAGGAATAACACCGACTATCGGTCTGTTTGCTGCTGCCATGGTAGCTCTAAGATCAGCGTTGGATTGGGTGTACATTTGCGGGTCGAGCAAGCCATCTGCCATTAATCTACGGACATACTCAAGAGTCTGCCTGTATTGGGCATTATTCGCATTGGATTCAACCCTTCCATTGGTGACTTTAAGGTACCATTCCCAATCG
>Ga0099364_10006577_pt1 | contig 16883 bp, 17 predicted proteins | sample TergutTh196P3_FD_73070 | JGI IMG/M metagenome (GOLD analysis project Ga0099364, IMG submission 73070) | Microcerotermes parvus P3 segment gut microbial communities from Pointe-Noire, Republic of the Congo - Th196 P3 | ecosystem: Host-associated > Arthropoda: Insects > Digestive system > Gut ... | reverse complement strand
AAGTGGCATGTTTTCGCCATACAATGTATTGATAAATTTCACCGTTGTTTCGTCTGAATAGTTGCTTAATATTTCTTTCACAATGCTATCAAAGTTTATTTTTTCTTCTGCCATATAACACTCCTTTCTTTGGTGGGTGGGTTATTCGTCTAACATAAGCGGCTTTACATTTGCTCTTCGTTTTAGTTCTGCAAGTTGTTCTTTTTCAATTTGAGCAATGCTCTTTTCGGGTGTTGGTAAATCCTCGGGCATTGTGCCGCCAACACGCTTAATAGCGGCTCTGACCTCGTTGCCGACCGCATTATGCGCCCTATTTGCTTCATCGGCTGTGCTGACTTTATCGCGTTTTAGTTTTTCTTCTGTCTGCGAAATACGAAAAAGATTGGCGATTAACTCTGTGCTTCCCATAAAATCAAGGATTTTTTCTCTGACATCAAGACCTTTTCTTTTATGAATATCTTCAACCGCGAGACCGCCATATAGCCCGACATATCCTGCGTTTTGAAAAATCGCAAACTCTGTTTCGGTTATAACGCCTGCATCACAAGCCGCTTGAGCAAGCAACTGGTTCCACTGTTTTATATCGCCGCGAACGACAAGCCGCCGACTGTCCTCGTCAAGTTGTTTGAACCTGTCTCTTACTTCTTGCCGATATGTCTGAATGGCAAAATATGTCTGTCCAAGCGCAATCACTTCTTTACGCGGGTCGCCGTTTTGAACAATCAAGTAACAAGCATATCGGGATAGTTGATAATCTTTAACAGACTTTTTTGCCACACCGGATTCTACGATTTTGCTGACCTCAGCAAAATCGTGCAAAACCTCATGCCCACTGTTTTTACAGGCAATCATAGCTTTGTCTGTAACTTTTATAAAATTGCGCCATTGAGTATAACCTAACACTGCCGAAAGCTCTCGCGCTGACCAATATTCGCTCCCGTCATTACGAATTTGCTTTATGTCATCAAAACGCTTATACTCTGCCACTTGCAATTCGCTCATTTCTAAACATGCCCTTTCTATTAATTATACTTTTTCTTAATCATAACATAATTCAGAAAAATTTTCAATAGTTTTTCAAAAAAACACAATATATACTCCTTAAATAGCTATATCAACCTAAATTATACCAAAACAGCCCCTTTGTTTAAAGGGACTGTGGGGGGGTAGTTTTATTTAAATTCAATAATTGTCAATTCTCAGCAGATAAAAATTTTTTAAATTTCTCTTGACAAACGCTTTAGAGTCGTGTATAATTTAAAACATATAATTCGTATATGTTTTATAATTTGTTATTAAAAAGAAAGGGTAGGTCTTAATTATGTCTAAAATAGCTGAAAATTTAACCGCGCTTATCGGGAACACGCCGTTGCTTAAACTGTCAAACTATGGGAGAGTCAATGAAGTTTTGGGGAATGTCATTGCGAAACTCGAATACTTCAATCCATTGGGAAGCGTTAAAGACAGAATCGGGTACGCGATGATAACCGATGCCGAAAGCAAAGGCAAAATCAATCAAGACACAATCATAATTGAACCCACCAGCGGAAACACGGGTATTGGCTTAGCCTTCGTTGCGGCGGCGAAAGGTTATAAGCTTATTCTCACCATGCCCGAAACAATGAGCGTTGAAAGGCGCGCCCTGCTCAAAGCGTTAGGCGCGCAACTTGTTCTCACTGAAGGGGCAAAGGGGATGAAAGGGGCGATTGCCAAGGCTGAAGAATTAGCGAGTGAAAACCCGAACTCGTTTATGCCGGGGCAGTTTGACAATCCCGCAAACCCTGCAATTCACCGCAAAACCACAGCAGTTGAAATATGGGCAGACACCGATGGCAAAGTCGATATCTTGGTGAGCGGCGTTGGGACAGGGGGAACAATCACCGGGGTGGGTGGCTTCTTAAAAGAGAAAAACCCCGATATAAAGGTGGTCGCCGTTGAACCCGCCGAGTCGCCCGTGTTATCAGGAGAGGCTCCCGGCCCGCACAAAATACAGGGAATAGGCGCGGGGTTTATTCCGGGGGTGTTGAATACGGCACTCATTGATGAGATTATCAAAGTTCCCTCTGAAAAGGCGTTTGAAACCATGAAAGCCCTCTCATCAACAGAGGGGTTGTTAGTGGGCATTTCGTCAGGCGCGGCAACATACGCGGCAACCCAAATTGCAAAACGCCCTGAAAACAAGGGAAAAACAATAGTCGTCATTCTACCCGACACAGGAGAGCGATATATGTCGGTTATTTGAGGGGAGTTTTCTCTCTCACAATCTCCAACCAATACCCATCGGGGTCTGCTATGAAATAGATTCCCATAGTTGGGTTTTCGTAGCATATGCAGTCCATTTCTTTGTGGTGATTGAACGCGGCATCAAAATCATCGGTTTCAAAAGCTAAGTGTATTTCATTTTCCCCCAAATCGTATTTTTGAGGATGCGACTCGAGAAAAGTCAGCTCTAAAATATGACTTCCCACGCCATCGCTTAAAAAGACCAAAGTGAAGCCGTCCCCGTTTTTGCGCCGCGCTTCTTTCAGCCCCAACGCCTTTGAATAAAACTCTAAACTTTTCTCAAGGTTAGACACATTAATGTTGTTGTGAACCATTTTAAATTTCATTTTTTAAAACTCCTCTTGAAATATATTCTCCACATCGCTATGGTTTGTAAGTCGCATAAAACAGATTCGCCGGACGGTATTCGCATAACGGTGAATCGTCCGGCAAACCTCCGATTCATTTCGCATTTTTTCTACCGATTACGAGCGCGTCTTCTGCAAAACCCACCGCCGCTATACGGATAGTTGGCGCAATGATACCAAGTCCCGTCATGCTCGTGCAGTCCAAGAATGGTGCAGCCATCCGTTGCGCATACCGCGTAATTGTTCCAGTTGATACCGCTCTGATTGCAATACCAATTTCCGTCATGTGTGTGTGGGCCATAGACCTCACAGTTGTCGATAGGGCATAAAGCGAAACGGGGAGCAACGCACACATTTGCTCGTCCGCCGCCATGATGTCCTCCCCCATGACCGCCACGGGCATAAGCGGCAACAGGGAACACGGTTGCTAACACAATCGCAATACAGAGGGTTAGCGCAATCTTCCTTTTCATAGAATCACTCCGTTCTAAAAAAAATTGACGTTTCTAATCGTCTACGTAGACTTTGCAATCTACTACAATTTATTATAACATAAGCCGATTAAATTTGCAAGACTTTTTTTCAAAAACCTATTGACTTCCCGGCAAAAATTACTTTTCAAAATCGGGACGGGACCTGCCCGTCCCCTACAACCCGTCCGCGTAAGCGGACACAATCACTGTCAACTCTCAATTGTCAACTGTCAACTGCCGCCAGTCCCAACTCCTCCACCGCCGTTTCTCTCATTTTATACTTCATAATCTTCCCTGCCGCGTTCATGGGGAAGCCGTTGACAAATGAAACATAGCGCGGGACTTTATGCTTCGCCATTTTAGCGCGAACGGCATCTTTGATTTCGTCTTCGGTGCAAGCGACACCGTCTTTAAGAACGATGCACGCCATTATTTCTTCACCGTATTGCTTATCCGGCACACCAATAACCTGAACGTCTTTTACTTTTTCGTGGGTATAGAGAAATTCCTCAATTTCTTTGGGGTAGATATTCTCTCCGCCGCGAATTATCATGTCTTTTATGCGCCCTGTGATTTTATAGTTGCCATCGGGCGTTTCACGTGCTAAGTCTCCGGTGTGAAGCCAGCCGTCCTCGTCGATTGCCGCTTGTGTTGCCGCATCCATTTTATAATAACCCTTCATGATGTTATAGCCGCGCGCGCAAAGCTCGCCATCGGTATCATGCGGCAGTATTTTGTTGCTTTCGGGTTCAACGATTTTTACTTCAACGCCAAACACCTGTCCACCAACGGTTGAAACTCTTGTCTCGACTGAGTCGGTGGTTCTGCTCATGGTAATGGCGGGCGATGACTCTGTTTGACCATAGGTTATGCAAATTTCTCTCATGTTCATCTTGTTGAGAACGTCTTCCATCACCTTGACGGGGCAGGGTGAGCCTGCCATTATTCCGGTTCTGATATTCGAGAAATCTGTGGTGGGAAAGTCCTCGTGTTCAAGCATAGCGATGAACATGGTGGGAACACCGTGAAATGAGGTAATCGTTTTTTCGGCGTTGATTGCATGAAGCCCTTTCTTGGGTGAGAAAGCCGTAATCGGTGTCATAGTCGCGCCGTGGGTGACAGATGCAGTCATTCCCAACACCATGCCAAAACAATGGAACATCGGAACTTGAATCATCAAATGGTCGTGGTTTGAAAAATCCATGCAATCGCCGATTACCTTGCCGTTATTTACAACATTATAATGAGTAAGCATTACCCCCTTAGGAAAGCCGGTAGTGCCGCTTGTGTACTGCATATTACAAACATCATGCTTATCCATTCTTGAGCGCATTTTCTCAACTAAATTAGGCTCAACGGTTTTTCCCATTTCATTGGCGCGCTCCCAGGTAACGCCACCTTCAAGCGAAAACCCGACAGTGACAACATTTCTGAGTCGCGGAAGCCTCTTCGAGTGTAATTCGCCCTGTTTAGAATTTTTTAACTCGGGGCAAATTTCCTTTATAATATCAGCATAACTTAAATCTTTAAACGCCTCAATCATCACCAACGTATGGGTGTCAGACTGGTGAAGCAGATACTCAATTTCGTGGATTTTATAAGCGGTGTTCACCGTGACTAAAACTGCCCCGATTTTTGTCGCCGCCCAAAATGTGATAAACCATTGAGGAACGTTTGTCGCCCAAATCGCAACGTGGTCGCCCTTCTTCACCCCCAGTGCAATAAGCGCGGCGGCAAATTTGTCAACATCTTCTCTAAATTCGGGGTAGGTTCTTGTGTAGTCAAGCTCTGTGTATTTAAAGGCGTATTGTGTGGGAAATTCTTCGCAAATCCTGTCCAAAACATCGGGGAATGTCTCATCAATTAATGTTTCCTTCGGCCAAGGGTAGTGTCCTGTCCCTCTGTCGTCGAGGTACAAGTGTGGCTTTTTGGTGACATAAGGCAGCATATACTTTGCAAAATGGGGAAAGACAATCCCTGCATCTTCTAATTCGCCTGCCCAACGTTTCACCCATTCTAACGACACATAGCCGTCATATTTTATGTCAGTGAGTGAATCGAAAAACTCTTTAAGCGGAAGGTCGCCCTCGCCCATCATGCGGTAGCGCGGGGTGTCGCCTTCCATAATTCCGTCTTTGACATGGATAAATTTTATATGCGCGCCCAAGTTGGCGACTGTTTGTTTGCCGCTTTCTTTGAAATAACGATATGGGTGGTGAACGTCCCAAAGCGCGCCGACTTGCGCTGAGTCCACGTCATCTAAGAGACGGCGCAACCTCTTTGTATCAGCATACACGCCATTTGTTTCGATAAGAAGGGTAACACCCGCCTCACGCGCAAACGGCAACAGCTCCGACAACGCTTCTTTGACTAAATCGTCGGACACCTCAGAACACGGGCCCGGCTCAAGGTCTCCCAACAGCCGTATATACGGTGTGTTCAATTTTTTTGCAAGCTCAATATAACTCTTGATTTCTTCGTGGTTGGAATGTCTTTTCTGCTCAAATTTAAGGCAGTTTTGTGCCGAAAGACATGGGATTTCCAACCCCAACCTCTTAAGTGTCGCAATAGTTCCGGCGATTTTCGTGTCACTGAATGGTTTTGCGTTTACGGCGTGTATGTCTTGCCCCAAACCTCTGACTTCAATTCCGTGAAACCCTAAGTCCTTTGCCATTGAATAAATATCTGCCCATGAAAAATCGGGACAGGCAAGCGTTGAAAAACTAATCTTCATTTTTAAGACCAAGCCCTTTCTACAATTAATTTTATAATTAAATCTTCGTTATCGTCTTGTGCTGTTATGTTTTTCTTTTTTGTGCCACATTTTTTACAGCGGTAGAGAATCTGTCGTCCTTTTTTGTTAAGTTCAACACCCGTGGGTTCTAAAACCCCTGCGCACTCTGATTGCCTGTCACCCGGGTTTACATCAACGTGCAATGAATGCAGACAATGCGGGCAGTGGTCTCGCGCCGTATAACCGAGTTTCTCTACCCTCGCACCGCAAACCAAACAAGAGAACCCCTCATCAAGCATAACAAATTTTCTACTCTCCACTCTCAATGATGTTTAACCCTGTCTTTCTCTTCGGCGCGTTTTGCGTTGTTGAAACGGTCAACCGTTCCTACAAGATACCCTGTGATGCGGCGGATTCGCTCAAAGGGTGCGTGTTCTTCTTCGGTTCTCCCGCATTTAGGGCAACGGTCGGGTATTATACCGGTGTAGCCACATTCGGGGTCGCGGTCAATCGGGTGGTTAATTGAGCCGTAACCGATTCCGTGCTCTTTCATACAGCGGATAATTTTTTCAAACGCCTCAAGATTGTTAAGTGGGTCGCCGTCCATCTCTACATAACTTATATGCCCTGCATTGGTTAAAGCGTGATAAGGGGCCTCTACGGCGATTTTCTTATACGCCGTTATGCCGAAATAAACGGGAATATGAAACGAGTTTGTGTAATATTTGCGGTCGGTTATCCCCTCAATTTTGCCGAAAACTTCTTTGTCGCTGTGCAGAAAACGCCCCGATAACCCCTCAGCAGGGGTGGCAAGCAGTGAGAAGTTCAACCCCTTTTTCTTGCTCTCGTTGTCCATGCGTTCTCTCATTCTACCTACTATCCTAAGACCTAATTCTTGGGCTTCGTTGCTTTCGCCATGATGTTTTCCTATGAGAGCGATTAGACATTCCGCAAGACCGATAAAACCCATTGACAATGTCCCGTGTTTGATGACCTCTTCAATTTTGTCATCGGGCTTTAGCTTGTCCGAGCCTAACCAAACACCTTGTCCCATTAAAAACGGGAAATTTTTCACAGTCTTGTTTGCCTGAATTCTAAAGCGATGTTCAAGCTGTTCAATAATCAAATCCATCGTTTTTTCAAGACTTTCAAAAAAATAGTCAACTGCATTTATGCCATCGGTTTCGGATTTAAGTTTCGCTTTCATTCCAAGTTTAGGTAGATTGATTGAGGTAAAGCTTAGGTTGCCCCTGCCTGACACCACCTCATTGTCAGGGTCATAGTTGTTGGAAAGCACGCGAGTTCGACAACCCATATAGGCTACCTCAGTGTTGGGGTCGCCCTCTTTGTAGAATTTTATGTTAAACGGCGTGTCGATAAAAGAAAAGTTAGGATAAAGTCGCTTTGCCGACACGCGACAGGCAAGCTTAAACAGGTAATAATTCGGGTCGCCCGGGTTGAAGTTTATCCCGTCTTTGACTTTAAATATATGGATTGGGAAGATTGGCGTTTCAGAGTTGCCTAAACCTCTCTCGTTTGCGAGTAGGATATTTTCAATCACCATCTGCCCTTCGGGTGACGTGTCGGTTCCGTAATTTATTGATGAAAAAGGCGTTTGCGCCCCTGCGCGGCTGTTCATGGTGTTGAGATTGTGGACTAACGCTTCCATAGCTTGAAAGGTTGCGCGGTTAGTCTCTTTGACAGACAGTTTTTTAGAAAACTCTTGAATTTTCTCTATTTTTTCCGGCTCGTCAACAAACTCTTTCAAAAACTTCTTCTCTTCGAGCAAATATTGAACATCGCCCTCAAGATTAGGGGTTAGCCCTTTTTCTTCTAATTCCTTCATTTTGCCTTTTAGTCGCTCATCTAACTCGTTCAGCTCATAGTTATCGGTAAACAGCCCTATTGAACGTAGGACGTTTTTTTCATAAATTTGACGATAGGTTTTGCGAACGCCGTCCGCCATTGCGAAATCGAAGTTGGGGATTGACTGCCCACCGTGTTGGTCATTTTGGTTGGATTGTATAGCGATGCAGGCAAGTGCCGAATAGCTTGCTATGTTGTTGGGTTCGCGCAGATAACCATGCCCGGTTGAAAATCCCCCTTTGAACAATGCCGTAATGTCTATTTGGCAACAGGTGGTGGTGAGGGCAAAAAAGTCTAAGTCGTGTATGTGAATGTCGCCCTCTTCATGCGCTTTTGAATATTCGGGGGGCAACACCCTCAACTTATAAAACTGTTTCGCGCCCTCAGAGCCGTATTTAAGCATGGTACCCATAGCCGTGTCGCCATCGATATTAGCGTTTTCACGCTTAATGTCACAATCGGTCGCCATTTTGAAGGTTAAATCGTAATACACCTCCATAAGTTTGTTTTTCATCTCGCGAATCCTTGTGCGTTCGGCACGATAGAGAATATATGCCTTTGAAATGTCCGCATAACCCTCATCCATCAAAACCTTCTCTACTAAGTCTTGAACCCCTTCAACAGTCGGGATTTCCCCTATATCGGCGCGCGCACACACCTTCTCGGCGAGACTCTGCGCTATTTCATAGTCATAGCCGTTTACGGCACGCGCCGCTTTATAAATCGCGTTGGCGATTTTATCAATATTAAACGGAACGAAACGCCCGTCTCTTTTTTCGATTTTAGTAAGCATTGGTTTTCTCCCCCACATAAATGACAGCTCATTTCACGCAATACAACATGTTGTATGCAACGTGTACTTTACATTATAATAGAAATCATACCTGCTTGTCAATAGTTTTTTAAGAAAAATTTTTTAGAAAAAAACGCAAAGCTATTGTATATTTTTCCCAAATATGCTATACTCAGTTTAAGACGTATAGAAAAATGGAGGTTTTATATTAATGAATGTAAACATTACGGCTAAAAAAATTCAGGTACCAAGCGACTTCAAGGAGTATGCTCAACGCAAGCTGACTAAGTTAGACCGATTTTTCGGCGCGGAAGGGGATGCAAAAATAACTCTGTCTTCAACCAAAGACATTGTCACCCTTGAGCTTACCGTGAAGCACAACAATCTTATATTCCGTTCTGAGCAAACGGCGGCTGAGAAAAACGATGCGTTAGACTCTTGCATTGACCGTATTATCAGGCAGATTAGGAAAAACAAGACTAAGATTGAAAAACGTCTGCACAGCGCGGCATTCGCCGATGCTTTCAATGACGAGGTTGAGGAACAACCGGAGTTTCAGGTAATCAAGCACAAAGAGTTCATACTAAGACCTATGAACATCGATGAGGCAATCCTTCAAATGAACATGTTGGGGCATCACTTCTTTATGTTCAAAAACGGCGAAACCGGCGACGTAAACGTGGTATACCGCCGCGACGAAGGGAACTATTCTGTGTTGCAACCGCTTAAATGAGTAATAAAAACGTTTCTATTGCTAAAGTCAAAGAATTAGCACAGAGCTTGACTTTGAGCGAATTAAAGTCTCAAGCGCAGAGCGTTGATTGTTCTGACAGGGTGCATTACGCGCTTGCCGCTTGTTATATCGCTTGTCGCGAGGGGTTGAGGTTGGTTGCTTTTGACGAGCAGTTAATCGCCGCCTATGAGCTGTTTAACGACAGGGTTATCCAGATGAACACGGGGGAAGGAAAGACCATAGCGGCGATTTTCGCGGCTTATCTTAAGTGTGTTCACTCTCATAAGGTTCATATTTTGACTTTCAACGACTATCTTGCGAAGAGAGATTGCAAGTGGATGAAGCCTATTGCTGAGCTTTTGGGGCTTAAAGTCGGCTTTTTGCTTGAAAACACAGCGCGCGCCGAACGTCGTGAGCTTTATAAATGTGATGTATTGTACAGCACCGTCAAAGAGGTGGGGTTTGATTTTTTGCGTGACTTTACGGGCGATGAGGTCATTCAGCCACCCTTTGACTGTGTTATTGTGGACGAGGCTGACAGCATATTAATTGACGAAGCGCGATTGCCGTTGGTTATTTCGGGCGACCTTCCCGTATATGTTGACAGCCGACTCTCACAGGTGAGCGAATTTGTGCAAACTTTGAGCGAGGAAGATTACGGCATATCAAAAGAGGACGTAAGCGCGTACCTCACTAATTCAGGTTGCTCAAAAACAGAGCAACATTTCGGGGTGGACAACCTTTACGACAGCGCGAACATAGAACTGTTGTCTGCTGTTTGTGACTGTTTGAAGGCATGTTTTGTGCTTAAAAAAGACATCGACTATATAATTAAAGATGGTCAAATCAAGATTGTCGATGAGTATACCGGGCGAGTTGCAGAAAACAGGCATTATCCCGGCGCGCTTCAAGTGGCGTTAGAAACATTGAATTTTGCTGACGGCGATTCGCCTGACGGCAATTCTGTCACCGGCAATTCTGTTGACGGCAATTCTGTCACCGGCAATTCTGTCACCGGCGACTCGCCGGGTGTGGTTATGGGGATTGTCCCGATTCAGTTTTTTATAAGACAGTATAAAAGTTTAAGCGGCATGACCGGAACAGCAAGCGACTCTCAAGAAGAGTTTGAGTTGCTTTACGGGTTGTCGCTAAAGGTGATTCCCGCGCGCAAACCGTGCGTGAGAAAAGACCACGGGCTGACTGTCTACTATGACAACGCGCTTAAAGAGAAGGCAATTATCGAAGAGATTAAAATAAGACATAAAACAGGGCAGCCGATTTTAGTGGGAACAGAAAGCATAGAAGAGAGCGAAAGACTATCCGCGATTTTAGAAGATGACGGCATCGAGGCGCGGGTTTTAAACGCAAAGCATGATGAACATGAGGCTGATATTATAAAGAACGCGGGGGCATTAAATGCTGTTACCATTTCCACTAACATGGCGGGCAGGGGTGTGGATATAATATTAGGCGGAGCCAATGCGAACACTCGTGAACCGGTAACGGCGGCAGGGGGTCTGTGCGTAATAAGCACAGGGCTTAGAGAAAGTTCGCGCATAAACAAACAACTTATCGGGAGAGCCGGGCGGCAGGGTGATGTCGGCGAGAGTTTGGTTTTCGCCTCTCTCGACCAAGAAATAATGACAAGAGGTGGATTGAGCAAGCTTTTACCCGGAAAACGACTGCCCGAATATACCGCTGAAAAGATGAGCGACAAGACATTACTTCGAGAAATAGAGAGGGTTCAGCGCATTGTTGAAGGGGACACGTTAGAACGTAGAAAACAGCTTTTAAAATTCACCGCAATCGGTGAGAAACATCGTGACGCAACTTTTAGTTATCGCAAAAAACTTTTAACCGGACAGGCAACCCCCGATTTTTGGCAAAGTGAAAACCCCGATTTATATGAATTTGCGGTGAAGAAACACGGTGAACGTGCCATTGAAAAGCTTCAACGCGAATTGGCGGCAGCGGCAATAAATGAGGCGTGGTGCGATTATCTTGAATACACCTCTGATTTGCGGCGCGGAATACACCTTACAAAGGTGGGCGGCAAAAATCCCGCCGACGAATATAATATTTCGTCACAGAAATATTATGAGCAGTTAGAAGAGCAAGTGCCGGTTTTAATGACCGATTATCTAATCGAAATCGCAAATATTGACGACTTATCCGCGCTGAAAATAAACAAACCATCAAAGACACAAACCTATTTGTTAGATGAGAGCGTTGACGAATTAGCAAAACAGCCGTTCTTGGTAAATGTGCTTTCGGAACACATCGACGAGGATGAACCCGAACCCGAACCCGAACCCAAAAAACCCGGCTTGTTAAGCAGATTGTTTGGAAAAAAGAATTAGAAAGGGCATATCTGAAAATGAACACAATAGCGGCAATAGCTACTCCTCATGGGATAGGGGGCGTGGCGATGATAAGACTGTCCGGCGCGAACACGGTTAATATTTTGAGTCGAGTTTTTCTTTTGACATCAGGCAAAAACGTAAAAGAACTTGAAAGCCATAAAGCCTCGTTCGGGAACATCTATGACGGTGAAGAAAAAATTGATGAAGGAATGGTCACGATTTTTTATTCCCCACATAGCTATACCGGCGAAACGGTGGCTGAAATAACCTGCCACGGCGGCGACTATGTTACTAAACGTGTGTTGGGAGCTTGCATAAATGCAGGAGCAAAACTTGCCTTGCCGGGCGAATTTACCAAAAGAGCATTACTTAACGGGAAAATGAGTCTGACTCAAGCCGAGTCGGTTATTGATATTATCGAAGCGCAAAGTAAGCAGTTTTTATCCTGTTCGCTAAGCCAGCGAGACGGCGCGCTTTATAAGAAAATAAAGGCAATCAGCAAGGTTATTTTAGATATAACCGTGCAAATTGCCGCTTGGATTGACTTTCCCGAAGAGGGGTTAGACGACTTTGAGGTAACCTCACAGTTGGGGCAAATCACAGAGTGCGAGCTTCAATTGAAACTGCTTTTAGAATCATACGAAACCGGAAGAGTGTTGCGCGACGGCGTAATTACCGCCATAGTGGGAAAACCAAACGTAGGAAAATCCACAATAATGAACTTATTAGCAAATGAAGAGAGAAGCATAGTAACCGACATAGCCGGAACCACAAGAGACATAGTTGAAGAATATGTTAATATAGGGGGGATTGTGTTGCGTCTCTCTGACTGTGCCGGGCTTAGAGATGCCACCGATGAGGTAGAAGAACTCGGCGTAAAGCGAATGCTCAAACGAATAGACGAAGCAGACATTGTTTTAGCTGTTTTTGACCATTCACGTCCCCTTGAGAAAGACGATTATTTAGTTATTGAAAAAATCAAAGATAAAAATAAAATTTGCATAATCAACAAAATTGACCTTAAAAACAAGCTTGACTTTACTTTTTTGGCAACACAGTTTAACAGTGTCATAGAAATTGAAGCGCGCAATCCCGATTTTCGTGACACCTTGAACAGAAGAATCAAAAAGGCTTTAAAGCTCTCAAATCTTGATATGTCCGCCGGCTTTTTAGCGAACGAGCGGCAACGTCAATGCGCCGTGTCAGCAGAAAAAGCACTTTCGGATGCAATAGACGGCATAAACAACGGCATAACCCCCGATGCCACCGGCGTAATGTTAGAACGCGCCCTCGAGTTTCTCTACGAACTATCAGGAGAAAAGGTAAGCGATAATGTTATAGATGAGGTGTTTAGACGGTTTTGTGTGGGGAAGTGACGGACAGTTGACGGTTGACGGTTGAGAGTTGACAGTTATTGTGTCCGCTTACGCGGACGGATTTGAAATTATGACAGCTACACCGCCCTGCTCCCGTAGATAATTTAGATAAAGCGGTATTCAGTTTCTTTATCTCCGCTTCGTTTTTCGGGATAATAGCATAAACAACTCCATCGGCTTCAATATCTTCAATTCGCTTTTCCCAGTTATCAACTTCTAAGAAATCAGAACCGTCAATGAATGTAAAATCGAAGTAACGGGTAATCTCGAACTCATCGTTATACAACGAAAATGCCGTCATACCCCCTTTGATTTAATGCTGTTTATCACACTTTCATACAGTTCAACAATATCAAAACCAAGAAAGGGATTAAAGGTACTGCCCGAAGTTAACTGCGGATAAAGTTTCGCAAATTGTTCATACGCAGGAACGTCATACGTTTTGAGGGATAACAAAAAATCTGCAATAGGGCAATACAAACGGTGTCTTTCTTTAGAGGTTTTTTTGCAGAGTTTTGCTTTCTTATTTACAATGTCAATCAATCCCAATTCGCCGAGAGGACGGTCAATATTGCTTTCGGGTTGAACTTTTTCGGGATTGGATTTCATACGAGGAATGTAAGTGTTGATTATACAATTATAATCATCTATCTTTAACCGTTTCACGACGACAGTCTTTACACCACACGAGTTTACTTCTCCCATTATCTTTTTCTAACTGTCTGCCTCCCCACCCAAAGCGATTAAACAGACAACAAATGCGTAGTTGAATTGTTGGAATGAGCCGCCTGCGTGGGAATGTGGGCGGCAACTCATCTCGGGGTTAAATTATATTAACAATAAAGGTTATAATTTAAACCCAAATAAAAGTTTAGTCACTTTCTTTTTTCAATCATATCCTTTATTTTATTTGTTATATATAAATCAAAGCTTGGGTGATTATAAAATTCTGTTAGGTCGGAATCTCCCATAAACCTGTACTTGACGTGATTATACAACTCGACTTCATCCGCCTCTTTATTTGTACTGTTTATATGTGAAAGTATACCATTTATACTCATTCGCTTCTTTTCTATTATTTGTTCATCGTAAAGCTCATTAACAATGTTTCTTAACAATTTATTTGGATTAATTCTACTTGTGATGGGAAATTCATAAAAGATTTCTTTGATAATGACCATGTTGAATTCATGTCCCAATTCATATAAATTGAATTCGATACTATTTATTTTAAGAATATCAAAAAGTTCAGATAATGATTTACAACGAAATTTTATTTTAGAATTTTGTTTTGCTATACACCGCATTATATTCGAGCTGAAGAAAACAAAAATTACGTATAAATCGTCTATGCTGTTTAAAATATACTGAAGGTTGAATAAAATGCTTTTTACACTATATTCTGATAAAATATTTAAACATTCAAATAAATTTGCAGAATTTTTATAAATATCAGCTATTGTTTTTCTGTCACAACATTCTAAAAGAGTATAATGTATAACGTCATACTGCGAAAAGTGAAATTCGGATTTAGAAACGCATAAACTATCTAACATTATTTTTTCGTTTTCGGAATTAAGATATAGTTGTGTTGTGTAAGTTCTCTTGCTCAAAAACCTCTTCCAATAATCGCTATATTCTTTTTTCACAAAAAACAAATGTCCAGATGGCAGAGAGTTTTCTAAGGCATAAAAACATGCCATAACAGATGTTTCGGCTTTGTTTTGCAATTCTCTTATTAAAGCCCGTAAATCATTAGTTCCAATGTCATTAATTATTTGTTTCACCCATTCAGAAGGCATTAGTAATTCGGAAGCGAAAATGTTAGCCTCTAATTCTTGTGTGTCCAAATACCTTTTTCCACCGATTAAGTGATAAGGAGCATCAGTATTACACTTCGTATCGCCATTATGCCAAGGAATATATATGTGAGCCAATTCATGAGCTATTGTAAATCTTTTTCGCGCATGGAATGTGTTTGCTGGGTTAATAATTACAATTGGATTATCAATTAGTATTGAGTATGCCTCAATTCCATAATTATTCTCCTCTTCTCGTATCTCGCAACCTAAATCCAAAATAATTTTTTGAGGTTCAATTGGAGGATAAAGATTATATTTATTAACTATTCCTGTAGCAAATTTTCGTGCGGCTTCAAATCTATTCATTTTCCCTCTTTATCATATCAATTTTTTCTTGATTATATGAACGAGCAGCAATGCGCTCATTTTCTGATAATATTTCATACGATTCAAAATCATTTCCATTTTGTCTACATGATAATATATCGCGAAATATAGAATCACTTGATTTTCCCCATTGCTCATATTCATAATCGGTTAATCCTAAAAATTCTTGCAGTGTATTAGTCGTTTCATTGTTGTGCCAGTATTCAATATAATCGTTTAAATCGCGAATAGTGGCCTCTGCATTTAAGCAATCATAAATAAAATTTTTATACATCAATTTTCCTCCCTTTTTTAAAAGGTTTATTTTTCAAATTACCGTTGGCATCATATATCATGATTTGACATCCTCTTTTGTTGAAAACTTCTATTTCGCCATGAAGCCCGTCCCATGTATAAAATTTATCATTCATTTTATATACTTGAGTATCCCCATCTACAAATGCTTTAACCATAGTATCTAAAAAACACGGTTTGGGGCGCGGAATATAAGGCATCTACTCATCTCCGTTTCTTTAACTAAATTTAAATAAGGATTGCGGCTATGATGCGGGTAAAAAAAGCAGGCATAAAAATTCATATTGCTGTGGATATTTTGGGATTACCTCACGCAATTATGCTCACAACAGCCAATGTCACAGATCGCGATGGTGCAATTCAAATGACGACATATTATCGCAATATTACAAGCAATTTTGATAGTGTTTTAAAGTTCTTGGTTGACGGTGGTTATACAGGAGAAAAATTCGCAAAAAAGATTAAACAGCTTATCGGTGCGGAAGTTGAAGTTGCAAAGCGAAGCGAGTTATATACGTTCGCCGTCATACCAAAACGTTGGGTTGTTGAGCGTACTTTTGCTTGGCTTGATAAATACCGCAGATTTTGGAAAAATTGTGAACGTAAATTGCAGAATACCTTTCAAACAGTGACTTTGGCGTTCATTAGGCTACTGCTGAAAAAATTCTGAAAAGGCTCTAAGAAGACTCAAACCGCAGAAGCTGCCCTTATCTGTTAATCAGTTAGTTAACGCTCAGACGTTTTATTCACAAGGATACACGGGCAGAAGACCTGCGGCAGACCGCAAAGTGATGAACGAAGGTTTCTCGTTCACCAACAACGCTAAAGGGTTCGCACAGTTTCTGAAAATGTTGGTGGATTACGGCGGTTTTGCAAACAACCGCACAGGGCAGACTTTTACGACAACTTTGCTTTGAAGCAACTCGCCAGATTCAGACAAAATCTCGTGAAAACTCGCAGTAAGCATTTAGAAGCTGTATTCATAGACGTTTTAGCAAAGTATGCAGGTGAGAAATGATGCACATTGTTTCAGCGGAATCGGTACGTATTTCGTAATCCTTTGAAAGTCTACGTGAGTTTTCGAACCACGCAAAAGTCCGCTCTACACGCCATCTTTTGGGAATAACGCGCCAGCCTTTTGGTATGATTTTTTCAGAAATATCGCAAATAAGCACTAGAAACATAGTCACGAAAGTAAAAAATGCACCTTTATAGCCCTCATCATTCCTGATTGTTTCGCACGTCTGTAAAAACTCCAAACCGTACCGTGAGGCGGAAAATCGTGTGGAATTGCCCTCCAATGAATACAACCTCTTATTATCATAGTTTAGCAAGTCTTGCTCCTATTTCAAACGCTTTTTCACAATCCAATGGGAATTGTTCCTTGCGTACTTTTTCTTTATGCGAAACATCAAATACCCCGGCGGCGTAT
>Ga0099364_10006576_pt1 | contig 16884 bp, 25 predicted proteins | sample TergutTh196P3_FD_73070 | JGI IMG/M metagenome (GOLD analysis project Ga0099364, IMG submission 73070) | Microcerotermes parvus P3 segment gut microbial communities from Pointe-Noire, Republic of the Congo - Th196 P3 | ecosystem: Host-associated > Arthropoda: Insects > Digestive system > Gut ... | reverse complement strand
CCGAACGCTGTAGCCTTGACGTTGAAACAACCGCGCCCAGTGATGCACCCCACCACACGCTTCCATGCCGATCAGGTATGGTTCCAGTTTCTCGAAAAAGCCTTCCACCTCCCCACGCGATAAGCGACGACGCACAACAACATGTTCGTTACGATCAACTCCATGCACCTGGAAAACGTTTTTTGCCAAATCAAGGCCAATACGTGTAATCTTCATTTTGGATTCCTCCTGTTTGATTGACTGGTTTGTAACATCCTCCAGTCTGGCACATCACGAGGCCGAAAAGGACAGGAGGAGTCCATTACATTAACCTACACCAATCTACACCGCTGCCTACGATCACTGCTTGATTCCGGCGATAACCCATAAAAACCTATCCCCCTGAAGAGCAAGCTCTCAGGGGGATTGATTGTGATGCAAATGTTCGCGCTGTTACGCGCTTGCCTCTTCCAGTACAGTAGTTTCTGCCACTGCTTCTTCCGCAGGCGGGCGATCCAGCAATTCGACATAAGCCATCGGCGCATTGTCGCCGACGCGAAAACCGCATTTCAGGATGCGGAGATAACCACCCGGACGGCTCGCATAACGCGGCCCTAAAACATCAAAGAGCTTGACGACCATATCACGGTCGCGCAGGCGATCAAAAGCCAGGCGACGGTTGGCAAGGCTGGGTTTTTTACCCAGCGTAATCAGCGGTTCCACGACCCGGCGCAATTCCTTGGCCTTGGGCAGGGTTGTCTTTATGACCTCGTGCTTCAGCAGCGAGGCCGACATATTACGCAGCATTGCCAAACGATGGCTGCTGGTGCGATTCAGCTTTCTCAAGCCTAAACGGTGACGCATGGTTAATTCCTTTCGTTATGCAAGCGTCCCTTTACGGGGTAAAACTTATAGCCGCTCTAGCCCGGCTGGCGGCCAGTTATCCAATTTCATGCCAAGGGTCAGCCCGCGCTTGGCAAGCACTTCCTTGATTTCGGTAAGCGATTTCTTGCCCAGGTTCGGGGTTTTCAGGAGTTCATTTTCGGTACGCTGAATGAGATCGCCGATGTAATGAATGCTCTCCGCCTTCAGGCAATTGGCCGAACGCACCGTCAACTCAAGATCATCCACTGAACACAGAAGGAGCGGATCAACCTGCGCCGGCTTCGCCGCCTCGATGATGGGCAAAGTACCCTCCAGCTCGGCAAACACTTCCAGCTGGCTTACCAGAATACGCGCCGCCGCGCGAATTGCCTCTTCCGGCTGGATTACGCCATTGGTTTCAATTTCAACAATCAGCTTGTCAAGGTCGGTACGCTGCTCGACACGCGCCGATTCAACGAAATAAGCCACCCGCCTGACCGGGGAAAACGAGGCGTCCAGCACCAGTTTCCCGATATGTTTGTTGTCGTTCAGATTGCGCATGTTGCCGGGAATGTACCCGCGCCCTTTTTCCACGCGAATTTCCATGGCAAGTTTGCCGCCTGCCTGCAGATTGGCAATGACATGTTCCGGGTTGATGATCTCCACATCATGCGTCAATTCGATGTCGCCGGCGCGGATTTCGCCTTTGCCTTCCTTTTTCAGGCTCAGAGTCACATCATTGCGATTGTGCAGCTTGAACACCACGCCCTTCAGGTTCAGAAGGATATCAACTACGTCTTCCACCACACCATCCAGCGCGGAATATTCATGCAATACCCCGTCAATGGAAACCTGAGTCGGCGCATAGCCGTCCATGGAAGAAAGCAAGGTACGGCGCAAGGCGTTCCCAAGAGTATGCCCGAAGCCACGCTCAAAAGGCTCCATCACAACTCTGGCTTCCACCGGAGAGAGGTTTTGCACATCAATAATCCGCGGTTTCAAGAGAACATTGCTTTGCATGAGTTATCCTTTTCCTGATCGCCCAAAAGCGATTGCTTACTTGGAATAAAGTTCGATGACCAGACCTTCGTTCAGGGTCGGAGAAAGCTCGGAACGTAGCGGCATAGCCTTGAACGTGCCCCTGCCTTCCTTGATGTCAACCGCGATCCATTCCGGGAAGCCGCGCGATTCGGCGGCTTCCATGGAAGCCCTGACGCGCAGTTGCTTACGCGCTCCTTCGGTAAGCGCAACGATGTCGCCCGGACGAACGGTATAAGAAGGAATGTTTACGCGCCTGCCATTGACCAGCACGCCATTGTGACGAACCACCTGGCGGGCTTCAGCGCGGGAAACGCCAAACCCCATGCGATAGGCGACCGAATCCAGCCGCGCTTCAAGCAGTTGCAACAGGTTTTCGCCAGTCTGGCCTTTTCTGCGTTCCGCTTCCGCAAAGGTACGGCGGAACTGGGATTCCAGCACGCCATACACCCGGCGAATTTTCTGCTTTGCGCGCAGATGCACCCCGTAGTCGGACAGGCGCGCGCCGGATTTCTGACCATGCTGACCAGGCGCGTGCGCGCGGTGCTCAATGGCGCATTTATCGGAAAAGCATTTTTCGCCCTTGAGGAACAGTTTTTCCCCTTCACGGCGGCATTGACGGCACTTGGGATCGAGATTACGAGCCACGTTTTACTCCTTAGATACGCCGCTTTTTAGGCGGACGGCAACCGTTGTGCGGAACCGGGGTAACATCGGAAATGCCGGTAATCTTCATTCCCAGAGCGTTCAGGGCGCGTACCGAGGATTCCCGGCCAGGGCCCGGCCCCTTGATGTATACCTCCAGATTCTTAACGCCGAATTCCTGCGCGGACTTGCCGGCAGCTTCCGCCGCAACCTGGGCGGCAAAGGGGGTAGACTTGCGTGACCCCTTGAAACCCGCGCCCCCGGAGGTCGCCCAGGAAAGCGTGTTGCCCTGACGGTCAGTAATGGTAATGATGGTGTTGTTAAAAGAAGCATGGATGTGGGCAATGCCCTCGGCCACATTCTTTTTAACCTTCTTGCGGACTTTTTGCGTGATTTTAGCCATGATAAATCCTTACTTCTTCTTGCCCGCGATTGCCTTGCGCGGCCCCTTGCGGGTGCGCGCATTGGTGCGGGTGCGCTGACCACGGCAGGGCAAGCCCTTGCGATGGCGCAGGCCGCGATAACTGCCAAGATCCATCAGGCGCTTGATGCTCATGGTGACTTCACGTCGCAAATCGCCTTCGACGGCAAATTTGCCTACCTCGTCGCGCAATTTGTCCATGTCCGCGTCTGACAAATCCTTGATTTTTATGGAACGAACCACGCCAGCCGCGTCGCAGATTTTCTGCGCGCGCGAACGACCAATGCCATAAATAGCAGTCAACGCGATTTCCGCGTGCTGGTGATTCGGAATGTTTACCCCTGCGATACGGGCCATTGCTTCACTCCAACGATGCCAAAATTAAGAAAAGGGATGACAAAATCAACCCTGACGTTGCTTGTGGCGCGGATCCTTACAAAGGATGCGCACCACGCCTTTACGACGAATCACCTTGCAATTGCGACAGATTCGCTTTACCGAAGGCAGCACTTTCATTCGACGACTCCTAAAAATCAGGAAGCTGGGGAAGCAGCCGTGTTCCCGTCCCTTCCGGGGTTTCTGCGTAGAGAATGTTCATTTCGTCCGAAATGTAATCCGCCCGCGCGACAAATCGTATGGCGTCATTTCCACCGTTACCTTGTCGCCGGGCAGAATACGGATGTAGTGCATCCGCATCTTTCCGGAAATAGTGGCATGAATTTCATGCCCGTTATCAAGCTTGACCTTGAAGGTCGCGTTGGGGAGGTTTTCCAGTACCTCACCCTGCATTTCAATGGATTCTTCTTTCGCCATTCTTTTACCGGGTGGGCGAACCGCCGCCCTTGAAATTAACCTTCTTCCTGAGCAAGCCTTCATACTGGTGTGTCATTACGTAGGCTTGCACCTGCTGCATGAAATCCATGGTCACCACCACAATAATGAGTAATGAGGTTCCGCCAAAATAGAAAGGGACATTCCATTCCAGAATCAAAAACTCGGGCAACAGACAGACCAGAGTGATGTAAATCGCGCCCATCATGGTCAGGCGCACCAAAACCTTGTCAATGTAGCGCGCCGTCTGTTCGCCGGGACGGATGCCGGGAATGACTCCGCCGCTTTTTTTCAGGTTGTCCGCCGTCTCCCTGGAATTGAAAACCAGCGCGGTATAGAAAAAACAGAAGAAAATGATTGCAGTGGCGTAAAGCAGCACATAGGGCGGCTGGCCGGGCGAAAGGGTACTGGCTATATCTTTCAGCCAGCGCATGGAGTCGCCGGAACCAAACCAGCTTGCCGCCGTCGCCGGAAAAAGGATGATGCTGGAGGCGAAAATCGGCGGAATGACCCCGGCCATGTTGAGTTTCAGGAAGAGGGGAGAAGACTGCCCCCCATAGAGGCGGTTGCCTACCTGCCGCTTCATGTAATTGACCGGAATCTTGCGAATGCCGCGCTCGACGAAAATAACAAAAGCCGTCACCAAAGCCACAAGCAGGCAGATGAAGAGCGCCGTCAACGGATTCATGTTGCCTCCACTGACCAGGGTCAGTGTGCCTCCGATAGCTCTGGGCAAGCCCGCCACAATCCCCGCAAAAATGATGATCGAGATGCCGTTACCCAAACCGCGCTCGGTAATCTGCTCACCCAGCCACACCAGAAACATGGTTCCGGTCGTCAGCGTCACCACAGTGGTTAGCCGGAATACGAAACCGGGGGCATAGACCAATCCCGCCTGGGATTCCAGCGCAATAGCGATGCCAAGAGACTGGGCACAGGCAAGCAGCAATGTGCCGTAACGGGTGTATTCGGTAATCTTGCGCCGTCCTGATTCGCCTTCTTTGCGCAACGCTTCCAGGTACGGCACAGCATAGGTCATCAGTTGCATGATGATGGAAGCGGAAATGTAGGGCATGATCCCCAGCGTAAAAATGGCAAAACGACTTAACGCGCCGCCGGAAAACATGTTCAGCATCCCCATAATGCCGCCCTGCTGCGACTGGAACAGCTCCGCGAGTGCGCCCGGGTTGATCCCCGGCACAGGGATATGCGCGCCGATGCGAAACACGACCAACGCGCCGAGCAGGAACAGCAAACGGCGACGCAAATCGCCGAATTTCCCGCTGGAAACCCGATTCATCAGCCCAGAAGCATTGCCTGCCGGAGTCGCCAAGATATTTTCCTTTTCTCTGCCAGAATTATTCCGCCACGCTGCCGCCAGCCGCAAGAATCGCAGCCTTTGCGCCCTTGCTCGCGGCAACGCCCTTCAAAATCACTTTACGGGTAATTTCCCCGGAAAGAATCACCTTGGCGGATAGAATATCCTGCCCGACAAGACCCGCCTGCTTCAGGGCAAGCAGATCAATCTCCTCAATCGGCAGGGCGTTCAGCGCATAAAGACGCACTTCTGCATGACTGGATTTGGTCATGGAAATAAAACCGCGCTTGGGCAGGCGGCGATAAAGCGGCATTTGCCCACCCTCAAAACCCACTTTGTGGAAGCCACCGGCGCGTGCTTTTTGCCCCTTGTGACCACGCCCGCAGGTTTTGCCAAGACCGGAGCCCATGCCGCGCCCAACGCGCTTGCCAGAGTCTTTCGCGCCTTTGCCGGGCTTGATGCTATTCAAACGCATGTCATTCCTCGCATTTCAAGAGATAGGCCACCTTCTGGATCATGCCGCGAATCGCGGGCGTATCCGCAAGGGTTACAGTATGATTGAGACGGCGAAGCCCCAGGCCGCGCACTGTAGCGCGGTGAGATTCTCTGGTTCCGATAATGCTTTTGACCAGCGTCACCTTGAGAAATTTTTCAGTCATTCATCGCTCCTTCAAGCCAGAATATCTTCCACCCGCTTGCCGCGCTTGGCGGCAATTTCGGCAGGAGTATTCATGCGCGCAAGGCCATTCAGGGTAGCGCGCACGATGTTGTAAGGATTAGTAGAACCATGCGCCTTGGCCACCACATTGGTGACGCCGGCCACCTCAAATACAGCGCGCATGGCGCCGCCCGCGATAATGCCGGTGCCTTCCGGCGCAGGCTGGATCATGACTTCGGTCGCGCCATGCTTACCCATTACCGTATGGTGCAAGGTACCGCTCTTCAGGCTTACCCTGAACATTTTGCGCCGTGCTTCTTCCATCGCTTTCTGCACCGCGACCGGCACTTCACGGGATTTGCCTTTGCCCATGCCGACTCTGCCGTCGCCATCGCCCACTACGGTAAGCGCCGCAAAACCAAGAATCCGCCCGCCCTTCACCACCTTGGTGACACGGTTTACGGAAACCATCTTCTCCCGAAGACCATCACCCTGCTCTTCGGCTTGCTGTATTTTTTTGCTGTTCGGTTTAGCCATTTTTTCCTCGCGCCTCAGAACTTCAGACCGTTTTCACGGGCGGCTTCGGCCAGCGCCTTGACGCGACCGTGATAGTGAAAGCCGGAACGATCAAACGCAACTGTCTCAACGCCCGCCGCTTTCGCCCGCTCGGCAATCAGCTTGCCGATGACGGAAGCCGCAGCCTTGTTGCCACCGTTCGTAACATCTTTTTTGACTTCCGCCTCCACGGTGGAAGCGGTGGCCAGCACCTTGCCGCCACAGGCGCTGATAATCTGCGCGTAAATGTGACAGTTCGTGCGATTGACAGAAAGGCGAATGATTTTTTGCCCGGCAATCCTAGCCCGTGTTTTCGCGGCGCGGCGCAAACGCGCCTGTTTCTTGTTTTGCATATGTCCTCCTTACTTCTTCTTCGTTTCCTTGAGGACAACGACCTCATCGGCATAACGCACACCTTTGCCCTTGTAGGGTTCAGGTCTGCGATAGGCGCGAATCTCGGCGGCCGCCTGGCCAACCCGCTGTCTGTCCATGCCCTTGATGAGAATTTCGGTCTGGGTAGGCGTCTCAACCTTCACCCCGGCAGGCATTTTGTGCACCACCGGATGCGAGAACCCAAGGGTCAGATTGAGCGAATCGCCCTGCGCCTGAGCGCGATAACCCACGCCGACCAGGGTCAGCTTTTTCTCAAAGCCTTTGGTCACGCCGATTACCATGTTATTCAGATTGGCGCGCATAGTTCCCCACAATGCAGAACTATTTTCCACGCCTTCGACGCGCTCGCAGCGCACGCTTTCACCTTCCTGCACAATGGAAACCGCCGGATTCGCCGCCATCTTCAGGGAACCCAGAGGCCCCTTGACATTGATTTCCCGCGCATCCGCCCGAATTTCAACTCCGGCGGGCAGGGAAATCGGGTTTTTACCAACTCTGGACATTAACCCCTCCCATCAAGCGACCAGGCAGAGCACTTCGCCACCCACCCGGGAAGCGCGCGCGCTGCGATCTGTCATCACGCCCCTGGGCGTAGACACAATAGCAATCCCCAGACCATTCATGACACGGGGGATGTCCTCAAAACCCTTGTAAATCCGAAGACCGGGCTTGGAAACCCGCTCAATACGCTCAATGACCGGACGCCCGGCGTAGTATTTGAGCGCGATTTCAAGGGTTGCCTTATTGCCAGGCAGCGATTTGACTGCAAAATCTTCAACATAACCCTCGGCCTTCAGCACAGCGGCAATCGCCGCCTTCAGTTTGGAAGCGGGCATAGCCACAGCTGCTTTCTCTGCCAACTGGGCGTTGCGGATGCGCGTCAGCATGTCCGCTATCGGATCGCTCATTGCCATATTTCAATCCTCCTGGCTTACCAACTGGCCTTGACAATCCCCGGAATCTGACCTTCAAAAGCCAATTCCCGGATTTTGTTGCGGCACATGCCAAATTTACGGAACACGCCACGGGAACGCCCCGTGAGCTGACAACGGTTGCGCAAGCGCGAAGGACTCGCGTTGCGGGGAAGCTGCTGCAATTTCAGCCGCGCTTCATAACGCTCGACATCGGAGAATGCGGCGTTGTTAATTATCTCGAGCAAAGCCTCGCGTTTTTTTGCGAATTTGGCCACTAAAGCGCGGCGCTTCTCTTCGCGGTTAATCAGGGCAAGTTTCGCCATGTCTGCCTCAATTCTTGAAAGGAAATTTGAACGCGGCGAGCAGCGCCTTCGCTTCCTCGTCCGTTTTCGCCGTCGTCGTGATGCTGATGTTCATCCCGCGTAACGCATCGACCTTGTCGTACTCGATTTCCGGGAAGATGATCTGTTCTTTCACGCCCATGTTGAAGTTGCCGCGCCCGTCGAAGCCCTTGCCCATCACCCCGCGAAAGTCGCGGACGCGCGGCAGGGCCACGCTGATCAAACGGTCAAGGAATTCATACATGCGCCTTCCGCGCAATGTCACCATGCAACCGATCGGATAACCATCCCGAATCTTGAAGCCCGCAATGGACTTCTTCGCCCTGGTAACCACCGGTTTCTGCCCGGCGATTTTCTGCATGTCGCTTACCGCGTTTTCCAGCACCTTCTTGTCGGCAACCGCTTCGCCCACACCCATGTTGAGCGTAACTTTGGCGATGCGCGGCACTTCCATCACGGACTTGTAACCAAAGCGCGTTTTCAACGCCACAGTCACATCTTTCTTATATAAATCAAACAAACGAGCCATGTCTTGTCCTCACACCCTCACCAGCTCGCCGTTCGACTTGAACACGCGAGTCCGTTGAAATTTCTTGCGTCCACCCTCGACCTGTTCCACTTTGATGCGGACGCGATCCGCCTTGCCGGTAGCAGGATTGAAAATTGCCACATTGGAAATGTGGATCGGCATTTCCTTGTCGCTAATGCCGCCCACAATGCCTTTCATGGGGTTGGGACGAATATGCTTTCTGGCAACATTGATGCCCTCGACCAGCACATGCTCCGAGTCCACGCGCGCACGCACCGTACCGCGCCGCCCCTTGTCCTTGCCGGCGATGACGATCACCTCGTCGCCCTTGCAAATCTTTTCCATCAAAACTCCTTACAGCACTTCCGGCGCGAGCGACACGATCTTCATATAGCGCTCGGTACGCAATTCGCGCGTCACCGGCCCAAAGATACGGGTGCCGATCGGCTCCAGCTTGTTATTCAAAAGCACTGCGGCATTGCCGTCGAATTTCACCACGGAGCCGTCAGGACGGCGCACGCCCTTGGCCGTGCGCACCACGACCGCGTTATAGACATCGCCTTTTTTGACGCGCCCGCGCGGCGCAGCGTCCTTGACGCTCACCTTGATGACGTCGCCGATGCCCGCATAGCGACGCTTGGAGCCGCCCAGCACCTTGATACACATTACCGAACGCGCGCCGGTGTTATCGGCCACGTCCAGAACCGTTTGCATCTGAATCATGTAAAAACTCCAACTTATTCCGCTTGCACGGACAGTCTTGGAACCCGTAAAGGGAGAAACCCGCGAGAATCCATGTTCACACAGGGGGACACGAAAAGCATAAGATTATCCATACCACACCCAAACCTGTCAACAGTTTTTTTATCTATTTTTTACTTACATTTGTTCGAGAAGTTATGCCATAATCAATAGCCAGTCTGACTTCGCCTCTTCTTTGGAACGGGTAATTGCATATGGGAAATATTCTACTGGCGCACGAGTCCAAAACCGTGCGCGCAACCTTGAAAACCTACCTGAAACCTGCGCATAAGGTGCTGGAAGCGTCGGACAGCGAAGCTGCCTGGCACCTGCTGGTTCTGCACAACGACCTGAACGCCGTCATTGCCGGGCCGGACCTTGGCATGTCGAGCGGTATGTCGTTGCTTGAGCGTGTGCGCCGCAACGCCCTTTTGCGCTTGAAGCAAATGCCTTTTTACTTCATCGGCTCAGAAACGCGGATTGCGGAACTGGCTGAAGACGCGGAAAAAGCCGGGGCAAACGGTTTCCTGCATACCGGCATGAAGCGCCAGGAGGTGCTGGACATTCTGAAACTCAGAGAAGCGACATTGCCGCCCCGAAACGCGCCCAAAGCTGCGCCTGAAGCTGTGGCAAAAGCCATAGAAGCGAAAAAATCATCTTCCAAACGCGCTATCAGGACCGGCCTGATCGAAAGCGCGCCAATGTCGCCCAAATTGTTTGAAGAGGCGGTTTCGCGCCAGTATTCCGTGCCGGGGCAAAAAGGCGCCATCCTTTGTTGCGCTATCGCAAATTATCCGACGCTGGTCAAAAATCTGGGCAAGAGCACCGCTGCCAATATCGCCTCCAAGTTGACCAAACTGGCACAAACCCGGATTGGCAGCAGCGACATTATCAGTCTTTACGCCCCCGGCGTATTTACCATCTCTACTGTCGGCGGAACGCTTCCTGCCTGCGAGAAATTCGCGTCCCAACTGAAAAAGAACCTGGCTTCCTCCAAAATCGTGGTACATGGCGCTCCTCTGTCCATTTCTATCGTCTCGGCCTTTGCCGCCATCCCGGAAGACGGCGCGCTTTCCGGCAAAGAGTTGCTCGAGCTGGCAAAGCGTCGGCTTTTGGAAATAGTACGGAACGCGAAACAGGGCGCAAAAAAATAACCGTCCTCGCAAACCCGCACGCATAACCATGCGCCTCGCTGCACGCTCCGGGCGGGGCGCTTTGGAACAGCCTACGCAAAAATTCTTGCCACAGCGTCTGCGTCAAAGCGATAGGCGCGGTTTCCGACCTCGTCCTGTATTTCGATTACACCCTGTTCCGTCAGGATTGCCTCTGCTTCAGCGCGTCCCCATGATTTAATCATTGCCACCAGTTTTTCCCGATTGTCCGGGCAGTGCCATGAGACGGTTCGCGCCGGAAATAACAAAAGACCTGTATCGTTTTCCGCCACAGCATCTTCCGCAAACAGGCGAAACAGGAGTAATTCCGCGTCCAACTCCAATAACTCTTCGGAACGAACCGTAGCTGCCAACCGGGTAAGCCGCGTCCATCCGTCCGCGTCCATGCTGTCGGCGGCAGGCATTTTTTGCAGAAACAAACCTGCCGCAACCTCTTTATCGGCTGCGAGAAAAAGCCGCGCCTCCTGCTGTTCGGATTGGGTAAGGTAATGGTTGAAAATAGCGGCCACGCTTTCGCCCGCCAATGGAACGATACTCTGATAGAAACTCTCATCCTGGGCAAGCGTCAGCAAAAGCTGCCCTGCTTCCCCGGTAGCACATTCTTTCCCTACGCCAAGAAGCTCTGGCACACTTGCGTCTTGCGGACACACTCCGGCGCGCGCCATGCCGCGCAAACGCAATGTTTCGTCGCACTCCACCAGAAGCAGGGAGACCGGCCCTTCCCCTTTCAGTTGCAGGGTCAGTCGTCCCTGCCCTTTCAACTCTGCGGCAATAAGCGCGACAGTCGCCGCCAGCTCGCCGAGCAAAGACTCTACCGCCGATGGATAACCACGCTTATCAAGCATGGCTTGCCAGGCGTCATCCAGACGAACAAACGCGCCACGAATATCCAGGCGCGGGAAAAGAAAACGAACAACGCTGCTCACTGTCACACCATATTGCCGCAAAGGACACATCATAATAACAGCAGGCATAAGACAAGCGCGGTAATATCGGGGTTTTCCATCCCGCCGCTTTGTCATGCGCCTTTCTGAAATCTGCATCCAGCGTCCTGTATTCGCTTCTGTGCTGTCTCTGGTGGTCATGCTCCTGGGGCTGGTTTCCTACGCGCGGCTTGCCGTGCGCGAATACCCCAAGATTGACGAGCCGATCGTGACGGTTTCTACCATTTATCGGGGCGCATCGGCAGAAATTGTCGAATCGAAAATCACCCGCCCGCTGGAAGACTCCCTCGCCAGCATCGAGGGGATAGAGGTAATGACATCCGTCTCAAGGGCGGAGCGCAGCCAGGTTTCGGTGCGCTTCGTGGTAGAACGCGACCCGGATTCTGCAGCTTCCGACGTGCGCGACCGGGTTTCGCGCGCGCGCGGCAAATTGCCGGACGAAGTGGACGAGCCGGTCATTGCCAAGGTGGAAGCGGACGCCGACCCGATCATCCGTCTCTCCTTTTCTTCTGATCTGCACAATCCGATGGAAATCAGCGATGTCGCCACCCGCATTGTCAAACCCCGCCTGCAAACCCTGCCCGGCATGGCGGATGTCGGCATCTATGGGGAGAGGCGATTTGCCATGCGCATCTGGCTGGATCGGGCGCGTCTGGCTGCCTACCAGATCACGGCTCAGGATGTGGAAACCGCGCTTAGTCAGCAAAATGTGGAAATCCCGGCAGGCCGCATCGAAGGCGCGCAACGGGAATTTTCCGTTATGGCGCGTACCACGCTCGATAAGCCGGAAGAATTCGCCGCTATTATCATTCGTACCGTCAACGGCTACCCGGTGCGCCTGGGCGACCTGGGGCGAGTGGAAATCGGCCCGGAATCCGAACGCAGCTCTTCCCGCTTCAACGGCAAAAACGCGATTAACCTCGGCCTCATCAAACAGGCGACTGCCAACCCGATTACCCTGGCCCGCGCCCTGTACAAGGAATTGCCGCGTATCGCCAGCGAATTGCCGGAAGGAATGCGGGTTGATATTTCCTATGACTCCACGACTTTCATTGATCGCTCGATTGCGGCGGTGTTTTCCACCATCGCCGAATCCATCTTTCTGGTCATCCTGATTATCTTCTTTTTCCTGCGCAACCTGCGCTCCACCCTGATACCGCTGGTGACGATCCCGGTTTCTCTTGCCGGGGCGTTCGCGCTCATGCTCCTCATGGGCTTTTCCATCAACACCCTGACCTTATTGGCGATGGTGCTGGCAATCGGCCTGGTGGTGGATGACGCCATTGTGGTGCTGGAAAACATCTACCGCCACATCGAAGAAGGCATGCCACGAGTAAAAGCCGCCGTTCTGGGCGCAAACGAGATCGGCTTTGCCATCGTGGCAATGACCATTACCCTCGCTGCTGTTTACGCGCCTATTGCTTTCATGACCGGGCGCACCGGCAAATTGTTTATCGAATTTGCCTTGACGCTCGCGGGCGCGGTACTGGTTTCCGGCTTTGTCGCGCTCACGCTCTCGCCAATGATGTGTTCACGCCTTTTGCGCCATGAAAAGCAGCACGGGCGCATCTTTACCGCCATCGAGCGTTTTCTCAACTGGCTGACGATCCAGTACACCCGTCTGCTTGCCTTCACCCTTGCCCGACGCTGGCTGGTCATGCTGTCATTTTTCGCGGTAGCGGCAGCGGGCGCTATCTTTTTCGTCCTCATCAAATCGGAGTTATCACCCATTGAAGACCGGGGCACCATCGTCGGCTCTTACACTGGCCCGGAGGGCGCAACCCTGGAATACATGGACAAATACGCCCGCCAAATCGAGGAAATTTACATCCAAACACCGGAAATTAACCGCTATAACATCACCTCAGGCTCTCCCATCCTGAACCGTGGCGTCTCCTTCGCGCGGTTGAGCGACTGGAACGAGCGCAAACGCTCGGCGCAGGAAATCGCCGAAGAGTTGCGCCCGAAATTCGCCGCCATTACCGGGGTGCTGGCCACACCTACCTTGCCGCCCTCGCTGGGGCAAAGCGGGCGCAGTCAACCGATCAATTTTGTCATCGTCACCAGCGCCTCTTACGAAGAGCTTGCCCGGATCACAGAAGAGTTCATGCAGGAAATCCGCAAAAATCCCGGCCTCAATAATCTGGATACGGACTTGCGCCTTAACAAGCCGGAACTTGACGTGCGCGTCGACCGGGAACGTGCCGCCGACCTGAATGTGCCTGTAGAAACCATTGGCCGCACTCTGGAAACCATGTTGGGAGGGCGACAGGTGACGCGCTTTACGCGGGATGGCGAACAATATGAGGTCATCGTTCAGATCGAGGACGCCGAACGCGCAACGCCCAGCGACATCCGCGATATCTACGTGCGTAACAAAACCGGCGGCATGACGCCGCTTGCCAACCTGCTCAACGTAAAGGAAACGATCAGCCCGCGCGAACTCAACCATTTCGCCCAACGCCGCGCCGTGAAAATCACGGCCAATCTCTCCCCCGGCTATACTCTGGGAGAAGCATTGCAATTCATGGAAGGAGTCGCCGATAAAATCCTGCCGCTCGGCTACGCGGTGGATTACGATGGGCAATCACGCGAATTCAGGCAATCTTCCGCCTCGCTGGGCATTACCTTCCTGCTGGCGCTGGCTTTTATCTATCTTGTGCTGGCCGCGCAATTCGAGAGTTTCCGCGACCCGTTCATCATCATGCTCACCGTGCCGCTCTCCATGACCGGTGCGCTCGTCGCTCTCTACTTTGCCGGCGGCACCCTGAATGTTTATAGCCAGATCGGACTAATTACCCTGGTGGGCCTGATTACTAAGCACGGCATTTTGATCGTCGAATTCGCCAACCAGTTGCAGGAACAGGGAAAATCTCTCGTGGAAGCCGTCGCTGAATCGGCGCGGTTAAGGCTGCGCCCTATTCTTATGACGACCGGCGCGATGGTGTTAGGCGCTGTTCCTCTGGCCTTCGCGCATGGCGCAGGCGCGGAATCACGGCAACAAATCGGCTGGGTCATCGTCGGCGGTCTCCTGCTCGGCACCTTTTTTACGCTCTTTGTCGTCCCCACGGTCTATACCTTTCTGGCAACCCGTGTCGAGCATCATCAGGATGTTTGAGCACACAACCCCGACCCCAAAATTTTGATCTTTGCCGCAAGCGAAAAGAGAAGTCAGCGCGTTGGGGTAAGCGTTGGGGTAATATAGATCGGTGGCGAGTAAAGCGAACCCCAAAATTGCGCCTTCCAACAATCGCATATGTGTTGAGGGTCACGTTCCGCTCACCTCGGCCTACATGGCTGAACCTGTAAATAAACCTTTCACGGAGGCAATCATGGGCTACAAAGTACCCATTGGCATTTCGAACAAGCACCTGCATCTGTCCGAACAGGCACTGGCAACCCTGTTCGGCGAGGGGCACAAGCTCACGCCGTACAAGGAGCTAGTGCAACCCGGCCAGTATGCCGCGCACGAACAGGTCGACATCGTCGGCCCCAAGGGCTCGTTCAAGAACATCCGCATCATCGGGCCGACCCGCCCGCAGACACAGGTCGAAGTTTCCCTGACGGACGCGCGCGCGCTCGGCATTGATCCCCCTGTGCGTGAATCAGGCAAGCTGCAAGGCTCTCCCGGCATCAAGCTCGTTGGCCCCAAGGGTGAACTCGAACTGGAATCCGGCGCGATTGTGGCGTTGCGCCACATCCATCTCTCGCCCGAACAGGCCAGTGAAGCCGGGCTTCAGGACAAGGATCTCGTCGACGTTAAGGTCTACGGCAAAAGACCGCTGATCTTTGAAGACGTGCTCATCCGTTCCGGGGAAGGCCACTTCCGCGAGTTTCACATTGATACCGATGAAGCCAACGCGGCGGGCGCGGCCAACAACGACGAGGCCGAAATTCTCAGGAAAAAAAATTAGAGTGTGGGGACCTGACGAGGGAGGAATTGGGGAGGACATTCACAACGGTATCCGGGGCAGTCGCGCTTCCTGCCGATTGCCCTGTGAGATTTTGGCGGATGCAGCCCGGCCTTTCCAGTGCTTTTATAATTGCCTCTTTCAATCAAGTTCCGGGTTGGCTGTCATGTTGCCGTTGGTACTCGCTTCCACTTCTCCTTTTCGTAAGGAATTGCTTGCCAAACTGGGCTTGCCGTTTTCAACGCTCGACCCGGCCTGCGATGAAACACCCCTGCCGGGTGAAGCGCCGCGCGTCCTGGCGCTCAGGCTCTCCGAAGCCAAGGCGCGGGCGGTGGCGGCGCGACTTTCTTCGCCCGCGCTTATCATCGGTAGCGATCAGGTCGCTATTTGCGGGGAAGAGGTTTACGGCAAGCCCGGCACTCATGATAGGGCGGTTGCTCAACTACGCGCGCTGTCCGGGCAAAGCGTGGATTTTTTCACCGGGATTTGTTTGTTCGATAGCCAAAGCAATGTGGCAACGACACGCGGCGTCTCGACACGGGTGACTTTTCGCGCATTGGCGGATGCGGAAATCGAGCGCTATCTTGCGCGGGAACCAGCCTATGACTCTGCTGGCGCGGCAAAGTGCGAAGGCTTGGGAATCACCTTGCTTGCCCGTCTGGAAGGCGAAGACCCCAATGCCCTGATTGGCTTGCCGCTGATTGCCCTGTGCGAGCTTTTACGCGCGGCGGGAATTGCAGTGCCATGAAGCGGGGTACGCTCTACCTCCTGCCTGTGCCGCTCTTTGCGGCAAAAACCCCGGAAGAGGCGGCGAATGTTATGGCGACCTTGCCGGTATCAGTTCTTCTGAAAACCCGCGCCTTGCGGCATTTTGTGGTGGAGGCGGCAAAGTCGGCGCGCGCCTTCCTGAAGTGGGTGGAAATGCCCTGTCCCTTGCGGGAGCTCGATTTACAGGAATTGAACGAGCACACGCCCGCAACTGCGGTGGAAGCATTGCTTCTGCCTTTGCTCGCAGGACATGATCTGGGCTTGCTATCGGAAGCGGGTTGCCCTGCGGTGGCCGATCCGGGCGCGGCATTGGTGGCGCTGGCGCACGCCAGAGGAATTAAAGTTGCGCCGCTCGTCGGCCCTTCATCATTATTGCTTGCCTTGATGGCCTCCGGTCTTGATGGGCAACGCTTCGCCTTTCACGGCTATTTGCCCGCCAGGGCTGAAGCGCGCGCGCTGTCTATCCGCGAGCTGGAAAAGGAATCGGCGTTGAAGCGGCAAACCCAGATTTTTATCGAGACGCCCTATCGCAATCAGGCATTGTTTGACGATTTACTTCGCGTCGCAAACCCTGTCACCCGCCTTTGTGTCGCGGCCAACCTTACTTCGCCGGACGAATTTATCGCAACCCATGCCATTGCGACCTGGCGGAAGCGCCAGCCGCCGCTTATTGAACGGCGTCCTGCTGTATTCCTGCTGCTTGCGGGGTCTTGCTGACGTAACTATAGTGATTCGTCTAGAGCATGCTTCATTTAGACAGAACCGTATCCAGCATGTCGTAGATAGTTGGCACATTAGTCATGGGAGACGATATCCAAGATTTCACCGACGCGCCGCCAAGTGCTTTCATGATCACGCTTTT
>Ga0099364_10006575_pt1 | contig 16886 bp, 17 predicted proteins | sample TergutTh196P3_FD_73070 | JGI IMG/M metagenome (GOLD analysis project Ga0099364, IMG submission 73070) | Microcerotermes parvus P3 segment gut microbial communities from Pointe-Noire, Republic of the Congo - Th196 P3 | ecosystem: Host-associated > Arthropoda: Insects > Digestive system > Gut ... | reverse complement strand
TAGGGGTTAATGAAACAACCGTAAAATCATGGCTATCCATTTTGCAGACTTCCGGGCTTATTTATCTTTTGCAGCCATATTCAAATAACTTAACAAATAGAATTATTAAAACCCCCAAGGTTTATTTTTTAGATACCGGGCTTGCGTGCTATTTGACCAAATGGAATACCCCGGAAACGCTGGAAAACGGCGCGTTTTCCGGAGCTATTTTAGAAACTTATGTTATCTCTGAAATATTAAAAAGCTATTGGCATAACGGAGATTCACCTGCAATATATTTTTACAGAGACAAGGACAAAAGAGAAGTTGACATTATTATAGAAGAAAACGGCAAATTATACCCTTTGGAAATAAAGCAGAAATCAAACCCAAGTGAAAGCGATATAAAGAATTTTGCCGCTCTTGCCCAATTCAAAAAAGAAGTTGCCCCGGGCGGAGTACTTTGCCTGTCTTCAACATGGCATCCATTGGGTAAAAAAGATTATGCTATACCGATATCCTATATATAGCCTTTTCTTCCTCTGCGTCCTCTGCGCTTTCACGCGAGGCAAAGATTTTGTAAAATTATACCCTTAACAATAATTCATATTGTCAAGGTCTTTGTGGGCTTAATCCGTTATTGACATCCGGCATAATCTGGATAATACTATATTTATGAGCCGTCTTTCATTTAAAACATTCTGTATTGAATTATATGCAGACCGTAAATCTATACCCAGCAATGAAGTCTATTCTTTGTTTGAAAGAAAAGGCATTCTTAAGATGCTTGATGAAGACTACGATATTCTGCATGGTCACGGCTTTGATTATGTATTGGGCGATATTGACCAAATTTTGGAGAGTGCAGCATGATTCTATTTCATGGCGGTACTGGTATTGTAGAAAACCCTGTTATTATGCCTTCACAATCCAACCGTGATTTTGGCAGGGGTTTTTATTGTACGGACATTAAAAGCCAAGCTGAAAAATGGGCAAATCGGCAAGGGCGGCTCCGAAAAGAACCCGCTATTTTAAATATTTATGAATTCGATATTGATAATGCGCAAAAAAATTTGAGCTACAAAAAATTTGATAATTATGCTATTGATTGGCTTGATTTAATAGTAAGATGCCGAAAGGATTCCCATTTTAATCATGGGTTTGACATTGTATATGGAAAAATTGCCAACGATGATGTCGGCGAAACAGTTCAAGCTGTTATAGACGGACTAATGCCCCCTGATTTTGCACTGCAAAAACTTACATTCATGGAAGCTAACAATCAGTACTGTTTTTGTACAGAAAAAGCATTGGCATTTTTAAAATTTAAAGAATCTGCAAATCTGGATTAATTATGGCTCATGGAACAATCAGGGCGGTTACGCTTAAAACAATAATTCCGCTTATCATGGAACACTTTAACTGTGATGAAAATGACGCACTCAAAATGTTTTACGAATCTCACATCGGTTCATGTTACGCCGATGACACCACAGGGCTTTACGGCCAAAGCGCACTGCTTGTATTTGAATTGTTCTGCCAGGAGATGGGAAAGAACTGCTAATAAGCAACTATCCCATATTGCAATATTATGGCATACTTAATAAGTATGAATAATATAAAACTCCTGACAGCGGCGGCGGCACTAGTTTTTTCCGCAGTATCTGTTTTTGCATTGGGAAATAAAGAAGTTACTCCCGGAAACGAGGCTGTTATTTATGCCCAAACACAGCCTGTAAGCCCGTCGCCTGCCCAACAAGTAACAAGGGCAGAACAGGTAATGAAAGCTTTGGCGGCGGCATACCCTCAACAAATAGACAGGGTGGAATTCCGCAATGGCGATTGGGCAGTTCTTTTAAGAGGCACTTGGTACTTTTATGCAGGGGGCAGGCTTCTGCCGGAGAATCTTTTGGCAAGCGCATCAAGCTACAATCCGCATGGTTTTTACAATTATCTAGTAGAGCTTCCTGAATGGAGAACTCCAAATGCCGAAGAACAGGAGCGCCTTCGCAATGCTTCTGCCGCAAGAAATCAAACTCAAATACGAAGATCGCCTCATTTTTTTGATAATCTTTGGCGGGCAAGAAACCGCAATGAAGCTTACGACAGAGTAAAAACAATGCGGTTCCTTGGAAGGTCTGTAACGGTTCATTTTATGATTATGGAAGAGCTTGCATTGGTTGAAGAAACTATCATTGCCGCGTCACGAACGGATGCGCAGGTTCAAACATGGATGAACAACATATCTGAACTTGCAGGATGGCAATGGCGTAATATTGCGGACACCGACACACGATCATATCATGCATACGGGCTTGCAATTGATATTATTCCAAGATCATACGGCGGAAGAGAAACTTACTGGCTTTGGACACAACGCCACAGAGCTGACTGGTGGAATGTTCCGTACAGATCAAGGTATCATCCGCCGGACGCAGTTATAAAAGCTTTTGAAAAATATGGTTTTATTTGGGGCGGCAAGTGGTTGTTCTTTGATACCATGCATTTTGAATACCGCCCGGAGATATTAATTTTAGCCGGAACACCTCCGGAAACCCGCCGCTAAAAATAAAGTTATTAATTATAATGGCTTTATTTTTAATTTATTGCTCATTATGTATATATAGATTCTCACAATGACAAGCAATCTCAACAAACTTTTAAAGAAAGTCTTATAGTTTATATTTTCCAACTGCCAGTTATTTGCAAATAACGCAGAAATTATTGACAATTAAATAATGGGAATAAAAATTAACGAACAGTACATTTACAAATTGATCAGCAGCAATATTAAACGCCTAAGATCGCTTCAAAATATTTCTCAATTAAATCTAGCATTAAGAACCGAACTTACTCACAATTTTATTAACGACATCGAAAATTGCAAAAAAGGAGTTTCTGCAAAAACACTTGCAAAACTTTCATCAGCATTAAATGTAGAGCCTTATCAATTTTTTCTGCCGGATTCAATGGCGAATAACGACATGAAGATCTATGTAAAAGATTTTAATGATTCTTTACAAAAAGTAGTCGCCGATTTAACTCAACGATATTTGGAAAAAAATTAAGCTCTTCCTAATAATGCTTTAAACTCTTTTTCGTCCAGGGTTTCTTTCTCTAAAAGTTTATTTGCTACATTATCTAAAACTGTACGCTGTTCTTCCAGTATTTTTTTCGCTTTTGCATATTCAGTTTCTACAATACGGGCGATTTCCTCGTCAATATATTGTTGAGTGCTTTCTGCATATTCGCGCTGGAAGGAAGGTTCCTGTCTCTCCTGCCCTGTTATACTCACACCCCTTGATGTCAACGCCACATTGCGAAAACGCTCGCTCATTCCATATTCGGTAATCATCTTGCGGGCAATGTCTGTCGCCTTGGTAAGATCGCTTGCCGCCCCTGTTGAGTACTCACCGGAGATCATCTCTTCTGCAATACGACCGCCAAGCAGAATGTCTATTCTTCCCAAAAGATCGGACTTTGTTATTGTGTATCTATCTTCAAGCGGAAGCTGCAGCGTATAACCAAGCGCAAAACCGCGCGGAATAATCGATATTTTTTGAACAGGGTCGGCATTAGGTGTAAAGGCGGCGATCATAGCATGGCCTGCTTCGTGGTATGCCGTAAGTTTCCGTTCTTCCTGCTTAAGCACACGAGTCTTTTTTTGCAAGCCGGCAACAGTTTTTTCAATTGCTTCGTCAAAGTCATGCTGGGTTACCAGTTTACGGCCAGCGCGGACTGCCAAAAGCGCGGCTTCGTTTACAATGTTCGCAAGGTCTGCACCTGAAAAACCGGATGTAACACGGGCAACAACTTCCAAATCAACGGCAGGATCCAGCCTTACAGGTTTGGAATGAATTTGCAGAATAGCCTCCCGTCCTTTAAGATCGGGTTTATCAACAAGCACCTGTCTGTCAAAGCGGCCAGGGCGAAGAAGGGCAGGATCCAAAACATCGGGGCGGTTTGTAGCCGCCAAAAGGATAAGCCCGCTTGCGCAGTCAAAACCGTCCATTTCTACAAGCAGCTGATTAAGAGTTTGTTCCCGTTCATCGTTGCCGCCCGAAATGCTGTTAATGCGGCTCTTGCCGATAGCGTCTAATTCATCAATAAAAATAATACAGGGTGCTTTGCCTCTTGCCTGTTTAAAAAGGTCTCTTACTCTGGCGGCGCCAACGCCGACAAACATTTCTACAAAGTCCGCTCCGCTCATGCGGAAGAACGCAACCCCTGCTTCTCCTGCTACCGCACGGGCAAGCAAAGTTTTGCCCGTTCCGGGAGGACCTACCAAAAGCACGCCTTTGGGAATTTTACCGCCAATATCTTTATATTTTTGCGAGCTCTTTAAAAAGTCAACAACTTCGACAAGTTCTTCTTTGGCTTCGTCAACCCCTGCAACATCTCCAAAACGGGTAGAAACATCACCCTCGGCGACAATTACTGCGCGGTTTTGCCCCACAGAAAGGACACTGCTTCCCATGTTTCCCAGCCGCCTAAAAAGAAAACGCCACAAAAATACAAAGAAAGCAATAGGCAATATCCAGCTAAAAAGTATATTTAAAAGCGCATTGCCTTCGCGTGAAACCATGCTATATGCAACGCCTTTTTCGTCCATTAAATCCAAAAGACGGCCTTCATCCCAAATTGCCACAGTACGAAAAACCATGTCGCTTTCATGTGAATAATCCGTGTTTGAACGGGAACGAACAGGGCTGTTATGCTGTTTATTAATATTTGTATAACCTGTAAAGAACGATTCCGACATTTCCACTCTTTTAATAACGCCAGTCTCTATAAGATATTTAAACTCAGAATAATCAATGGCGGGGTTCATTTTATTTGAAACAAAGCTGTTAAATAAACTTATTCCTATAAAAAGAATAACTATATAGACAATAAACCATTTCCATCCTCCGCCAAAAGGCTTAAAATTGGGAAATTTTGGGCCTTCACCGCCGCCAAACAGAAATGGAGGCCCTTCATCATTCTTTTTATCGCCGGAATTATCACTCATAAATTAAGTATATAATATTTCCATTTATTATGCTACTATGAACCTATGAGCAGCCCCCCTCTTTATTTAATAGACGCCTATGGTCTTATTTACCGTTCATATTTCGCTTTTATGAAAGATCCATTACGAAACAAAGCCGGAAAGAATGTTTCGGCCCTGTTTGGATTTGCCCGTAATATTGTATCTTTAATAGATGACGGAGTTCCTGCCGCAGACAGTAATGGAAAACGGCTGGATAAGCCGGAAAAGCCATTGCGTCTTGCCGCCGTATTCGATTCACGCACTCCCACTTTTCGGCACGAAAAATATCCTGAATATAAGGCTAACAGGCAAAAAGCCCCGGACGATTTGCATGAACAAGTTCCATTAGTTGAAGAATTCTTAACCGCCCTTGGCATTAAATGCTTAAAAGCTGACGGATTTGAGGCTGATGACATTATAGCAACCCTTGCAGAAAAATGCCGTACGGAAAACCGTCAATGTTATATATTATCTTCCGACAAGGATCTTTTGCAGCTAGTGGGAGACGGCATATACGAACTGCGCCCGGCAAAAATCAACAAAGGCGACGGGCAGTCTTCCGGCGGCTCGGCATGGGATTTAACAGGACCTGACGAAGTAAAAAACGAATGGGGAGTAACTCCCGATAAAGTACTGGACTTACTTTCACTTACCGGAGATGCTTCTGATAATATCCCCGGCGTTAAGGGAATAGGCGAAAAGACAGCCGCCAAATTAATGGCGCGATACGGTTCTTTGGATGGAATTTACAAAAACATTGCCGCCATAGAAGGCTCCGCCGGAAAAAAAATAGCAGAAGGAAAAGAAAACGCATATTTCTCGCAGGAACTTATTCGTTTACGAAGCGATGTAAAATTACCAATAGATAATATCGATTCTTTGTCCATAGAAAATCTTAATCGAAGCGCAGGCGCTGAAATGCTTTTACGGGAAGATATTCGCCAAATATCAAAAAAACTGGATTCTAACGCAAAACCAACTATAGCAAACAATGCGCAAGATACAAAGAATTTAGAAAGAACAAACTTGTCTGCAGTGAATATTTTTATGCCTGTAGAGGAAGTATTGCTTGGAGATGGAGTTTATAAAACTGTTTTTGATCTTGATGAGTTAAACTCCATTTTAGAACAAGCTAAAAAACAAAAATATTTAACTATTGATTTTGAGACCGATTCTCTTGACGCTTTAAATTCAAATCCTGTTGGCATTTCGTTGGCGATAAAACCAAAAGAAGCTTTTTATGTACCTGTTGCAAAACATGCCGGGGATTCTTCTTTTGTTGATCCTGATAAAGTCCGTAATATGCTTGCGCCGCTTTTTGCAGACAGTACAATGACAATTATCGCGCATAATGCAAAGTTTGATTACAAGGTAAGCCGGGGCTGGGGCATAGATCGCTGGCAATGCAAAATAATAGATACTATGGTTTACTCATGGCTTATGGATCCTGATCGCAGCAAATATTCTTTGGATTCGCTTGTTAAATTATATTTTGATTATTCTGCAATCAAATACAATGATATAGTTCCCAAAGGCAGTACATTTTCTGCAGTTCCGCTGGATATTGCAGCCCGTTATTCCGGCGAGGATGCGGATTTTTGTTTAAGATTAAAACTCTATCTTGAGCCTATGCTTGCAAAAACCGAATTAATAAAACTTTTAGAAAATATGGAAATGCCTTTGCTTCCGGTTCTTGCAGAGATGGAAGGCGAAGGTATAATGATTGAACCAAAAGCTCTTGCAGAATTCGGCAAAGAATTAGGCATGGAGTTGGATCAAATTCAAAGCGAAACATGGAAAACGGTAGGACACGAGTTTAATCTTTCTTCTCCCAAACAGTTACAGGAAGTGCTTTTTGTAGAACGCAAACTTACGCCCGGCAAGAAAACAAAAACAGGCTACTCTACCGATGTTGAAGTACTGGAAGAGCTTGCCCGAGAAGACCCTGTTCCCGCTCTTATTCTTCGTCATCGGACTCTTTCCAAATTAAAATCCACCTATGTTGATACTCTTGCTGACATGACAGATTCGGAAGGACGGCTGCATACAAACTTTGTGCAAACGGGAACCGCTACCGGACGCCTTTCCAGCAGGGAACCAAACCTGCAAAACATTCCCATACGAACCGAAGAAGGGCGGCGTATTCGCGAAGCATTTGTCGCAAAACCCGGCCATGTTTTAATCTCAGCCGATTACAGCCAAATAGAACTGGTAATACTTGCCCATTTTTCACAAGATAAAAATCTTATTGCAGCTTTTAATGAAGAAAAAGATGTTCACGCACGGACTGCGGCTCTTATTTTTGGAATAGATGAACGACAGGTAAAAAGCGAACAGCGAAGAATGGCAAAAACAATTAACTTTGGAGTAATGTACGGAATGAGCGCATTCCGTCTTGCCAACGAACTTAACATCAGCCGAACTGAAGCAAATAAATTTATAACCGCTTATTTTAAAACATATTCAGGCGTAAGAGAGTTTATAGAAAATTTAATTAAAGAAACTGAAAAGACAGGCTTTGTTACTACAATTATGGGTCACCGCCGCTGTATTTCTGCGATCAATTCACCTAATAAAACGGAGAAATCCGCCGCAGAACGCATTACGGTGAACACTCCTATTCAGGGGTCAGCGGCGGACATTGTAAAAACGGCGATGATTAATTTGGACAAGCGTCTTGCGGCGGAAAAAAATCCCTCCCGCCTTTTGCTGCAAGTACATGACGAGCTGATTCTTGAGTGCCCCGAAAATATAGCGGAAGAAACCGCAAAGCTTGTGAAGGCGGAAATGGAGAATGCCGTAAACTTAAGCCTGCCGCTTAGAGCAAGCGTGGGAATTGGAAAATCCTGGGGTTCTTTCCATGTTTAAAGTTTAATTCGTCCTCTAAAACTTCGTGACAAAGTTAATTTATCGATATACTCAATATTTCCGCCAACAGGCATACCGGACGCAAGGCGGGTAATTTCTACCGGAAACTCTTTTAACTGTTTTTGCAGATAAAGCGCGGTAGTGTCGCCCTCTACTGTGGGGTTAAGAGCCAGTATAATTTCTTTAGCGGCTTGTGTGCGGGCTATTAATTTATCAATAGAAAGATTTTCAGGGCCGACTCCTTCCAAAGGAGCAATAAGCCCGCCAAGAACATGATAAACTCCGGTAAATTCACGGCCTTCTTCTATAATACGCATATCCTGCGCGCTCTCTATAACACAAATAACAGAATGATCACGGTTATTATCCGAACAAACCGAACATGGGTCAGACTCTGTAAAGCCGCCGCAAACTCCACAGCGGCGAACAGCCTTATGTAAACCGGAAAGTTCTTTTGCAAAATTCTCCGCAAGCGCAGGATTGGCATCCAGTATATGATACACAATTCTGCCTGCGCTTTTTTTGCCAATACCGGGAAGCCTGGAAAATAATGTTATTAATCTATCCAGCGCATTGGGCATCATGCATCAAAACCCGGAATGTTTAAACCTTGAAGATTTAATCCGCCTGTCATTGCAGAAGCCTGTTGTGATATTTCTTCCCGTACTTTTGTCATACCGTCTGTAAACGCCGACATGATCAAATCCTGCAGCATTTCAACATCTCCCGTAATTTCAGGAGAAACACGGACGGCGATTACATCCAGCTTTCCGTTAAGATCAATCTCTACCATGCCTGCGCCGGATGAACCTGTCGCCGTTATTTCTGTAAGCTTTTCCTGAAAGCTTCCCATCTGCTCTTGGATTTTTTGAGCGTTTTTTAACAATTCAAATGGATTAATGTTCATATTACTGTCCCCGGAATTATTGATAAAACTTTTTCCACCTGCGGCGGATTATTTTCTTTTTTGACTTTCCAAATTGGCTCATCGTCATCTTCTGCTTGATTGGCAGTCTTTGCCGCAACCATGCGGTTAAATTCATCTGAAAGCGAACGACCGCTTGATTGATCAGCTTGTATTGGTACGGCAGTTTGCGGCGGCACTTGTGCCGACACTTGAGGCGAGCTTACAGGCGGCGGCATACTTGATCTTGGCGGAGCAGATGATACTGCCCTTCCTGAGCGCGCCTCGGCTGCTGCGGCTTTTAACTCGGCAGGCGAAATCCAATGGGTTAGCCATATTAATTTAGAAACTGCCGTTTCCAGTTCAAAACGAGGCGACACAGAGTAGCGCAAGTTACGGTAACATTCAAGCAAAGTGTCCAATGCCTGTTCAAGACGGATAAAATCGTAAGTTTCAAGGACTTTTGCGGAAAACAGCGAAGGTTTGTAACCTAAGAGCGATTCCCTTGTAATGCCGTTTTTTAAAAGTAAAAGCCCGCGGTAATAGCCTGCCATATCAATTACAAATTGTTCGATAGCTACACCGGAAGAAAGAAGCTCGTCTGTAAGAGTAAACGCGCTGTTTGCGTCATTTACGGCGCACGCTTCCGCAAGAGCGTTAAGCTTTTCAAGACCAACAATTCCCAATTTTTCGCGGATAAGATCGCTTTGGATTTTCCCTGCGGAAAAAGAAACCACCTGATCAAAAAGGGTAAAAGCGTCGCGCATACTCCCTGTGGATTCGCGGGCTATCCAAAATAATGCGTCATCTTCGGCGTCAATTCCATTTTCTGTGCATATTTTTTTAAGGAGAGCCTGAATAGTTTCTATCGATATTAGCCTAAAGTTAAACTGCTGACAGCGGCTTTTAATTGTAGCGGGAACTTTGTGCAGTTCTGTAGTGGCAAAAATAAAAACGATATACGGCGGCGGTTCTTCTATGGTTTTTAAAAGAGCGTTAAACGCGCTGCCGCTTAACATGTGGACTTCGTCGATAATATAAACTTTGTATCTGCCTGCCTGAGGCGGAAAAAGAACCTCGTCTTTAATTTGGCGGACATCGTTTACAGAATTATTGGAAGCGCCGTCTATTTCCAACACATCTAAACTTGCCCCCTTAATAATTGCCGTGCAATTATCGCAGATTCCGCAGGGTTCTTCGGCAAGCTTTTCGCCTGCAGCCGTACAATTTAACGACCGTGCCAATACACGGGCGGCACTGGTTTTACCGCAGCCCCTGGGCCCTGAGAAAAGATAAGCGTGTGCAATTTGCCCGTTTTTAAGCGAATTTTTTAAGGTAGAGACAATAAACTCCTGCCCCGCCAATTCGTCAAAGGTTTTGGGTCTATATTTAGCCGCCGTATTTGCCATGAGGATATCTTACTATAATAAAGTGGTTTAGACCAGTGGCTAACGACTAAACGGGCTAACGATTTAACGCGGATTTACGCGGATGAAGACGCGGATTAACACGGATTTTTTTTTGATTGTTTTGTTTGGCCTTGTAAAAGTTATTTATTTACTATAATTTGTTATTATGGAATTATTATACGAGAAAGAAACTTATGCCATTATTGGTGCTGCTATGGAAGTACATAAAGAATTGGGGCATGGCTTTCTAGAGGCAATTTATCAAGAAGCCTTAGAAATAGAGTTTCAACAAAAAGGCATTCCATATAAAAGAGAACAACCGCTCACAATACACTATAAGGGTAAACCCTTAAATAAATTCTATATTCCGGATTTTATATGTCATGACAAAATAATTATTGAATTAAAAGCTGTAGATAAAATAAAATCTGAACATGAAGGACAAGTGGTAAATTATCTAACAGCAACAAAGCTAAAACTAGGTCTAATATTAAACTTTGGCAAAGGTTCATTAGAACATAAGAGAATAATCAAAGAAATTGAAGATAAAAAATCAAAATAAATAAGGCTCACTTCGTTCGCCGCTGGAGTGGAAATTATTTTACCGCAGACATTCGTCTGCTCTCCAGATCCGCGTAAATCAGTGCTCAATCAGTGTAAATCCGCGTTTAATGGTAACCCCGTTATAATAACCCCGTTAGGGTTACCACGCTTATTAGCAAAAAAAAGTGCCAGGAGGGCCGCGGCGCAATATACATCCGCTTACCGTTGCTTCCTTCCGGACCTGGCGGGGTTAGGCGGCGAATACTCGCACGGTTCCTGGCATTTTTATGCTACTAGAAGTTCCACCTAAAGTCAAGATAGAACGCATTAGACATCACACTACTGCCCGGTTTAGTATCAAAATTAAACATATTTCCTATTTCAAGGAATGTTCTACTATCAACATTGATCCTAACCGATGGTCTAACGCTAATTACTGAACTATTACTTCTAGCTGCTCCCGAAGTTGCCGAAAAACCTTTTCTGTGCCATGCAGCATTATCATTGCTGGCGGCACTCATACCGCTGGTGTTGCCGCCCATAAAGTAAACTGCATCCACACGCGGAATAATATCGCCAATTGCATAACTTCCCCAAACATTAAAGAGAAAAGCGGGATCGGTGCCAGCTGCCTGAGAAAGGAACTGCACAGCATTAAGACCTACATTTATTTCTTCATTAATCTTATATGCAAAGGTTTCTGAAAAAAACATTGTACCGTTATTGGCAAAATCCTGAAGATTATTAACATCGGCAGCTACAATAGCGGTAAGATCCTTCATGCCAAGATAACGAATGTCGCCCATTAACTGACTGGATTGTTGCCTAGAGGAGCCCCAACCGGCTTTGTTTTCCAAACGGAACGAGCCGCCCAAATAAAAAACATCCTTCATGGTATAAGATGCGCCAATAACATATTTTGCATCTTCCAATTTAAGATGAATATTTCCAAAATTGGGAAGGGTGGCACCATTGCCAACTGTAAGTATATTATTGGAGCCTCCGCTTTGCTGGCTTATTAAATAAGCTCCAAAACCAAGATTAAGCCCTTCTATCGGTGTTGCTTTAATTAATAAACCAAGACCTTCGCCAACATCGTCATTAATCCACCAATCGGCTGTTGTAAATGTACTGTCGTCAACAATACCGCCGGTAAGGCTAAGTTTGTTTTCGAAAAAATTTACAAAACCATAAACATACGGCAATGACAAATAACCGGAACTGGTTGTATGGTGATGTGCTTCTGAACTAACCTCAGTAGATCCTGAATTTAAGGTTAAATTGCCCTGGGATTGCAGCCTAAACCTTACACCAGCGGTTCTTTCTTCGTTGTTATACGCCCCGTTCAAACGGAACCTATACCCGGGCTGTTCAGAATCAACACCGAATGCTTTTAAATAAGGATCAGTGTTTGCTTGATCGCTGACTACCACACCCAAGCCGGTATTAAAATAGCCGCTAAGGGTCAGGTTCTGCGAATAAACTGTTCCGACAGCAAATACCATTACTGCCGCAATTACTAAAATCTTTTTCATAACTCCTCCTAAAGAGATTTTGATTCTAATATCTCATAAAAGAAAAAAAAGAAAAGTACATTAACAAATTTCTAAATAAATAAATTGATTTTTAACAGGAAATGTGTTATATTATATAGAAGAAAGGAGAAACTTATGAAGAATAAAATAATACTTATCTTTACATTATTAGTTTTTGCCTCTGCTCCGGCTTTTTCTCAGCCCCAAATTCAGGATATACAAAACGCGGCTAACAAATTTTCAGAAGATGTTACCGTTGCAATCCCTTTTAATTCCACAATCGGGCTAAATTGGTCAGATGCCTATATTGGACAGCTAATTGGTGTTCCCCCTCATTTTGGCATTGGTATTTCCACCGGATTTACCACTTTAGGAACCGGTTCAATTGACGGAATTTTAAATGCGATTGGCGGCGGTGCGCAGAATGCCATTCCGTCATTCTTAAGAGGTATGGGAATGCCTCTGCCTGCCTATACCGTAGAGGGCAGAATTGGCGGTTTTATACTGCCTTTTGACATAGGTTTTAAATTTGGCATACTTCCATTGGATCTTCAGGAATTTGCCATAGACTATCTGCTTATAGGCGTTGATGTACGATATGCCGTTATAGATCATAAATTATCTCCCATAAAACTGTCCGTTGGAGTGGGCTATAACTATATGAAGGGCGGGATTACTATTCCCATTGGTGACGCATCTTTCCAGCTCACTGAAGGCGGTCAAACTTATACCTTTAGCTTAAACGACCCAAAAATTGGCTTTATATGGGGAACCCATTGTTTTGAATTAAAAGGGCAAGTTTCCTTTAAACTGCCTTTTATTACCCCATATGCCGGAGCAGGATTAAGCATGGCATTTTCCAACGCCGGGTATCGATTTTCATCAAATTTATCGGTTGCAACAGGTGGGAGCCCCGTAGATATTAATGACCCAATAATTCAAGACGCTTTAAAAGCCCTTGGAATTTCCAATATAACGGAAAACGGCTTTGGATCAATAATAGACTCAACAAGTTTTAATATGAGGCTTTTTGGCGGAATTTCCTTTAATTTAGCTCTTTTCAGAATTGATTTATCTGTCATGTACAATCTAACAGGCGGCAATTATGGCTTTACCATTGGGGGAAGATTCCAATTGTAAAAAATACCCCCCGGGAAAAGGAGGTATTGAAACCCGGGAGGTCTGAATAATACATGGTGAACAATTTGAATGTAATGAAAATATAAGGATTCTATTGCCTGCCGTCAACCTTTCTTGCTTATTTTTAATCAATATGGCATAATATACTTGTGAGTAACTTAAAAAAAACCTTTCATTCTGGCCGCGGTGTCTTCTTTTTGATGGTATTTATCTGCATAATTATCGCCGGAGCAGTCTTAAAACTTGCCGCTTCGGTAATTTTGCCTTTTACCATAGCCTTTCTGCTGGCTTTAACCATGTTCCCATTAATCACCTTGCTGGATAAGCTCAAAATTAGGCGGGTTTTTTCCGTTTTCTTTTGTGTTATTATTATTGGCTTTGCATTATACATTCTTGGGGTAATACTCTTTACATCGGGCAGTGCCATCATCCACCCGTCACTATACGAAAAATACGAAAACCGTTTAACAGAAATATATAAAGTGCTTGCAAACTTACTGGGACTTCCCAATGATGAAAGCTTGCCATTTTGGGAAAATCTTTGGGGTATGCTGGGTATAAAAACATTTGTTTTTAATTTTGCAACAACTTCTTTTTCTGTACTTATGAATTTTATATCTAATGCAATTATGGTAACAATTTTTATGGCATTTATTTTATTGGAAGCAAGTTTTATTAAAGAAAAATTGGAAATAGCGTTTGACAGGCAAGCCGGAAATATGGATAAAATGGGAAAGGATTTAATGTCTCAGGTAACCCGATACCTTACGGCTAAATTTGTAATTTCTTTGGTAACCGGTATTATAACCGCTGTAGGCTTGTGGCTAATTGGAGTGGAATTTGCTATCGTTTGGGGGCTTATTGCTTTTATTTTTAACTTTATCCCAATATTTGGCAGTATTGCTGCCGGTTTTGTTACTTCTCTTTTTGCGCTTATTCAATTTTGGCCGGAACCTGTTCCAATAATTTTAACTATCATTTTAATTTTAGCCATAAATATGATTATTGGTAATATTATCGATCCAAAATTGATAGGCGATCATGTGGGTATTTCTCCTCTTGTAGTTTTGGGTTCGCTTACAATTTGGGGGTTCATTTGGGGTTTTGCCGGTATGGTTATATCTGTTCCCATGACTGTAATAATAAAAATCATCTGCGAGAATATTCCATACATGGAACCTGTATCTATATTGCTTGGATCCAGAAGAGCAACTCAAGCAAAAAAAACTGAGCCGGAAAAAACTGAGTAATACAGATGTCTTTTACTGCCATTTATCCTGATTTTATTCCTTTAGATATCAGCTTAAAAGAAGTGCTGCACCCAAGGCTTTCTCTTACCAGCGACGGAGTTTCCGAATTTACTTTTTCAGGTCTTTATCTTTTTAGAGAGCGATACAATTATCGTATTTCGCGTACAAGCAATGAAGGAGGCTTTATAATCTCCGGTGAACAAAAAACTGAACAAGGAGCCAAAAAGTTTTTTATGACTCCCTGCTGTGCGCCGGATTGGGATATACTGCAAGACCTTTTTGCAACCCACAATTATTGGAAAAATGTTTCGGAATCTGTTCTGTCTCCGGTGAAAGAGGATATTGAAAAACGCGGTATTGTATTTTCAGAAGACAGGGATAATTTTGACTATTTATATTATCGTAAAGATTTAGCTGAGCTTGCCGGAAAAAAGTTTCATAAAAAGAAAAACCATGTTAATCAATTTTTAAATAATTATCCCAATTATGAACAAAAACCCTTAAGCGCGCAAACAGTGCCGGATGCCTTAGAAGTCTTAGACAAATGGCTGCAAATTGCAAATTTGCGCGCAAGCCTCCGCGATGACGGCGATTACAAGGCGGCAAAAGAAGCTCTTAATTTACATGATACACTTGCATTAAAGGGAACTGTTTTTTATATTGACGGAAAACCTGCCGCCTATTGTTCTGGCGAAAGCATCGCGCGCGGCAGAATGTTTGCCGTTCATTTTGAAAAAGCCAATGACGAATACAAGGGTATATACCAATTTGTTAACAAATCTTTTGCCGCGTCTTTACCGTCTTTTTTTGCGCTAATCAACCGTGAGCAGGATTTAGGCGATGAAGGGTTAAGACAGGCAAAGATGACTTACCGCCCCTGCGATTTTGTAAAAAAGTATAAAGGAATAAAGGGTTAAACCATGATGTATTTAACGGGCTTTCATTCGATAGAAGAGCGGATAAAATCAGATCGACCGTGCGGTCCATTGCTAATGGCAAAAGCCGGACCCCGTGCAAAAGAAATTGTAAAACTTGCCATAGATAAAAAAATCCGCATAGATCGTGTGGGAACATTTGACCTTGACGGTCTTGCTCCAAATCACAGAGGGATTGCCCTGCATATAGAAGACTATGGCGAAAGTGCGGATATTTCGCTGGAAGATTTTCTAGCCAATCTTGATGACGAGAAAAAAGATGTGCTTGTTTTAATTCTTGATGAAATAACCGATCCGCACAACTATGGCGCAATTCTTCGCAGCTGCGACCAGTTTGGAGTTGCCCTTGTAATTAGCCGTAACCGCCGCAGTGCAAAAAACGCCCCAATAATTTCGCAGACTTCCGCAGGCGCCGTCTCTTGGGTCGCACAGGCGGAAACGCCTAATTTGGTTCGTGCAATGGAAGATTTAAAAGAAGCGGGCTTTTGGATTTACGGCGCCGACATGGACGGCGACCCCTTGCATAAAGTTGACCTTAGCGGAAGAACAGCTCTCGTTTTGGGCAGCGAAGGCGCGGGGATATCCCGTCTATTATACGACCGTTGCGACAAAATAATTGGAATACCCTCTATGGGCAGGCTAGACTCGCTGAATGTGTCCGTTGCCGCCGGGGTTCTGTTGTATGAGGCGGTACGGCAATGTTCCGCAACCCCCTATTGACAAAGACCCCAAAAATGTGTCAATATTGCTTCAAACTATAGGGTTTAAACTAGGAGAAAAGAAAATGGCTTTAACAAAAGAAAAAGCGTCATCAATCGTAAGCAAATTTGGCAAAAACGACAAAGATACAGGCGCTGCGGAAGTTCAGATAGCGCTGCTTACTGAACGAATTAACCAGCTTACAGAGCACTGCAAGCAATTTAAGAAGGACAAATCCGGTCAAAGGGGTCTTTTGATCCTCGTTGGTAAAAGACGGAGGATGCTCAAATACATCCAGAGGTCTAACCTAGAAGGATATCGCAAGCTGATAAAAGAATTAGGACTGCGTAAATAATGAATCCACAAAAAGTAACGCTCAATATAGCCGGAAAAGATTTAATTCTGGAAACCGGCAGGATCGCAAAACAAGCCAATGGCTCTGTTTTTGCTCAATATGCGGGTTCAGCAGTTATTGCAACTGTCTGTACATCACGGGAAAGCGTAGAGGGGCTTGATTATGTGCCTCTTACCGTTGAATACAACGAAAAATACTATGCCGCAGGGAAAATCCCCGGCGGTTTTATTAAAAGGG
>Ga0099364_10006574_pt1 | contig 16889 bp, 18 predicted proteins | sample TergutTh196P3_FD_73070 | JGI IMG/M metagenome (GOLD analysis project Ga0099364, IMG submission 73070) | Microcerotermes parvus P3 segment gut microbial communities from Pointe-Noire, Republic of the Congo - Th196 P3 | ecosystem: Host-associated > Arthropoda: Insects > Digestive system > Gut ... | reverse complement strand
ATATACTTAGTGAGTTAGTGGCAAAAAACGCTTCGGAGGTATTAAATATGTTGATGACCGAATGGAACTGGGACGACGCGAAAGAAGTCTGGCAGGAAGAAGCAAGAGAGGAAGGTATTGAGATTGGTATCGAAAAAGGTATGGAAATTGGTCGCGCAGAAGAACGTAAAAAAGAACGCAAAAATTTCCTGGAACTTTTGAAAAGCGGCAAATCTCCGGAGGAGATAATTAAGATATATGATGATGATGAGAAGTGAGTAGTTTTAGGGCTGTTTGACTCCGCAAACAGCCCTATTCGTTTTTACAGCCTCAAATAACTATTTTTTTTGTGCAGCAGTTTTTGCATCAACTTTATTAAGCAGTTGTTGTAATTTATCCTTCTCGATCAGGTCAATGAGCCTTGCTTCGGTATATTTCTTCGCTTCATCTGTATAGTTGCCGACAGTTATACAGATGCCTTTGCCGGCTTTAACTTCCTTCAGCTGGGAATGGAAATCCCGGACGATAAGTTCTCCAATTGCCCCCTGGGTTCTTATAAACCTGAACATGATTAAATCCGACCATTTTGGAGTGTCGATTTCTGCAAGAATATCCGCCCAATCATTTTTTGTAACAGAAATATTTGTAATTTTTATTTTGGATCTTGGGTAATATGTCATTACGATTTTTCGGCAAAGGGCGACGAAGTCGGCGGAAGATGACATAAGGAAAATCTGAAGATTGCGGTTTGCGTTTAATTCGATATATTTATTCAAAAGGACAGTAACATCTTTGTATGAAGGAGTTTCTGACTGAATTTGTTTTAAATAAGGAATCGCTTTTCCAATTTCGTTCATTTTGATTAATGTTGTTGCAATCTTGTACCGCAGTTCTGCATGAGTATCAACTTTAATATCCATGTGCCTTAGCCCGATTTCAAAATCCTGAATTGCAGCTTCGTACTGTCTTGTATCTAAATGGATGCTTCCTGCCTGAAGACAGGCAGTCGGACCCATGACGGGGTCTGCACGCAAATGATTGTAGATTCGCAGGGCTTGTTCAACCTGATTTGCTTCATAATAACATTCAGCAAGCGTATAAAGCGATTCTTTATCTTCCGGTGAAAGATCAATTGCCTTGCGGATAAATTGCATTGCTTCTTTTGGTTTTCTCAGCCTGAAGAGGGCGTGTCCGAGGAAGCGAAGAATTGCCGGATTGTCCGGATCCTGATTGCGGGCTGCTTGAAGGAGTTGAACTGCTTTTTCATAATTTTTCTTTTCAAACTCCAGCGTGCCAAGTTCGTAATTAACTTCCTGATTATCGTGCCTGTGACCTCTCGCCATCGTGAATGCTTTGTATGCCTGATCGTTCATATTTAACTTTTTGGCGGCAAGACCATAGCGAAGCAAAACTTCGAAATTATCAATTCCTTGAATTTGGTTGACTGTAATTTGATCGGCCAGATGTTCGTAGGTTTTCATTGCCTTATCCCAGTTTTGATCATCAAAATATGCGCTGGCTAAGGTATAAAGCGCCTGCGGATCGTTTGGGTTTTGGGCAATCCTCCTGTTTGCATCCCTTACAGCGCCGTCGCGATCTTTAGTGAGTTTTCCGCTGCTTATCGGTTTATTGCGGACGCGGCTGCTGATAACAAATACAACAGTGATAACCAGTAAAAGGGCAAGAACCCCAATTATAACGGGCATAATATTATTATCGGTTATTTTAATGATTTTTGATACTGGTTTAGCCGACAATTACAGTAATTATTGAGGCAATTGCAAAACCCGGTTAGTTTTGCAATTGCCTCAATAATTAACATTGTACCCGTATATTGGGGAATTCGATCTTGACAAAGGCATATTCAATGCCTAAATTTAAATTAGGCGGGTTTTTTTAATAAGAAGCAGCCTTTAGCTCAGGGTTTTTATACGAGTTTAACATAAACTGTTTAAAATAAACTGTTTAACATAAACTAAGGAGTATGAATGGCGTTAAGTATCGGTATTAAGATTGCCAATGGTGAATTTTATCCCCTGATTGAGGAAAATTCTTTAGTAAAAAAAAGGTTGATTCTTACCACTGTTCATGATAATCAGCCGAGTGTTCAAATTGATCTTTTTAGGAACAGCACCGATGTTATGTCAGACGCTCAGTATATTGGCAGTCTTGTTGTTGAAAATATCAAGCCAAAACCAAGAGGCGTCCCTTCCATCGAAATGGTCATTTCTTCCGACGTTAATGGTGAAATAATTGCGGATGCCATTGATCTTGACACAGGTTCCGGCGGTGAACATTATGTGCTGACGGTCTCTCTTAAATCGCTTGATGATACCGCCCGCGACATGGAAATTCAGGACTTTGATCTTGAACCTAATGAAGAGCCTCCTTCCGGTCTTTACCAGCATGCAAGCAAAATCCGTCAGGAAAAAAAAAGCAAATCTCCACTATTCATAATTCTTTTAATTATCTTGTTGTTGTTGCTTGGGCTTGCATCTTGGCTGTTTTTTCTTGGGGGGCTTGGTGTTGTTCGGTCATGGTTTGAAAGGCCTGCGGCTGTACCTACAGTGCAGCCTGCGGCAATGCCTGTGCTTGCGCCTGCGCAGCCGTCTGTAGCTGCTCCAGCGCCTGTAACACCTGAACCGGCGCCTGCACCAGAACCAACACCTGCGCCGGAGCCAACACCAGCGCCGGAGCCAGCGCCTGTACCGGAACCAATTCCTGTGATTCAGGCGCCCGAAACGCCGCCGCCTGCGCAGCCTGCTGCGGCGCCGGCAGCCCGTAATCCGCCTGTTGCTTCGTACAATGTTCCCGCCGTCATTCCAAGAGAAGGCGTCAGTTATGTGATCAGGTGGGGCGATACATTGTGGGATATTTCTGCAGCATTTTACCGCAACCCGTATCTATATACAAGGATTGCGCAGCATAATAATATTCGCAATCCAAACTTAATAATTTCCGGAAGGACAATTCGTATTCCGCCAAGGAATTAATGACAGGTTCATTTTTTATAGTTTGTTTATTTGCTTTATTTGTAACCTCATGCGCTTCGCCTCAGGTTCAGCATAGTTACGATAATAATGATTTTTATCTGGCTTTGAAAACAGAAGAATCAAATGCAGAAAAAATTAAACTGTTTGAAAATTCTCTTGCAAGTTCAAATGAATTTATTAGACGAGCATCGGCTGACAATCTTGCTGTAATTTTGGCGAATGGGACGGAGCTGTCTTCTGGAACATTCGAAAAGATAAAAAGCGAAGCATCGCCCTGGTGGAAAGCCGCTTTTGCATCTTCTTTAGATAAAGATAAAGCGCTCTCGTTTTTACTTGAATATGATCATAGCGGAGCAACGTACAGTAATGCAAGAAATTACCTTCTTAGGGAATGTGAAAAAAATGGAATTATTTTCAGCGATGTAGAGACGGCGGTAATTGAAGGGCGTTTTTCCGCTGTACGCTTACGGTATGCTGAGGGGCTTAATTTTTTCCGGGCTTTATCAGACGATGACTGGCCTCAGAGAATACCGCAGATTTTTCTTGAATTCCCAAACCTTATAAATGAATTAGGAAGATGCTTTCAATATGCCGCACAGTCGGGGAATGAGGGTATAACTCTTTTTTCGGAGTGGGAATCGAATCTTTCGCCTCAGCTTGAGGATATAAGATACAGGCTTTTGTTTTATACAGCGCGGATTATGCGATCAAGGGGGCAAACGACTCAGGCGGTTGCTTTCTTTGAACGTGCATTGGCTCTTGCGCCTGATACTGAGCAGTCCGATGCATGTATTTGGTATCTTTTTGATTTAGTATTGAGTCTGCCTGCAAGTTCAAGACCTGCAGTTGTTTTTCTTGAACGGCTGCAGCAGTATGTTCCGCTTTGGTATAACGGCAGTATTTTTAATGATGTATTGGAAAGATATTTGCATCAGCGTGTTACAGCGCGGGACTGGAGAAGTATCATAACTGTTTTTAATTTGATTAAGGACACGGGAGCGGACACTTCAATTGCAGGTTCTGCATGGATGATTGCCCGCGCTGTTCAGGAGGGATATTTAAACGCCGATGAAAGACGCCTTGTTGCAGAAGCTGTGAATAATACAGCTTCGGAAGTTTTTGCGCTTATGACGGCTGTGTATAACGCTTCTTCATCTGTAAGAACGCCGGCTCTTTACTACCGTATGAAGAGTGCGGAATATCTTGGGCTTCCGTTTCTGGAATATTCGCAAGGGTCGGGTGAGGTTGAAAATACACCTGCTTTGCAGTTTATCCGCGGGTTTTTTATAAATGATGCGGAGGATTTTTTTCTTCCATATCTGAGAGTGTTGCAGGGAGAACTTTCTCCGGATGAATTACGCAGTGTTGCGCAACTGTTAAACGAAGCGGAAAATATTCCGCTGAGTTTGGAGATGGTTAATCTTTATATTAACAGGCCGGGTTTTTCAAGAGTAAGACAGGATTTTGAATTGCTATTTCCCCGCGCTTTTACCGATTTGGTGGAGGAATATGCGGATGTTCACAACATGGAGCCGCATCTTCTTTTTGCACTTATCCGTACAGAAAGCGCTTTCCGCCCTGCAGTGGTTTCGCACGCCGGAGCTGTCGGGTTAACTCAGTTAATGCCTGCAACTGCACGCGATATGGCGGATCGTATACGGCGTGCAGGCGGTCCTGATTTTGTTGCGTTCAATAACCTTGACTGCACCGATCCTTACACAAATGTTTTTATCGGCACTTATTATTTTAATTATTTAATGGACCGTTTTAATGATCCGGTCCTTTCGCTTCTTGGGTATAACGGCGGTCCAACCCGTGTCAGGAATTGGCTTGCTGCAACAATCTATCCTTCAGATTTATTTATTGAAACTGTACCCATTTATGAAACAAGGGACTACGGCCGCAGGGTTCCAGGAGTTTCCGCAGTTTATAAAGACCTTTATTACAATTAATTTAAATTAAGGAAAAAGGTTTCTTTCAAGCTGTTCTCTTGGGTTTCCGTTTCTTTTTATCTTTTTTGCGGCGGCTATAAAAGCGGGCAAATTCCTCCCCGAGCTTTCGTACAGGTCTTCGTAAAAATTATCCGGTGTGTGGTACAGCCTGAAAAGTTCAAGGTAGGCATTATTTACCGGAAGGTCTGTGAAGCTGCGGTAGTTTTCGCTTAAAAAATTGTTTTCGTATTCAGCTTCAAAACGTTGTTTGGCATTATTGATGATTAGTTCTTTTTCTATTAATATTTCTTCCCGGGTTTTGCCGCTTGAATATAGAATTTCCAACTCTGCGATTAATCCCTGCAGGAATTTTACATAAGTCTGGCTGTCTGTTTTGGAGGCAAGCATTTCTCTGTATTCACCGGAGTCAATTCCGTAACGGGATTCAATGTAAATGCGCGCTCCTTCCGTTCCTATAAATGTCGCTAATTCTTCGTTAAAATTCATCCGCCCTCTTATGAAAACTGTGGCATGTACAAGCTCATGTATGATAAGGTCGGCAAGCCTTGACGGAGAGTATTCGCGCATGTATGAATAAAGCGGATCTCGAAACCAGCCAAGTGTGCTGAAGGCGTCTACGCCGCGTATCCAGACATCAAAGTCTTTTTTTTCCAGCTTTTCACGTTCTTTGCGCGCATCTTCAACATTGAAAAAGCCCTTGTACGGCATTGAGCCGACAATGGGAAACCACCATTCATGGCGGCGGAAGGAATCACGCGAGGAAGCCGATACAACAGCCGCAAGGTAGCTTCGGTCTAACTCAACATAACGGGTGTAGTTCCGGCTCATTGCAAGACCCAGCTCTTCCATCGCAAAATTGCGGATGTCTGTCACAAGGCGCACAAAACCTTCGTCGTTTGCCTCTTCAAGCGGGACAGCGCGGTTCAGGTAACCAATCATGGTAATACCCTGCGTCAGGGTGTAGCAGCCCGAAAACAGGACGCTTATGGAAAAAAGAAGAACAATCGTTAAAATAGCCGGAAAAAATGAAAGCCATTGAAAGCTGCAGATCTCTTGATATTTATTCATTATTAATCTATTATAGCAAAAGACTTTTCGATTTCAACCGCTAGGAGGAAATAATGTCAAGACCCATAACAATTTTTTCAGGTCAGTGGGCAGATATGCCCTTTGAGAAATTTTGCGAAAAAGTTAAAGCTTTTGGATATGACGGCATAGAGATTGCCTGTTGGGGCGATCATCTCGATCTAAAAAAAGCCGCAACTGATCCAAAATATGTAGAAGAAAAAAAGAATGTTCTAAAAAATTACGGGCTTAAGGTTTGGGCTATTGGAACCCATTTAATGGGGCAGTGCGTCGGCGATAATTGGGAGCCTCGCATAAACGGTTTTGCGCCTGCAAATCTTGCGGGAAAAGGCGAAGAAATTCGCAAATGGGCAATTCAGGAAATGAAGTACGCAGCAGCAGCGGCAAAAAACATGGGCGTAAAGATTGTAACAGGATTTATGGGAAGTCCAATCTGGGCTTACTGGTATTCCTTCCCGCAAACTACCGAACAGATGATTGACGAAGCTTTCAAAAAAATCGTCGCTCTGTGGTCTCCTATTTTTGACGAATTTGACAAGAATCAGGTAAAGTTTGCCCTTGAAGTTCATCCTACGGAAATTGCGTTTGACTACTATACTGCCGAACGTCTTTTAAAGGAATTTAAAAACCGTAAAACACTTGGTTTTAATTTTGATCCTTCCCATTTAATTTGGCAGGGTGTAACTCCGCATATTTTTATCAGGGATTTTGCAAGGCATATTCTGCATGTTCACATGAAGGATGCCGCGGTAACTCTGGACGGCAAGGCGGGAATTCTAGGTTCCTTCCTCACCTTTGGCGATGTAAGGCGCGGCTGGAATTTCCGTTCTTTAGGGCACGGCGATGTCGATTTTGAAAACATCATCCGCGAACTAAATGCAATTAATTACAAGGGGCCGCTTTCCGTCGAATGGGAAGATTCCGGCATGAACAGGGAATTAGGCGCAAAAGAAGCCTGCGAATTTTTGAAGAACATAAATTTTTCACCGTCGGATGTAGCTTTTGATGACGCGCTAAAATCAGATAAGGAGTAAATGTCTGACCACTCACGAGTGGTCAGACAGCAATGACACCCGGTAGGAGTCACTGAATTTACCGGCGGTCAATTTTAGGGCGATTAACTCAGTGGTTAGAGTACTACCTTCACACGGTAGGAGTCACTGGTTCGAATCCGGTATCGCCCATTTTTTAAGCTTTTGCTGTTCATTCACCTTGGGGGAGGGGATGTGAAGAAGGCTCTTGTTGTTTTTCTGTTTTTTCTCGGCGGCTTGCTGTTTGCTGACGATTATAAGTGGGATTTGGTGAATGCCCTGATTAGGAGTGATTACAGGGTTGTTGAAAATATTATTAATTCAAATATCAATACTATTCCTTCTATAGAAAGACGGCTTATTTTGAATTTTGCGGTTACTTATTCACATGGAGATACAACGCTCAGAACACTGGAATTGCTGCGAAGGCATGATATTATTCCGGGTAGTTATGAATTGTATATTGCGATTAACAGAAATCAGCCGGATAATGTTGTTGAGTTTTTGGTGGATAACGGGGCGGCGGCTAACGGCGAAATTCTTCTTCTTGCAATGGAAAAGCAGAGGTTTGAATTTGCAAGGCAGTTTATTCTTGCAGGGGTTGATGTAAACTATCAATATCCATTATCAAGAAGTTATGCAGACGGAATGACTCCTCTTTTATATGCGGTAAAATATAACAATTTTGAACTTGTAAGGCTGCTTGCAGAAAACGGAGCAAATGTAAATACACGTGATATTAATGGAAGCAATTCACTTTCGCTTGCCCGCCTAAACGAAAATACTCAAATCAGCGATTATCTAATTGAACGGGGAGCAGATCAAACGCCGGAAGTTTCTGCAGCACCGCAAGTTCCAACAGGTATTGCAAGCGTTGTGGGAAATCAGGCAGTTGATTTTCAGCCGGGAACATACTTGCTTTCAGGAAGTACAACAACCATCCGGTTTTCAGGGACTGCTGCTTCAGGCAGCATCAGTTATATCAGCGGCGGATGGCCTACTACGGGAGTTTACATGGTACAAAACGGCCTAATGACAATGATGCTTGGAGGCTCTACATACACATACAGGATTGATTCAAATTTATCATTTTCGGGTAACGGGGAAGTGTGGGTAAGATCGGGAAGTTAACCCTGAATGTCTATTATTGACGGTGTATTGCTGCTGCTAAAGCTTGTTCGTTTATTGCTTATTGCATAAGGGTTATTGCGCAGGGTTTTTATTTCCTGGCGGAGTTCCAACATTCGCTTGGAAAGTAATTCCTTGTTTTGTGTTGAACGCATCACAGCTTCGCTTTTTAATTTTTCAAGCGATGATTTAAGGTTTGGCACTTCTTCCCGGTTATCAATATCGCCTTGAGCCGGAAATTTTTGCAGGCTGTGGCCTGTAATAACATGGTTGTACATTTCTTCCAAAGGATCGATAACTTTTTGGATTGAAAAAATATCGGCTACAATTTTTTCTTCTATTTCTACATAGGTTAAAAGATCTTCTGCGCTGCCCGATTCGATTACATTTTGCTGTTTGTCAAGCAATTCAAGGTATGACTTAAAACGATCCCTTTGCTGTGCAAGAAGAATTTTAAACCGTTTTAAAACTGCAACTCTTTGCGCAAGTTCTGCTGAATCAATTTCGGTAATTTCCTCTGTTAATACTGCCATATTTCCTCCCTATCCTGCAATGTTAAGACCTACTGCCTCACGATTTGGCTGTTCAACGATATTTTGGCTTATTGCATTCCATGCATTTCTTAACTCAACAATCAATTTTTTTACTTCAACTATTCTTTCTATATCCTGACTTATGTTTGACTCTAAAAGTTCTCTGTTAAACCATGTGTACAGGGCAAACAGATTTTTTGAAATTTCGCCACCCTGTTCAAAATCCAGAGAAACCATTAATTCTGTTATAATTTCTTCTGTTTTCATGATTGCTTTGCTGATAAGTTCGATTTTTCCCGGCTCTTTGTTTCCTTTGTTTTTTTCCATGAGTTCCACTGCCAAAGTAAGCTGCCTGATCGCTTCATCATAGAGCATGACGATAAGCTGCCCCTGTCCGGCAGTTGTAATTCTTGTTTCTTTGTATGCAGATGATACGTTTTTGTACGCCATTAATCCCCTCAATCAATTATCGGCCTTTAGAACTGTTACTATAACACAATTTTGGTATATTTCACTTGTATACTATTTCCTTATAACAAGCAGATGGCGTTCTTCGTCCAGAAGCGGTACTTTATAGGGGATTGCTTCCCAATTTACCCGCAGAGGGTTCATTTCTTCTTCAATTTTTTCTTTTTTTCCTTTGTAGGCGGCAATGATTCCTTTTTCGGTACAGGTTTTAAACAGGGCTTTTAGTAATTTTGGCTCCAGCGGCTTGAATGCCCGGAATGTAATTAGGTCGAAACGGCCGGGAGTGCTTTTTTCCAGTTGGGTTTCTTCTATTGCTGTGTTGTCCAAACCCAGTATTGCTTTTGTGTTGTGGAGAAATCCTGCTCTTCGACTCATGCGTTCGATCAAGGTGAAGCTGCAGCCGGGCTGGGTAATTGCAAGGGGGATGCCGGGAAGGCCTGCTCCTGAGCCGATGTCTGCTATTTGGGGAGACGCTGAATTTTCTGCCGCGGCTGCCAATTTGGAGATTATCCCCGCAGGAGCAAGGGAATCCAGTATATGTTTGATTGTCAGTTCGTCTGTATTTTCGGCTCCCACAAGACCGTAGGCGGGATTGAATAACTCTACTTCATTAATATATCGGTGAAGTAGAGTTATTATTTTTTCTGAATTTGGCGCGATGAGGCGGTTAACATCCTCATCGCTTTTGCATAACAGTTCTATGCCTTTTAACAGCAGATTATTTTCAGGCATCTATCTGCCTATATGAATCGTACCAGATTTTTTTCTTCTGTAAAGCCGTTTGCTTTTGCAAGAATGTAGGTTCCAAAGGCGTTGAGCATTACATCAATGAAGGTGCCGATTGCTATCAGATAAAAGGCAAGCGGTTTTAAAATCAGGTAGCCTGCGCGGTATTCGCCGCCTCCGTAGCTAAGGCATAGTGCAGCTAACGCTATATATGCGCCGTCTCCGGGATGACGGGCAAGTATAAAGGAAATCAAAAAGGCGCGGATCCCGATGGCAAATAAATCGGCGGGCGCGATCCTTAAATATGAATAAGATTTAATTATCACGATGAAAGCCGCTGCCGCGACCATTGCGCTTCCGCATCTGCAGAAGGTTGAAAAAAGAGCGACAGACAACGAGCTTGATCGCCTGCGTATTCCAAAATTTTCTTTTGTATGGCGCATAAGAACAGGAATTGTAAAATTCACATCGCCGGAAAAAAATGCCGCGATTGCAGGTCCTAAAAATCCGTAAAGCACACGCCATGGGTTAACCCTTGGTTTTAAGATATACAAAACCAAGGGCAAGACGACAAAGCATAAGACTGCGCTGAAAATTGCCAGCATGATAACAAGGTCTCTGAAAACCCCTGCCTGCATTATGCTTCTGTAACGGACTGCCCAAAATGCTGAAAGTACAATCAGGATTAGACCGAGAATTTCCGTAAGGAACGAAGCGACATGGTAGAAAATTCTCGAAAGCGAATCAATGAGTGAAATAACCGGCTTGGAAAAATTTCTGTCGTAATTCAAACCCATGCCAAGGAAGAAAGCAAATATACAAACAGGGAAAAGATAAATTCCATCGCTTGCTATTATACTGAACATATTGGAGGGAAATATATCCAACACGTTTTCCAATACATTAAGCCTTAATGTTTCAACTTGTTCGACTGTTTCTATCGGTATTCTTTCAGGTGAAAAAACTGTTGTAATCACAATGCCCGAAAAAATAACAAAGGCAGATAATCCAACAATTAACAGAATGTTTTTTAATACCATCGGCCAGAATTGTTCATCCATACGAAGCTCATAAATAGCGATGGTAAGCGAAAAAATTAAAACGGGCAGTACTGCATAACGGCCGATTCCCAGAGCCAGTTTTTCAAGCCATTGGAACGATGTTAAAAGGTTTTCGCTTTCCATTGGAAGCAAAAAGCCGATTGTTATCCCCAAAGCAGCGCCTATAAGAAGTTTTATCCATACTTTCATTGTTCTATATTAACGGATTTTTTGTGCGTGGGCTAGAGTGGTGTTTTATTCGGTTACTGTTATCCAAATAAAGCTACACGCGGAGGGGTGTTATTTCAGATTGTTTTACCTAAATGCCCGGTCTATTGCTTTTAGGACTTCTTTTTCTAGTTGTGTTTTTTGTTTTTGCCTGGAGGCAATACGGAAAGAGGTTTCTGTATCATTACCTTCAGCAAATAAATCAGCGGGTTTTACACCCAAAGCGTGAGCAAGTAAATTCAGATTTTTGGATGAAGGGAAGCGTTTTTTAATCTCGATATTGCCAATAAGGGTAAGCGAACAATTCATGCGTTCCGCCAACTCCACCTGAGAAATACCCAAAATTTTACGGTACTTTTTGATATTTTTTGCCAGAAGTGTATGGACATCTGTCATTGACTAATATCCTCCTTCTAAACAGTGTCAATAAAATTTCATCATTACAGGGATTTTTATGCAATAATCTATATGTACTTCTAGTATTATGTACATTTTGGTTATATAGATAGTATAATTAAAAGCCCTAAATGACTATTTTACACAAAAATCCATTGAAAAAATGATAAATTTAAAGATTTTAAGGTATTTCTTAATACTAACGAAAGGTTTTTTTTTTCATAAAAAGGCGGGTGTTTATAGCCATATAATGCTTGTTGTTTTATAGATAATTAGATTATAATATGGTGTAATTATATTATTAAGGAAGAGTTTATATGAAAAGTCCATTAGTATCTTTAAAAGCTACGTTCCGCATGGCAATTCTAACTTTGGCTGTTTTTAGCCTTGTTTTTGTTGGATGCCCTGCTCCAGAGGTCAATGACACAGCAATTGGTTCTGTTGCCATTAAAAAAGAACAGTTAAACCCCTGTCTGCAGTTTCTTAACTTGATCCAATGAAAGCCCGGTGATTTCCTGTACAAATTCAATTGTCGAACCTTTTGCCAATGCATTCCGGGCGATTGCAAGAGCCGCTTCTGCATGACCGTCTTCTTTCCACTGCTGCTTAAACATCCGATCATCCACTTTCCAGAGGTTCTTGTGAAACTGTATGTCGCGCCACTTTTCAAACAACGACATCTTTTTTGCGCAGTATATCGGCTTTTCCATCTTGGGGTATCTTCTTGCAAGCATCTCATATTCCTCCTTCTTCTCGCACTTGAAAAACTTCAGCAGTCCAACTGATCGCAGATGTCTGTGAACGATTTTACAGGCGTTTTTAAAGCCAAATAATCCTTGACTCCGTCAAAATTTCCGGATCTGCATCGGTTACCAGGACATCGTTTTCAAGGCGGCAGCCGCCAAGAACCGGGTCGTAAAGCCCCGGTTCTATGGTAAAAATCATGCCGGGTTCAAGCACCCATTCATTTTCTTTGCTGCTGCGAATTACCGGGTACTCGTGTTCCTCAAGACCTACTCCGTGGCCAAGACCGTGGGGCATTTCCTTTCTGGATTTTTTGAAGAAGGCATCCACTGACGCGGCTATGTCCCTTGCTTTTGTTCCGTTACGCGACATTGGCACGGCGAGTTTGTAGGCTTTCTCTACAAGACCAACCAGTTTTTCCTGCTTTGCATTAAGGTCGCGGGCAAAGGTAAGAGTTACATCTGTGCAGTAGCCGTTTAATTTTACGCCGAAGTCAAGAATGGAAAGTCCCTGAACAGCGAAAGGGGCATTTGTCCAGCCGGGAAATGCGTGAATTGCATAGCTGCGATCGGGACCTGCGGCAAGGGTGCCGAAGCTTGTCCCTTCGCAGCCGCGTTTGCGCGATTCAACTTCTATGAACAGCGCTGCATCCGCTTCTGTTTTTATTTTTCCGTTTTGCGCATTTTTTTCCAGCAGATTGATAATTTCGTTTGTAACGCCTGCCGCTTTTTTTGTGATCCGGATTTCTTCTTCATCCTTTACTGCACGCATCTTATTAATTTCTGCAACGGCGCCTTTTTCGCGGCATATAATATCGTAATCCGTAAGTTCGCCGACAAAATTCAGAAAAGTCGGATAGGATGTGACCGAAGGAATTTCGACCCTCGATCCCGCCGGAATTCCTATTGTTTTTGCAATCACAGAAATCGCAGTAATTGCTTTCCTGTTATAATCGTTATAGGAAGCGATAATCACGGGTGCGCATGCATAAAGTTTTGCAAGGTTCACATCCCATGCTGCAAGTATTGCTTTTCTGTCTGAAGTTAAAAAAAGCAGAGCGTCGTTGGGATGCCCCGTAAGCCAGCGGATATTTTGATCGCGCCTTGTTTCAGTATCTTCAAGCATCAGGAGGGCTATATCTTCCTTCTCCATCCAATCCCAGACTCTTTCAAGCCTTTTTAAATAAGCGGTATTATTTTTGTTCATTTTAAACCCTTTTCTTTTATCTTACCTTTTTTCTTTTACTTTTTCTTTTTCTTTAGTGATTTTTGATTCAAGTTTATCGATTAATTTATCGACTGCTTTTGTAAATTCAAAATCCTTTTCTGCAACATGAACTGAGACGCCCCAGCGGAAATTTACACTGGCATCTGCCTTATAATTTTTTTCCTTCTTTATTGTGATAAGAAGATCCACAATCATATTTTCTGCATTGCGGATCCTTTCGATTTTTTTATTCAGATAATCTTTTCCATCGTCGTGCAGGGTAAAACCTACTGCTTTAATACTTAAATTCATTTTGAACCTCCAATTATTTTTTTCCTACTTTTCGGGTGTAGGATGATCCCATATCAAGTTCCTTTCTATATTTTGCCACAGTTCTGCGTGCCAGCGCAATTCCTTTTTGGTTTAAAAGGGCTGAAATTTCCGAATCCGTAAGCAAACGATTTTCTATGTTAATTATTTCCTTTATAATCTCTTTTACGCTGTTTTTTGAATATTGAGACCCGCCGGAGCCCGATCCGCTGATGGAATTGGAAAAAAAGTGGCGAATTTCAAAAATTCCCCACTCAGTCTGCATATACTTGCCGTTTGCAGTCCTTGAAATTGTCGTTTCGTGGACATTAAGTTCTTTTGCTATGTCGCCAAGGGTAAGCGGGGCGAGGAATTTAGGGCCTTTAATGAAAAACGAACGCTGATAAATAAGGATTGCATTTGCAACTCGTATCAGCGTGCGGTTGCGCTGATTTAAATGATTTATGAATAGCCGCGCTTCCCTTATTTTTTCGCGTGCAAAATCCCTTGCTTCCTGATCGTTGTAAGCATTGCGGGATAATTTTTCCAGAAATTTATTTGTCCCAAGTACCGGGAAAAATTCATCGTTCATATTGATTAACAAATCATCGCCGTCCCTTAAAACACGAATGTCCGGAATGACATAGCGTACATCGGAAGCTGAGGATGCAAAAGTTCTGCCCGGAAACGGAGAAAGTTTTTTTAAGCAGTTGCTTACGACAAGTGTGTTTTCTTCGTCAAGACCGATTTTTTTTGCAAGAGACGAAAATTTACCGCGATCAAGTAAATCAAGGTTTTCCAGCGCTTTGGCAATTCCATCCTGAATTTCTTTTGGGGTGTCAGAAAGAAGCGAGATTTGAACGAGGAGCGATTCACGGTAATCGCTTGTGCATGTTCCTTCAGGCTCAAGCCCTCTGACAATGTTCATAGCTTCGGGCAAACGCGGCTGCTCTTGTGAAAACAGGGTTTCAGGATTTTCTTCGTGGAAGCCGTCTTCGTCAAGGTTTTGGATCAGAGTTTCGGCAATCGAACGCAGTTCTTCATCAATTGGTTCAAGTTGAAGCTGGCGCAGAAGGTGTTCCTGCAAAGTTTCGGGCTGTGTCAACACGCCTTCTATAAACGCCCTGTGTTCTTCTGACGACATTGCGCTGCTTCGCCGTTCAAGTCTTGAAGTGGTTTTTAAGAATTTGGTTTTTGCCTCATCAAGGGAGACGGAACTTTTATCTTTAATTATTTTCAGCGCGGGATTGCGTTCCAGTTCCTGTTCGATTTTTTCACGGAGGTCTGCGAGGGGCATTTCCATCAGCTTGATTGACTGTAAAAGCTGAGGGTTCATTTTGAGCTGCTGCTGCTGTACCAGAGACTGCCGCTGGATTTCCATTACTATATCATAAACCGGGATTGGTGAATTTGGAAGTGATTTGTCCATATTAACGTGGAGTTTGAAACACGACCTAACATTCCTGAAAATACAGGCAATCTTCCTTCTGTCGATTCTAGAAAAGTGATTATTATAAACGAACGTTTAAAATATGCAGTATGTCGATTATTTATATTAGTATAAATTCGTTTATACGTCAAGTTTTTTTAACAGTTTTATTACGTTTTTTCGTATTTTTTAACAAAATTTTGTTCTTGCTTTTGCTCAAAATAAACGTTGGTTTATTTTGAGCAATTTAATTATTGGGAGCTGAACAGCAGTTTTTTGAATTGGTTGACAAAAAAGGAAGGATAACTATGCCCACAGAAAAGAATAATATTAGAATTGACACTGAAAATGCAAACTCATTGTCACGATCTTTTTTGTGTAGTGTATGTGGATTGGTATACAATGGGAGTGAAAAAGATTTTAACAATCTCCCCATTGAATATATTTGCATGAGTTGCGGAGCGACAAAAATAAATTTCAAACCCTTTCAAAAATATTATAATGGTTCTTTGAAAGCGGTTACAACATCATAAACCTGTGCCCTTTACAATTAATCACTTGTGGCAGCCTTTAGACGAGAAAATGCAAAGTCTGCCCATAAAGTAACCGGCTTTGTGGACAGACACTAATTAGTAATTTTCCAGAATTTTTATAAGAGCGGAATTTGCTTTTTTCATGATTTCTTTTTTTTGTGTGGGCGCCAGTTTTGAGAAAATAGTCGAGATGGAAGGATTTATTGGCTCATTTTTAAACAAATGCCACGATTCTATTCCAAGAGCGCCGGCTATTCGTTCTATCATTTTTACAGAAGGGAACCGTTTGCCGGATTCAATTTCACCTATGTAACCAGTCGATGAGTCGCACAATTCGGCTAATTGCGTCTGGGAAATTTTTTGCAGTTTTCGGTATGCCTTCAAATTTACAATAAAAAGTTCCTGAATGGTCAATCTTTACAACTCCTTCAACAAATGCCGCTGTTGCTTTTAAAATTTGAGTTTTCTCATTTTCTTTGTTTTTAGACTATAAAATAATGTTTGACACTTTTTACACAGCAAGAAGTCCGATATAGCCGGAATATGCATAAATTTGCCCCCATTTTTTTTCGCTAATATTTTTTATTATGCCAAGACCAATTAAACGGTTTACTGTACTTATTGCAGTTGGTTTGGTAAGCTTTGTCCGTTTTGTTATTTCGGCGATATTTAATACCGGTTTTTGTTTAAACAGATCAAAGACTACCCTTGCAGAAATACTTGCGCGTCCAAGCTTTGAGAGTTTTTTCTCATCTTTTGCAAATAATTTTTTTATTTTTATTAACGTTTTTTTTGCGTCTTTTGCTGTTTCTGCAACACCTTCAAGAAAAAAATTTAGCCATGCTTCCCAATCGCCTGTTTTTCGGGGCTCGGATAGTTTTTCATAATAAAGATCGCGATGTCTTCTGAAAAACAAACTTAAATATAAAAATGGCGAACTTAAATAACCTGTAACATATAGGTAGAGCGTTATCAGAAGCCTTCCTGTGCGTCCATTACCGTCAAGAAAGGGGTGGATCGTCTCAAATTGGTGATGAATAAGCGCCGCTTTTATTAATATTGATATGTTGTCTTTTGCATGCATAAATTTTTCAAGATCGCCAAGGCA